>OGQV01002416.1_pt1 | contig 11196 bp, 8 predicted proteins | sample 1553311 | NCBI WGS metagenome assembly OGQV01 (sample SAMEA2579976, study PRJEB22360) | human gut metagenome
CTTGCTTGCTGTTCTATTCGGCAGCTTTCTTTTCGGCTGCCTTCTTTGCGGTGGTTTTCTTGGCTGCGGTCTTCTTCTTTGCCGCAGGCTTCTTGGCGGCCTTTTTCGCCTCGGCCTTTTCGGCTTTCTTCTTTGCCGCCTCTTCCTTGGCGGGGCAATTGAAGTTCGGGCAGAGCTTCCAAGGCCCACGCTGCGTGGTAACGATGACCATAGGGGCACCGCAGCTTTCGCATACTTCCTGCGTTGCCGTAAGCTTGCCATACTGCGGAAGCGGATAGCCCGTTTCGCATTCATCGTAGTTCTCGCAACGAATGAAGCGTTTCAGCGTACGCGGGTTCTTACGCGCAATAAGCTTCTTCTCTAGGCCCTTTTCCTTGCACGTGGGGCAAATGCCCACTTCCAAGTCGGGCTCTTTATTGGTTTCGCATTCCGGGTCAATGCACAGAACGCGGGGCTTGGAGCGAAATGCCGTGACCTTAATCTGAGGCATACCGCAAACGGGGCACTTCTCTTCCAACGCCTCGATCTTGCCCTTAGGCAGCGGGTAGGTGACGTCGCAATCGGGCCAACCCGCGCAACCGATGAACATCGAGCGCGTTTTCTGAGAAGAGCGTAGCTGCAGATCTTTGCCGCACTTAGGGCACGGACCCACGTAGGCATCGGCGGCAACAGCGTCAGCCAGAGCATCCTTCACTTCCTCAGAATGAGGAAGGAGGCTTGCCAACTGCTCCGAGAGCAAATTGCGCGAATTGGTTACCACCTCGGTCTTTGTTTTCTGACCTTCGGCGATGTTGTCCATTTCCTCTTCAAGCTCTGCCGTCATTTGGGGATGGGTAATGTGAGGCGCGAACTTATCGAGAGCATCGCACACTGCCATACCCAGCTGGCTAGGCTCGATAGGGTCGTTCTGCACATATTTCACCGTATACAGACGTTCGATAATGGAATGGCGGGTAGACTTCGTACCCAAGCCAAGCTTCTCCATCTCCTGAATCAAGCGACCCTGCGAATAGCGAGCTGGGGGCTTCGTTTGGTCTTTTGTGCAAGTTGCACCGTTGAAAGCGATATCCTGACCTTCTTCCAACGCAGGCAGCTGCTCGTCTTTCTTCAAGCCGTAAGGATAGATGCCGCGGAAACCCGGCTTTACCAAAACATCGCCCTTGGCCACAAACTCTTCGCCGCCCACAACGAGCGAGACCTTCGTGCCTTCCACGATGGCCGCATCGGAGAGCGTTGCCAGGAATCTACGAGCAATCAGGTTGTAAAGCTTGTACTCTGCTGCGGGAAGGTTGTCGGGCGTCGCCATGGCCGTAGGGTAAATAGGCGGATGGTCGGTAGTTTCCTTCTTGCCGCGTGTCGCATGCAAAGGGCCGCCCGAAAGCAATTGCTTGCAGTAAGGGGTGTAGGCGGGGTTGCCCATGATTTTCTTCACGGTGTCTGCCAAATCGAGCGAAGAAGGATACACCGTATTGTCTACACGGGGGTAGCTGATATAGCCATCCATATACAGGCTTTCCGCCAAGCGCATGGTTCGCGCGGGGGTAAGGCCCTCGGCGGAAGCTGCCGCCATAAGGCTTGTGGTGCTGAACGGCACGGGGGGAGCCACGGTGCGCTTACGCTTCGTGATGGATTCAACATGCGCCAAGGTTTGGCCTTCAACATGGGCCATTACCGCATTGGCCTCCGCTTCAGCTTTGAAACGCGCCGTTGCATGAGGAGCGATGAAAGCATTTTCATCTTCGTCAAAAGAGCCTTTGATCACCCAGTAATCTTCAGGAACAAACGCCAAGCGCTCGCGCTCGCGGGCAACGATAAGCGCCAGAGTGGGCGTCTGAACACGACCAGAAGAACGCACGTTGCCGTAGCCGGCAAACTTCACCAGGGTAAGGTAGCGCGTAAGCACCGCACCCCAGATGAGGTCGATGTCCTGGCGCGAAGCGCCCGCGCTAGCCAAGTTGGCATCGAGCGTTACCAAATTGCTGAATGCATGGGTTATCTCTTCCTTGGTAAATGCGGAATAACGCGCACGGGAAACAGGGGCTGTATCGTTAACTTCCTGAATGCACGAAAGCGCATCTGAACCGATAAGCTCGCCTTCGCGGTCGAAGTCGGTTGCGATGATGATGGAATCGGCCTTCTTCGCCAAGTTCTTCAGCGAACGGATAATATCTTTTTCCTTAGGACGCTTTTCGATGGGCGAATACACCAAATAAGGCAGCGCATCCATCTTCCACGCCTTCAGCTCCACGCCATCTTCGGTAAAGGGCTTCTTCTTTTTGAAAGGCGGCTTGGGCAGCACTTTGGGAATATCGGCTTCCATAACTTCGCCATCGGCGGAAACGCCGCGCCATCCACCGCGCTTCTTATACACCAGTGCCGTAGCGAAATCAGGCTCCAAGATATGGCCACGAAGGCCAATGGTTACCCAGTCTTCGCCATCGACGGTAAAGCGATATACGGGAGTGGAATATACCTTGTCGGCTTTGGGCTTTGTTGCGCCCAGCAAATCTGCGATCTTCTGAGCCGCGTCGTTCTTCTCGGTAACAACCAGTTTCACGCGGTTCCTCCTTTTCTGCCGAGCCTTAAGCCCAGCCACCATTCACACGGTTTAACCCCGATTTTCTTATTAACGTGTGCGGGGATTTGCTCCATTTTTTGTTTGGCAATGCCTTCCGGGACACAGCCTTAACTATGCGGCAGAATAGCACCGCGCTTGCCACGCCTGGAGCCCCTCTGCTGCGTAGCAAGATTCAGCATACCCGAATTACGGAGCTCAGAGCGAAAAACATAACAGCGGATCCGCATTGCCCCATCGAAAGAGCCGTTAATAGAGCGGAAAGCTAGCTCATCGCACTTTCCGACTCTGCCTTTTCACGCTCCAGAACCAAACGCATAGCCTCAATGGCGCATTCCAGCATGGAATCGTCGGGTTCGTTGGTAGTTAAGCGTTGCATCTGCATACCCGGCCACAAGACGATGCGTACCAAAGGGTTTTCGGGATGGCTGCCCGCCCACTTCACGGTAATCTCGTATGAAATACCTGCGATAAGAGGCATAAGGGCAATACGCACCACTATAAGCAGGGCAAATGCGGCAGGGCCGCTGATTCCCCATCCCTCGATGAGCAAATTCAGCGGAATGATGGTATATACCAAAATGGCAATGATCATAACCATGATCAAGAATGCCGTGCCGCACCGAACATGCAGTCGCGGAAAGTTCCGCGCGTTTTCCGGCGTAAGCTCAAGCCCGTGCTCGTAGCAGTGGATGGTCTTGTGCTCGGCGCCATGATAGGAAAACATACGCTTGATGTCTTTCATGCGACCGATCAGCCATACATAGAAGACGAATATCACCACGCGCATCAAGCCATCGATGATATTCCAGGCGAAGGGGTTGGTTTCATATTCGCCAACCAACACGTTGGATGCCAGGGCCGGCAGGAAGATAAACAGGCCCACGCCTAAAACCAAGCCCATAACCAGGGAAATTGCCATTTCTGCTTTTCCGAAAAACGGCTCTTCTTCCTCTTTGGCGACATGAGCGGGGGCATCTTTACCCTCGGAAGCGCAAAACGGCCCCTCTTGATTGTCATTCGAGTTTCGCCCAGTGAGGTCAGGCTCAGTTACCACTTCAAGGGTTCGCTGGGCACCAAGGGCATCAATCATGGTGTCGGGACGTCCGAAATCGCGCTTCCAAGAAAACGGGGGTTCTTGCTCGGACCTATTTCCCCCGGACTGACAGCCGTCCGGCCCTTGAGGGCCCGCATTGCCGATAGGGCTCTGGTCCTCGAAACCGCATACTCGGTTGTTGAATTCGCCATCAATGCACAAGCCACCAGCCGCCACTTCCTCGGCAACCGTTTCGGTCTGTTCGTCTTCGTCATCGAACGCGTGGTTGGCAGCAATCTCGAGCGCTTTGTATCCCAGCACCAACGAATCGACCAGAGCCACGCACCCGCGCACCAGCGGCCAAGAAAGCCATTTGGCGCGCTTCCCCTTCTTGGACAGAGGATGCTCCTCGGAGTGCATATGGCCATCGGGCTCTCGCACGGCAACAGCCCAGTTGAGCTTGCCGCGCATCATCACGCCTTCGATAAGTGCCTGCCCGCCAATATGGGTACGGCGCTGGCCATCTTCGGTAAATGCTCGTTTCAGATCGCTTCCCATGAAGAAAGGCTACTCCCTTACTACTTTTGGATAGGGGTTTCCGCAGGTCATCTTACCTTCAGGGCAAACCCCGCGGACGCAAGGGGCGCCGGCGTCCATAAAGATGTAGGGCGCCGTAGGGCGAACAAGCTCAAGCATGCGATTGGCAAGTTCGCGGATTTCCCATTGAGCACGGTTGCAGCAGCGCAAGCTCAGGAAATGAAGCAACTCGCGGATATTCATGGTTATGACGATCTTCGTTTCTGCGGCATTGGGAAGAAGATATCTGGCATCTTCGGCGGGAACGCCTGCATCAAGCAGCTTATGGTACGCATCCACGACAGCATCGATTGCCTCATCGAAGATGCGAGAAGTATCTTCCTGAGCAGCAACCGTAGGCGGCTTCACCACTTCAACATCCCCTGCGAACTTAACATACCGCTGAGACTGCTGGTTGAAGCTGGCCAAGCGATGGCGAACCAGCTGATGAGTGAGTGCGCGAGATACGCCGTCTACCGCGAACGTGTAGCTCACATGCTCCAGGGTGGAAAAATGACCTGATTTCATAATGGTGGAAAGCACGCTCTGTACTCGTTCGGGCGGCATAGTTTCCATGAGCTCGGTTGCGCCAACAGGGGCATAGCAAAGACGTGCCGCCGTTGCCACTGCGCGTTCAGGGTGTTCAGGATATTGCAAAAGCTCTACGTTCATAGGGCTCGTCCTTTCTCTTCTTGCGCCATCATAGCGAACCGACTCCAGCCAACCGCCCCCAAACAGGGCGGTTCGCGGAAAGAACACGCTAAAAGGCGACTGAAGGATGCGCCCACAAAAATGCGCCCTGGAAAAATGCTCTTCCAGGGCGCATTACGATAGCGGCAGCCGCGCTTTCGGGAGGCACCACAACCGCGCTTTCGGGACACATCAGAGCTGCGCTTTCGGGAGGCACCACAACCGCGCTTCACTTGTCGGAATCAGACCTACAGCTCTATGCGCTCAAACAGGTCTCTGCCCACTCCGCATATCGGGCAGGTAAAATCCTCCGGAAGTTCGTCAACATATTCGATATGGCCGCAAACCGTGCAACGCCAAGCGAAGGTACGACCCGCTGCGGGATCCGATTCCTCTTTCTTTGCGGGAGCATCCTCGTTGAAACTCGGTGCCTTCGGTGGAGTCTTGTCGCCTTTCACCTGATGATAGTAGGCGTACGTCATGGGTTCCTCGCCGCCAAGAGATGCAGCATCTGCCACGTTCCCGATGAAGAGCACGTGGGTTCCCAGGTCAATCTCTTGCTCAACCGTTACCGAAAAGTGAGCACAAACCTGCTCCACTACATAAGGGATACCCTGGGCAGACGTTTCGGTGGCAAAGCCTGAGAACTTATCGGTATCGGCACTTGAATGAAACCCAAAAGCGCCGATAAGCTCCATCGAAGCGGACTGACCGAGCGCCACCACCTCGAGCGCACCAGTTTCACGCACGCCCTGCGTGGTGAAATTGTCTTTGTTCAGCGCAATGCTCACCTGAGCCGGGCTACTCGTAACCTGCGTGAACGTGTTTGCCACGCAGCCAACTGGCTTTCCATCCCTCAAGGAGCTAACCAGGTACATGCCGTAGGCTAGCGACCGAAATGCAGTTTTATCCATAACCCCCAAACCTCCCCTTGCTAAATTGTGATCATAAAATACGAAGCATTATGAGCAGCGGCAAGAAAACCCCTGGTTAATGAGTTGATTTTTTGCCGCTTTTCTTGTTTTCCAAGTATTTTAAACCCTTGTGAGCCAACTGTCCGCCCGCAGCTACCGCCGCTCCGGCAACGCCTTTCGCAACAGGTTTCGCCACCTGAGCCGCCGCACCAGCAACACCCTTAACGACGGGCTTTGCCGTTCGAGCTGCCGCCCCGGCAGCAAGTGGCGCTTCGCGAACAACCTTCTTCGCAACTTTTGGGGCCTCTTCAGCTGCCTTGCGGGCCGTTTTCTCGGCGGAACTTTTAACCGCAACGGCAGCTTTTTCAGCGGCATCATCAAGCTTTTCCTCGAAAGGCGTTGCCGTACGACCCGAGTAATTACGCTGACCCTTGCTTATCAAGGCTGCACCACCCGCAATTGCCGCAGCACCAGGACCAGGCAGAACAAGCATGGGGACGCCTGCAGCAGTCAAGGCAGCACCCGCCGCCACTTGCGCTGCACCTTTTATCTTGTGCTTTGGGTTGTCTTCATCATCCATGGGCAACACTTCGGGAACCACGTATTCAGGTTCGGCCGAGAATCCGCCGTTAGAAGTATCGTGATTATCCCTTGCAGTCGTTCTATAGCTATCGTTCATTGCAATTCCTTTTCCTACCTGCGCACAAGTGCAGTAAAACTAACAAGGGCCTGACGCCAGCGACGCCCGTTCCGAGCCAAGCATAGCCGCGCACCCGCTATAAGCCAAGCGGAGCAGCACACCCGTCGCAAGCCAAGCAGAGTCGCACGCCTGCCGCACGCAAGAGCAAGCAAGTCCGCAATGCTCCATGGGCTGCAAAGGGCGCGCACGCCCTTTGCACGCAAGAGCAAGCGGCACTTCCACGCGCACCACTTGCGCTTTCCACGAACATGGGACATGCGCACTGCATACAGCACGACCGAGCGCCCGTGCACGCCGCGCTTTCCCGCAACGTATCCAGCTTACGGGCACAAGCCATCGCAACCGTCGAAAAAACAAAGATGATGCCAAGCCGTTGCACAATAGGGAGAGACAGCCCCTGCGTGAAAGCAAAAACAAAAATCCTCGCATCTTTGCAACTTTTTTTCGATTAGGGACTCCCTCCCGCCCCTGCAAAGCGAAAATAGGCAGTTTTATGGCCAATTATCCGCGTTTTCACGCCCCGACTCGCGATATGGAACCACGCAACAATCCGCAATCGCAAAAAAGTTGCAATTCGAGCCATTTTTTTTGTTTTCGAGCTCCCGGAACGGCTTTCGGCAGCACTATAGGCGGGACGGCCTGGGTGCAATGCTATGAACGGTGCGGGCGCAGCGTTCTATGGGCAAGACGATCGGGTGCGGCGCCGTGGAGAGCGATCTGGTCACGGTGCCACAGGCAGTCGGATGCGGCGCCGTGGGGAGCAACCCAAACAGAGCGGCCACAGAACGGCAACGCTGGACGGGCATGGAGGACATGCACAAGACAACACTCGAAACACACCTAGTAGCCTGCGGGCTTACAGCGAAAAATGAAAAAGGCGCCCGCACAATGCGGACGCCTTCGTCTGAACACAAACTAAATGCTATTCAGCAGCGTTCTCTGCAACCTCAGCAGCAACAGCTTCTTCAGCAGCCTCTTCTGCTTCGCCTTCTGCAACAACAGCAGCAGCCTCAGCCTCCGCAGCAGCCTTAGCAGCTTCTGCTTCAGCCTTCTTGGCGAACTCAGCAGCACGAGCAGCCTTGGCAGCAGCCTTAGCCTCACGTTCTGCCTTCTTAGCAGCCTCGGCGGCCTCGATAGCAGCAGCACGCTCTGCCTTCTTAGCAGCTTCGCGAGCAGCAACAGCCTCGGTAGCAGCACCGAACTTGTTAGCGAAGCGCTGTACACGTCCGCCAGAGTCGATCAGCTTCTGCTGGCCGGTGAAGAACGGATGGCAAGCGTTGCAGATGTCAACGCGAATCTCCGACTTCGTGGAGCGAGTCTGGAAGGTGTTGCCGCAGGTGCAGGTTACCGTGCAGTCAACGTACTCGGGATGGATATCTTTTTTCATTGGTTCTCCTTACTATGCCTTGGTTTCCGACCAAGGCGAGATAAGCCTACTTAGTATAGCGCAGGAGCGCGCTTTCGCAAGGTGGTTAAGCTTTCTTCCCTGTTCCTTCATAACGCCCCACCTAAAAGAAGTGTCGCAAAGTGCAAGAGGGCTACACAACGGAAAGAGCCCCGTATGTTGAGCCGAATCCTCCGCGTTGCTCCTGGAGACAGCGATTCATTCCAAGAGCACAAGGGAGGTCGGCATATGTTGCGAGGCTCTTCGGGGGTCTATTTCTTTTTGATCTGGCTGGGATGGAACTTGAAGAAGTCGGTGCGCGGAGGGAGATCACGCACGCGATGACGATGCTCGTCGAGCTCCATAGCGTTGCACAGCTCTTCCATGCTGTCGAAATCGTAATTCCAGCTGAAGAAATCCTCGAACTCGAAATTCATATAGTCGCAGATGCGCTCGGTGCCACGCGGGACAACCGGATGCATCAGCAACGTTGCGATGCGCAGCAGATAGAACGAATCGACCAATACCTGACGGCGTGCATCAGCATCTCCATTGGCTTCCGCCTCGCGAATACCGCTTGACCAATACTTATTGGCGTAGCGAATGAACTCATCCATCAAAGCCATGATGGAATGGAGGTCGACGTGATACATCAGCTCTTCGTACTTGTGCATGGTTTTGTTCACCCTGGCAAGCACCTCGGTGCTCACTGCCCCAAGAGGCATATACCCCTCGAAGCTCTTTGCCGCCTCATAGAAGCAGCTACGCGCCAAACGGTTAAACACCTTGGTAAGAAGCGCGCCTTCCTTCAAGGCAGGGTCGGCAACACGCGGATCTTCGCGCTTTTCAGGGTCAGGGTCGAAGATCTTCGGCTTGAATCCTACCGATTTCTGATCGAGCGCTAACGCGAGGAAATGAGCGCGAAGCTGCTCAGAGGTATAGTGCTCCAAAAGCTCGTCTGCCGTAGGCGGTTTCACCGAACCAGATGAAGAGGCCTTCTTGTCACCAAACAGAATATGATGGTTGGCAATAAGCTTTGTCTGCTGCAATTCACCCTCAGGAGCATCGGCGACCACAGGCTGCTTTTCCTGAAGGGCGGCAAACAAGGCGGGTTGGGCAACGCCATAGAAGTACAAGTTGTCCTGGCCGATGAACTGATATACCTTTGCATCTTTTTTGCACCAGAAAGAGCGCCATGCCGAGCGCGAAAGGCCACGATCGTCGTTGCGCGCCATAGTAAAGGAAAGCGGCGCCCAAAGGCTTTCGGGCCAACACCATACCGTGAGACCATCTACCCCATCGATTTCGGGAACGGGCACGCCCCATTCGACGTTGCCGGAAATGCGGAAGGGCACCAATGCCTTACCGGTGCGGAAGCGAATGTTCGCATCGGCCAATATGGTACGCGCTTTATCGCGATCGTAAACGTTCTCGAATTCGATCTCGAAACTTTGCTTGCCCTTGGCGGCATCGCGGTACACATGCGTGGGCAATTTGTCTGCAATTTCCTGGTATTTGTCATGCAGTTCCACCTTGATGTAAATGATAGGCGGAACCAGGAATTCCTTGATGGTTTTGGTAACAACCGGGCGAATGCATGGATCGTCTTCCAGGGCATCAACGTAATCGCGAACTACGTTGGACATGCCAGGCAAGTCGAAGTACCAATTACGCACCTCGCGCATTTCCGGCACCGTGCCCGAAACCGAGGAAATCGGGTTGATGAGATCAACCGGGTCGTACTGATGGCCCAAATCGCATTCATCGGCATAGGCTTTTTCGCTTTTGCAGCCCTGAACAGGACAATGCCCCACTACCTGACGGCCATTCAGGAACATACCTTCCTGGGCATCGTAGAACTGAAGGGTGCTTTCCAAATGCAGGAACCCTTTTTCATGGAGGCGCTGTACGAAAGCAGCCGAAATGGAGCGATGAACCTCACCGCAATGGCCGAGGCCGCTGCCCTCGTACACATCAAGGCTGATGTCGTACGCATCAAGCGTTGCCTTCTGACGATCATGGTTGCGGCGAACGTAATCCTCCAGGGTTCCCTCGAAAGAACCGGATTCAACTTCCTTGCGATATCCCTCTTCGATAGGAGAGCCAAAGCAATCAGTACCAGAGACGAATACCACGTTTTCAGAGCCGATGCGATCGCGGAGGAAGCGAGCATAGCAGTCGGCGGGTACGAAGACGCCACCCACATGACCAAAATGCAGAGACTTGTTGCCATAGGGCATGCCTGCCGTTACAACGGCACGCTTCGGCCATTCGATACGTTCTTTCTTATTTTGCGATGGAGCCATTGCTCTCCAACTCCTTCAACGCTGAAGCCAACTGGTCAGCGGAAATAGACTTATTTTCAGATATCAGGTCGAGCAGGGTGGAAATATCATCCGAGCTATTCTGCCTGAGATTCACCGTTTCATAATCGGACGCGTGCCCCGCAAGCTCAGCTGCATATTCGATAGCGTCTTCCTTCGTGCCAATCTCATCGGCAAGACCGTTTTCCACGGCATCAGTCCCAGTAAACGTGAGGCCCGTAGCCAAGGCACGCACTGCGTCGACAGACATATTACGACCATCGGCAACGGTCTGGATGAACGTTTCGTTGATCTGGTCTACCTGAGCCTGATAATATGCCCGCTCTTCATCGGTAAGCTTGCGCGTACCGTAGGTGGAATCCTTGCTTTCGGCAGAGATAATATCTTCCGCAGAGATGCCGAGCATGCTCATCAGTCCCGAATAATCGACCAACTGCATAGCGGTGCCAATTGCGCCGATGGCAGTGGTGCGCGCCGTGAAGATGTAATCCGCCTGACTGGAAATCTCATAAGCAGCGCTCGCGTTGGTGGAAGCGCTCGAGACCACTACCGGCTTGCCCGTGTCCTCTCGAAATTCCTTCACATAGGTGGCCATTTCCTCGCCGGCGGTAGCCACACCGCCCCCTGAGTTCACGCGCAGCACAACTGCAATGATCCTGCTATCGCTTGCAGCAACGTCAAGCTGCTGCTTTAGGCCATCGGGGCTGTTCGTTGTGCCGTCATACTGAATAGTGCTATCGATATCGATAACCGCAACCGTATTCGGGAACAGCGGTTCGCTGTCGTAGGAGCTTGACCCGCCCAGACCGGCGATGGCTGAAGTGCAAGACACGATGCCGAAAACCGACACCAGGCACACCGCAACAATTGCGACGAGCGCCACAATCCATCCGCGGGATTTGCGGGGCTCTTTCCGAGCAACGGTTGACGCCGCAGCAGATTGCGGCGCTTGCTCGAACGGGGGCTGGGGCGCAGGCTGCCCATACCCTACTGGCGG
>OGQV01002424.1_pt1 | contig 11163 bp, 8 predicted proteins | sample 1553311 | NCBI WGS metagenome assembly OGQV01 (sample SAMEA2579976, study PRJEB22360) | human gut metagenome
CTTCACCGGATAGGGCAGCGGGCCGGTCAGTGCCCGCACCGCCGCCCAGATATCCGGCAGGCCCTCCGGACCCAGCAGCGCAAGCGGCCTTGTGCGGCCCTGCGCCCCCAGAGTCTGCAAAAGGCCCGGCAGACCAAAGATGTGGTCGCCATGGTAGTGGGTCAGGCAGATGGCATCTGCCCGCATCAGGTTCACGCCCGCACGGCGCGCTGCCGCCTGCGTGCCCTCGCCGCAGTCCCACAGCAGGCCGTGACCGCCGCAGGCAGCAAACGCCGCCGAGAGTGCCCGGTCCGGCAGTGGCATGGTAGCCGCAGTGCCCAGCAGTGTAATGGTCAGCATAAAATCGTTCTCCCTGCACAGTAGATTTCGATATTTTATTGTACCACAGCCCAGCACGTTGCACAATCACTGCTGGCCGCGCATAGCATGGGCCAGCACAGCAAAAAGGGGGCAGCGGGATGAGACGCAAAAAAGGGGATCCTTTTTCCGGCAGGCCGCACAGCGGCCTTGGATGGGTGCTGCTGCTCGCCGCACTGGCCCTGTTTCTGCTGGCCGGTGCGCCCGGCTGCATGGCCCAGCGGATGGCGTGGTCTGCCCGGGGAACGATGATCTTTCTGCCCAGCGGGTTTTGAAAAAATGGGAGCATCCTGCTGCACAGAACGCTCCCATTTTTCTTTTTATTTTCCATCCGAATAGGGCAGCTGGCCGGTCAGGGTCAGCGTTTCGGCAAGCTCGTCCTCCGAGCGGAACCGCCACGCCGCCGCTCCCACGGCCACATAGCAGGCATCGGCACGACCCTCCGGTGTAACGGCAAGGATCATCGTTTCACCGTCGCCCACCGCCGTTACCATGCCATCCGCACTCACAGTTGCCACGCCCGGATTACTGCTGAGCCATGTCATCGTTCCGTTTTTGGTGCCTGCAGCCTGCGCGGTCAGCTTCTGACTGGCTCCCACTGCCTGCAGCAGCATGGCGTTTTTGCTCATCTGCACCCGTCCGATCTCCGATGTGACCGTTACCGTGCAGCGCAGCACCTGCCCGGCTGTGGTCAGTGCGCTGATGACGGCCTTGCCGGACCCCTGCGCCTTTACGGTACCGTTTGTGCTTACCGATGCCACCGCCGGGTTGCTGCTGACCCACTGCCGCACATAGGTAAACCCGCCTTTGTTCTGTTCCAGCTTCAGCTGTTTCGTCGGGGCAGGCTCCTGCTCTGTAATGGTAAGCGTCAGATCGCTGGTGTTCAGCACCAGGCGGCTGGCTGTGCTTTTGCGCACCGTGATGGTACAGGTGGTCTTTTCGCCGCGCTCATTGCGGGCCGTGACGGCCGCAGTGCCCTCGGCATGGCCGGTCACCTTGCCGGTGCCGTCCACCGATGCCACTGCCGGATCACTGGAAGTCCAGATCAGAAAGAAGTAGTCGTTGGGTGCCTGCACATTCAGGTAGGCCACCGGGGCCGGGTCTCCTTCGGTGATATCCAGCGTCAGTTCGGCAGTGTCCAATGTCATGCCGCTGTCCGGCAGCGGCTGCTCCTGCGCAGCATAGGCCGACAACGCCCCGGCTGCAAACAGTTCTGCGCACAGCACCACTGCACAAACACACGCTTTGAACCCCTGCTTCATGGGCTTTGCCCTCCCCGCCTGCTTTGCTGCAAGATCCTTTAAATATTCCTGTCTCCGTATTATTTTACACGCAGTGCAAAACCGGGTCAAGTTTTTTGCCCATTCTGCCGGGCAGCTGAGCCTTATTTTGTGGAGAATAATAAAATCCGCTTTTCAATTTTGTACAAAACGCCGCCGCACCCGGCAAACCGGATGCGGCGGCGCTGTTCTGCTTTTGAATTTTCAGCTTAGTAGTTGATCTTTTTCAGCTCAAAGTAGCTCTGCGGATGTGCGCACACCGGGCACTTGAGCGGTGCGGACTTGCCGATATAGGTGTAGCCGCAGTTCCGGCACTGCCATACCTGCTGCTCCTCGCGGGCAAAGACCTTGTTGTTTTTCAGGTTTTCGGCCAGCGCACGGTAGCGCTCCTCGTGCTCCTTCTCGATCTGTGCCACCATGGTGAACAGTGCTGCGATCTGAGGGAAGCCCTCTTCTTTGGCCTCCTTGGCCATGCGGGGGTACATCTCGGTCCACTCGTCGTGCTCACCGCCTGCTGCCATGTCCAGACAAGTCAGGGTATCGGGGATCGCGCCGCCGCACAGCAGCTTGAACCAGATCTTTGCGTGCTCCTTCTCATTGCCGGCGGTCTCCTCAAAGATCGCGGCCAGCTGCTCGTAGCCTTCTTTTTTTGCCATGCTGGCAAAGAAGGTGTACTTGTTGCGTGCCTGGCTCTCGCCTGCAAACGCTTCCATCAGATTTTTCTCGGTTTTGGTACCCTTCAGTTCCATGATGCTCTCCTTTCAAAAACGGATCTTCTGTCAGGATCGACCGATCCCGGCTCTATCATTCAGCCCGGCGGTAATTTTTTCGCCTGCGGCTCAGGTTCTGAACAAAGTATACCATATTTTTTGATGGAAATCAAGAACGATTCCTATTTATTCTGAGAATATTTCTCAGTTATGCTGCTTCAGTGCACACACAGCAATGCTCAGGGCGCTCCACGCTGCCTGGTACATCAGCACCGTTGCCACCGAAAGCTCCCAGATGCTGCCTGCACTGGTGAGCAGCGCTGCAATGATAATGGAGAACAGCACCGAGACCATCTGTACCGTGGTGGCGCTGCTCTCGGCGTTCTGGGCCTGATCCGCAGCCTGCAGACCGCCGGTCAGGCTGGCAAACGCCTTGAGATGGATCATGCAGCAGGTATCCTCCGGGTCTTCCGGTGCGGCCTTGATGGCGTTGCACTGCTCCTGATCCAGCACGGTGATCATGCCTTCCGGCAGGCGGTATGCTTCGGTAATGTGGTGTGCAGTCAGACTGGGGTCCTGGCATGTGACCAGCAGGCGGATGTTCTCCTTTTGCAGCACGGCAAGGCCGCGGGCCACATTGCGCCCGCCCACATATTTCAGCACGAACATAGCGTGCAGATTGCCGGACACAGCCAGATACAAAATTTGCAGCTCGCCGTTCTTCGAGTGCTGCATCTCGTATTCCTCGTCCGGCAGCGGCACGCCCTCCTGCTCCAGATAGCGGCGGGTACCAATGAGGATGCGGTTGTTATCGCACCAGGCGGAAAAGCCCAGCCCATGGTGCTGCTCCAGATCCTTGACCGGGAACAGGATGTCTGTGCGTTCCTCAACGATCTGGCGGAACAGCCCCTTCAGGGTGCCGTGGCTCTCGTTCAGCACGCTGGCCGCGTACAGGATGGCGCGGTCGATGCGGCCGCCCTTGAAGATGCGGATATCCTCCAGCTGTGCGCTGTCGGCGGTGAACAGGTCGTCTGCATCAATCTGCAGCGTATCAATGCCGCCCAGCTGCTCAATGGCCTGCCAACCGGGCACGACTGCGCCCACAGCCGCAGCCGCACGCTGCAGCCGTAGCGAGGCAACGCCCGCGATCAGGGTAGAAGAAAGCGGTGCGCCCATGCACAGCACCGCTGCCATGGCAGCCGCCGCTTTGTTCCAGCCGGCACCTGCCAGCAGGAACAGCACGCCGCTGAGCAGGGCAACGCCCAGCAGGATGTACGAAACTTTGCGTGCACGGCGCTCGCTTGCGCGTTCGCTCAAGCTCTGCTCCACAAAGCCGTCAGCTTCCTTCATCGGGCGGCTCAGCAGCACCCAGGGGTCCTTCTGTTCCAGATCCCGTGCAAGGGCGCGCAGCAGGTCTTTGTCCTTGGCGCGGTAGGCGCCCTCGAACTCCACACCATTGGTCACCAGCTCATAGCCGCCCTTGACAGCAGCCAGCATCACCCGGCTGCCCAGCAGCGCAAGGAACAGCCCCAGCGCGGCCATGCCGCTGAGCAGCGAGATGCCGGTGGTGCCGCGGTAAACATTTGCGTTCAGCATGGCTGTGACCGCCTGCACCAGCGCTGCTACTGCGGCCAGCGCCGGCATCGTCTCGGAAGAAGGCCGTCCGCGCAGGCCGTTCAGGCCGTCGCGCAGCACCGGGAAGCTCACGCACAGGCTTGCTGCCAGCAGCAACAGGTTTGCACCATAGAATGCCGCCGGGGCAGCATCCGGGTCCAGCGCCGCCATGGCGGGCAGCAGCCCATCCGACACCAAACCAAAATGCAGCAGCACCACAGCCAGAATGCCGCCCAGCACGCAGCGCAGCGTCAGCTCTGCACTCATACGGTGCAGCTTATCCGCCGTGGCCTCCGGCTCGGTCAGCTCCGTTTCAGCATGTTCCTCCGGAGACACCGCGTCCTCCGCCTCAGCTTTCAGTTCCGGCTGTGGCGCAGCGGGTGCCTTCTCCGGTGCCTGCTGCGGCTCTTCACCGTCCAGCGGCAGCAGCGGCAGGCTCATGGTGTCCTCTTTTGCGGCAGGCTCCTCTGCCGGGGCCAAAGGTGCCTGCGGTGCGTCCTCGCTCTGCGCCTTGCCAAAGAAATCGGCCACCGGCTGCTCCGTTTTTTCCGGCTGCGGCACAGGTTCCGGCTGCAGCTCCGGTGCCGTCTCCTTTACCGCTGCAAACACAGCCGCGGGCAGCGGTGCACCGGACGGTTTCTTTTTGCTTTCAGCCGGTTCAGTTTCTGCCGCCGGGGCTGCTTCGGCTCTCGGTGCAGGCTTTTCCGGCTTCTGGTCGCTCAGGCCGTTGATCATCGCCTTGAGCTGTGCCATCTCCTGCTGCTCCTGCTCTTCCTGCGGCAGCAGCACCTCCGGCGCATTCTTGGGGTGCCGGAGAGGCTTTGCCGTGCTGTGCTGCTCTGCGGGTCTTGCCGCCGGGACAGCGCTCTGCCGGGGTGTTTCCGACTTCACTGCCGCCGGGGGGGCCGCCGTTTGCGGTGCAGATTTTTCCTCTGGCTTTTTGGCGGGTGCTTCCGGCTGTGCATCCTCTGCTTCCTTTTCCAGAAAAGGCCACGGGGCCAGTTCCTGTTCCGGGTCTGCCTCCGGCTTCAGCATCAGTTCCAGATCCGCTTCCGGTTCCGGCTGCGCATCTTCCCCCAGCCGCACCTCACCGGTGGGCATTTCCTGCGGCTGCTCTGCTGCAGCTTCGTCAGTCTCCTGCTTTTCCTTACCACGGCCAAACAGGCCAAACCGTTTCTGCGGCTTTTCCTCCGGCTGGTTTTCGTCCCTCCGGGTCATCTCCTCCGGGATATCCACCGCCGTGGTGCTGAAAAAGGAGCGGAACTTTTCATCCGGGGTCATTTCCCGGCCATTATTTTTATCTTTCGGCATTCTAGTCCCTCCTGTAATTCAAATTGAGGTTCCGGCCCGAATGCCGGATCATGCCTGCTGTGCTGCGCGTTGGGACTGGATCTCGTACAGAATAATGCCCGCAGCCACCGACACGTTGTAGCTGTCCACACCGGTGCCCGGTGCTGCCATATCCAGCCGCACCACGCCGTCGCACAGCTTTTTCACCAGCTGCGAAACACCGCTGCCCTCGCTGCCCAGCACCAGTGCAATGGGGCCGGTCAGGTTGTTCCTGCGCAGAGACACGCCGTCCATATCGGCGCAGTAGACGAACACACCCTGCTCCTTCAGGCGGCGGATGGTCTCGCCGATGTTGGCCACACGAGCCACCGGCAGGCGTTCTGCGGCACCTGCGCTGGACTTGATGACGGTAGGCGTGACCGATGCGCCGCCGCGCTTTGGAATCACGATGCCATGCGCACCGCACAGCAGAGCACTGCGCATCACGGCACCCAGATTGTGCGGGTCTTCAATGCCATCGCTCAGCACCAGAAAAGGTGCCTCGCCCTTGTCCTTGGCTGCTGCCATCAGGTCGTCTACCGTCACGTATTCGATCTCGCTGGCAAATGCCGCCACACCCTGATGGCTCTCGGTGCCGGTCATCAGGCGCAGCTTGTTAGGGTGCACCCGCTTCACCGTGGCACCCGCTTCCTTTGCCAATGCGGTATAGTAAGCCGCCACGGCCGGAGCCATGCCCTCAGCAATGAGCACGGTGTCCACGCCGGAACCGCTTTTCAGCAGTTCGGTCACCGGATTTTTGCCATAAACAAGGCTCTCGTTCTTCTGCAGCGGCTCTTCCGGGCTGCGGCGCGGACGGCGCGGCTGGTTCTTTTCTTCCATGATGATTTTCTCCTTCCGTTGTATCACCGGAAGGTGCTGTGCACACCCTCCAAAAGGCGCGCCGCACTCTGGGCCGCGCACCGGTATGATCTGAAGATGATAACTCATCTTGAAGTATAGCATAAGCCGACCTTGTTTGCCAGCAAATTACCGTTTTTTATCCGCGTCCTGCAAAAGTTTTTCTGTTCGTGGTGCCGGAGACCGTTTCCGCTTTTTTGCAGAAATGTTCTGCCGCCCTGCATCAGCTTTACCCGGCTGCTGGGTAGATATCCCTCTGTTTTGCCGGAGAAAAAAGTTTTCCACAAAAACGCGGTATACAATCCGTAGAAGAGCGATTATTTTTCCACATGTTGAAAACCCTGTGGAGAAAGTTCAAAAGTCCAGCTTTAAAGCCTGTTTTGCCTGTGGAATTCCACACTTTCCACAAGGTTTTCCACTTTTTGGTTCGACCTTTTTTGATTTCCTGCGTACAATTTGTAGAATACAAGTCGGAAATATGACAATTTTTTGAACTGCATCCTGTCCGCTTTTGCCAAATTGCCCAATATCATTTTGACGAATGTGGATCTGTGTTGAAAATCCGTCCTTCATCAAGCTTTCTGTCTTTCGGCCGCTCGTTGCACATTATATGGAAATTTGTTGCATTCTATCGAATATACGCGCTTCTGGCAGTAACCCCCTGCACCCTGCCAGAAACAGAATCCCCGCATTGTTACAGGAAAAGCACCGGTTTGGATTGATTTTGGCCGCTGTTTGGGGTATACTAATTCTGTAGGTTCGTTAAACCGTGCACAAAGCGGATATGAAACGAGCAAGACCCCAATGATTTTGTGGAGGTAATGAATAATGTTGGTAAATGCAACCGAAATGCTGATCAAAGCACGTGATGGCCACTACGGTGTGCCTCAGTTCAACATCAACAATCTGGAGTGGACCAAGTCCGTTCTGACCGCCTGCGAGGAAATGAAGAGCCCTGTGATTCTGGGTGTTTCCGAGGGTGCCGGCAAGTACATGACCGGTTTCAAGACCGTCGCTGCCATGGTCAGCGCAATGGTCGATTCCATGGGCATCACCGTTCCCGTTGCCCTGCATCTGGATCACGGCACCTATGAGGGCTGCAAAGCCTGCATCGAGGCCGGCTTCTCTTCCATCATGTTCGATGGCAGCCACTACTCCATCGACGAGAACGTCGCCAAGACCACCGAGCTGGTCGCCCTGGCCCATGACCACGGTCTGTCCATTGAGGCCGAGGTCGGCTCCATCGGCGGCGAGGAGGACGGCGTCATCGGCATGGGCGAGGTCGCTGACCCCGCTGAGTGCGCCAAGATCGCTTCTCTGGGCATCGACTTCCTGGCTGCCGGCATCGGCAACATCCATGGCAAGTACCCCGCCAACTGGAAGGGCCTGGACTTTGTCGCGCTGGACAAGATCCACAACGCCACCGACAACATTCCTCTGGTCCTGCACGGCGGCACGGGCATCCCTGACGAGATGATCAAGAAGGCCATCTCCCTGGGCGTCTCCAAGATCAACGTCAATACCGAGTGCCAGCTGAGCTTTGCCGATGCTACCCGCAAGTACATCGAGGCCGGCAAGGATCTCGAGGGCAAGGGCTTTGACCCCCGCAAGCTGCTCGCTCCCGGTGCCGAGGCCATCAAGGCTACCGTCCGCGAGAAGATCGAGCTGTTCGGCTCCGCCAACAAGGCTTGATTTCCTAGCCGCTGCTTAAAATAAACACCACCGCCCGCAGGTATGGTTTAGCACCACGCCTGCGGGCGGTTGTTTATTTTGGAATAACTTTTTCTAACTCCGTATGATTTATCTTTCTGGGTTTGCTTCCTGCAAATTTCTCCACAATTCCCAGCCGTTCCAAATCGTCAACAATTCTGCCAGCGCGCGCATATCCCATACCGAATTTTCGCTGAAGCAGTGACACGGATACTGTATCTCTATTTATACAGAATTTCAACACATCTTCCATTTTTTTATCGTACTTAATTTCATTCTATTGGATTTCTTTATAGGCATTATTATTCACCTGCACACTATTTTCCGTTGTTTCGCGTTTAAAGAAATAATTTGTCAAATACTCATAAATATTAGGGACTGTCTGCCTCACCGGGACCGGCTCATCTTTTAGGTATACAGCCGGTTCTCCATCTTCTTCATCAATCGAAATAATCAGCAATTCGTCATCACTTGTTATTTCATTCTTTTTTTCGTTGTATTGAAAATGAGGATATGTGTTCATCAACTCCGTGAAAAAAAGTCGTGCGTTTTCTTTTTTCCTCAAATCAGTATCTACATTGCCGGTGTCAATCTCTTTGACCTGATAAGATGTATCCCCTAAAAACGCCATGCTTTTATCCACGGCTGCCTGTATGGCATCTTCACGAATCGTTATCTTCTCTTGAATGCTATTATAAATTCTATTCGACACAGGTATTCCGGCCCGTGAAAACTCTTCAAGCTGCGACGGACTTACCCAGTTAATCTTATCAAGCCAGTCGTCAATAAAGCTGACAATATACGCCTCCTTCGTACCGCCTGCGGCTTCACCTCGCAAGCCACGACCAATCATTTGCGTCATCAAAATTTTTGAGGTTGTCGGCCGTGCCAAAAATACTGTATGGGTTTTGGGCAAGTCTGTTCCCTCTGTCAAAATCATTACATTAATCAAAACATCTAGTGGGCCATTTTTGAATAGCCCTATCTTTCTCGCATTATCTTCATCTTCCAGTGCAATCTGTGTATTATATCCTTTACTAATGACTACCTCTGCCTTTATCCCTTTGTTTGCAAACCTATGACTCAAATCCACAGCTTGCGTCCGATTCAATGCAAACACAATCGTCTTTCCATATTTTTCACGATAGTCATAATATGTCTGAACTATTGTTTGGTTTCTCTTGGCATTTGCCGCAATCTCCTCAGCAAATAAATCAGGAATTGCATCATTTTTATTTATTTCTTTTATCTCTTTTTCTGTAAGTTCTCCGTCAATCTGACTGTTTGTATATACTTCCTCTAAAATAGGCTTTGCTAATATTCTTTTTTGAATCAACCCCTGTAAATCTGCTTTGTATAGTATATTATCCTTAAAGACCTTTTCAAGCAACCATGTTTCACTTTCGTTTGTTCGATAAGGAGTTGCAGTAAGCCCTATTGTCTTTAGTCCGCGATGCTCTTTAGCTGCAATCCATTGCCGCAGATAATTATACACTTTTTGGTAAGTATCGGCAGCAGCATGGTGGCATTCATCTATAACAAAATACACCATACCAGTATAGTTCCACAGCCATTTTCCCAAAACTGTTGTAGGATCCTGCAAACTGTTTATCATAACGATTAAGACATCGTCTTTTGGGGAAACCTGCGATGGTTCATCATGTTCGCCTGATACAATGCGCATACTATATTCTGCAACATCTGTCAACAAATCTTGCGTAGCGCATTTTTCAAATGCACTATACGCTTGTTCAAGCAACTGCTTTCTGTGTGCAACCCATATAATTTTGGCATGCCTATTGATAGCATTCTTAGTTAGCCAATAGGATGCTGTAATAGTTTTTCCACCACCCGTAGGCAAAACAATTATACCGCTAAATTCTCCACCTATATTCGCTTTATTCAGCGCACACATAGCCTCTTTTTGATGATTGTACAGAACAACACTTGAATCATGTGCCTTTCTTTGAATTCTCGCCATCGTAATCACTCCTACTGATGCTTTTAACACCTACTCAAATTCGTTCCTATGCTGCTGAAAAAACTCCCATGTTGCCCTTACATTCTCCAATTCCGTCCACTTCCGTGTTGTGACCGGCTCGGCATCCAAATCGTAAATCCGCGCTCCCGGCATCGCCAGCAAAAACGGCGAGTGGGTCGCTATGACAAACTGGCAGTTGTAAAACCGCGCCGAATCATGCAAAAACCGTGCAAGCTCCAGCTGCCGCTCGGGTGAAAGACTGTTTTCCGGCTCGTCCAGCAAATACAGCGCGTTCTCGCGGATGCGTTCGCTGAACACGGCCAGCGCGCTCTCTCCATTGGAGCAGGTGCGCACATTGGCAGGCAATGTGCGGCGTGCCATCTGGGACTGGCTGTATCGCCGCGCGGCGCTTACCTGCTTGAGCCGGTCATAGTCCTTCATGCCGTGCATCTGAAACTTTTCCCGCCGAAGGTCGTTGTAATCCGCAAACATCTGCTCACGCCGCGTGTCCACGCCATCGTTCAGCGCCCGCAGATCGAGCATATAATCAAACACATCGTCACTTGTCAAAATCATGCTGCCCGTGGGTATGGGGCGCATAGTCCGCGGCTCACACAGGCGCGCATAATCGTCAAAAAAAGGCGTGCGATTATACTCTGCGCGGCGGTAAAGCCGCAGGGCATCGGCCATTACATTTAATAAGGTCGTCTTGCCGCTGCCATTGCCGCCGTACAGGATCGTGATCTCAAGAAAATCCAGCTCGGGCAGCGTGCGGCCCTCAAACAATCCAAACGGATAGTACGAGTCATAACAGGTCTGCCTCGCGCGCGGGCTGAACGCCATGTAGTTTGCTTCTTGTGCCCGGTCTGGGAACCGGAACCCGGAAAGATATACCATAATCGCTCCTCCTGCCCCCATTGTAACACAGTTGTGCGCGTTTGCATAGCGTGGGGCAGGAGGTGTTTTTATATGTCCAAAGGCAGTATACTGATCTATACCTCTGCTGCCGGGCAGGCCGCGCCGCTGCCCGGCGTGACCCTGACCGTAACGGATGCAGGCGGCAGCGTCCGCGCCCGGCTCGTCACCGATGCGGACGGCTTTGCCGAAGCCGCCGACCTGCCCGCCCCCGATGCCGCCTACAGTCTGGACGCCGCCAACACGACGGTGCAGCCCTATGCACTCTACCGCATTGAAGCTGCATTGGACGGCTGGCAGCCCCTTGTGCTGAACGGCGTGCAGGTCTTTGACGCCCAGCAGAGCGTGGCGCGGCTGAACCTGCTGCCCGCAGGGGCGGCCCCCGCTTCCGCCGTCCGCCGCACGGGGG
>OGQV01002425.1_pt1 | contig 11158 bp, 10 predicted proteins | sample 1553311 | NCBI WGS metagenome assembly OGQV01 (sample SAMEA2579976, study PRJEB22360) | human gut metagenome
AGCGACGGCCGAGACTGTACTTCATCACGTCGTCCACGGTGGCCGCGTCCGCGATCCCCTCCTGGATGATGTGGAATTCCTCGCGTAGCACCGCCATCTGCAGTCGGTTGCCGATGAATCCCAGCGCTTCCTTGTTGAGTTTCGCCGGCTTCTTGCCGATCTTGGTCATCAGGTCGAACGTAACATCCACCACGTGCGGGTCGGTCTTCTCACCCGGCACCACTTCGACCAGCGGCATCAACTGTGCCGGGTTCCAGAAGTGCGCCACCACGAAACGCTCGGACTTCTTCAGTGCCGATTGAATCTCCGTGGGGCTCAGGCCGGAAGTGTTTGTGGCCAGAATCGCATCATCGGGTGCAGCCTGCTCAATCTCGGCCCAGATGGACTTCTTCAAATCCAGGTTCTCCGACACCGCTTCGATGACGAAGTCCACACCAGCCACGCCGCTGGCGTAGTCGGTGAATCGGGAGATGCGCGCCAGCACATCGTCCACAGAGTCGCCTTCGAGCAGCAGTCCGGCATTGTTTAGTTCCTCGGCGTCGGCCTGAATGGCCTTCATCGACTTGTCAAGCGATGCCTCACTGCGGCCCACCAAATGCACCGGATATCCGGCTACCGCGAACTGCAACGCAATCGCGTGGCCCATCGTTCCCGTGCCGACGTTCGCAATCGTCTTGATATCATCCACTGTGCTGACCATCGTGAGGCCTTCTTTCCGACTGCATCGCCTGTTGCCACGTATCCCATTGCATTCTATCCCGCTTCATCACACGAGAGAGCACATGGCAACCTAAAAAATATCGCCATCACATGTGCCAATCACATGTATCGAAATAATACGGCGATAGCTTCTCTATGCCTTTTTTGCATGGAAAACAATGCATTGCAGGCAATTGCAATATTGGCCAAACGTTCCTACGCTGTGGTGCAACGGCAGCAAGCCGATATAAGCATCCATGGTCAAGGACGGCATTATGGCAGAGAATCACAGCACCATCACCAATCCCAGCGCGTTCCCGTTGGGCGCGCCGAACGACGCATACGCCAAGTATTTCATCGGGCAGAGCTATCTGGCGCCGCTGGTCTCGGGCAAGGAAGTCAACGTTTCCAACGTCACGTTCGAGGCGGGCTGCCGCAACAACTGGCATATTCACCACAAGGCCTGCCAGATCCTCATCGCCGTGGGCGGGCGCGGCTACTACCAGGAGTGGGGCAAAGAGCCGGTCGAGCTCAACCCCGGCGACGTGGTGTACGTGGCACCGGAGACCAAGCACTGGCATGGGGCCGCGCCGAATTCCAACTTCGCGCACATCGCCATCATGAATGTGGTGGACGGCGCTTCAAACGAGTGGCTGGAGCCGGTCGAGGCCGAATACGACGCGCTGCGCGGCCAATCCAGCAATATCTCCCCCGCCGCAGAAGAGTATCACCACACCTTTTTCCCGAATTCAGAACTGCTACGCCAAGACGACCCGGACCTGGCCGAAATCATCGAGAATTTCGCGTTCGATGAGGTCCCGAACGAGCCGGGCGTCAACGACCTAGACGACAAGACCCGCTATCTGGCGATTCTGGCCACGCTGCTCGGCAGCCAGAGTCTCACCGAATTCCGCGGCATTGTGCCGGCCGCGATGATTGCGGGACTCACACCGGTGGAAATCAAGGAAGCGACGTATCAGGCTGTGGCATACCTAGGCATCGCCCGCGTCTATCCGTTTATCGCGGCACTGAACGAAGTGCTGCGCGCGCAGGAAGTCACACTGCCGCTGCCCTCGCAGTCCACCACCACTCCCGAAACGAGACGAGAAGCCGGCACCCAAGCCCAAGTGGATATCTTCGGCGAGGGCATGAAGAATTTCTACAAGTCTGGCCCCGATGAGAAGCGCCATATCAATCGCTGGCTGGCGGCCAACTGCTTCGGCGACTACTACACCCGCACCGGGCTCGACCTGAAGCAGCGCGAGATGATCACGTTCTGCTTCCTTGCCGCCCAGGGTGGGTGCGAGCCGCAACTGACCAGTCATGCCCACGCCAATATGCGCATCGGCAACGATCGACACTTCCTCATCACTGTGGCATCGCAGTGCATGCCGTACATCGGCTACCCACGCACGCTCAACGCGCTGCGCTGTGTCGATGAGGCCGCAAACAGTATGTGATAAAGGCCATTTGCGCTTAATTATCTTTCGGTCAGAACAACAGAAAATGGTTCCTGATTCGTAGTAAAAAGAATAGCCAGCATTCATTTATGAATGAGGTTCCAAGCGCCGGAGGCCCCGGCATTCTTTTCGTCGAAGGAGACAATTCAGAACACGACCGCCGAGACGATGGTCAAGGAGGCCAGCGAGAACAGCGTGCTTACGAGCACGAAGCCGACCGCATACTCGGGCATGTTGTTCTTGCGACCGGTGAACATGGCAATGGTGGTCATGGTCGGCAGTCCGGCGATGACCGTAATCATCAGCACCATGTCATGGGTGATCGGCAGTTGCGGCAATGCGCCGGTCAGCGCGGTCAGTAGCGCGTAGAAGGCGAGCGGGAATGCGATCATCTTGGCGACTAGGCCAACATAGAGTTCGTAGCGTTTGAGGACGCCCCACCACTTGGTCAGTGCGAACAGGCCGCCCAAGTAGATTAGCGACATCGTCGTGGCCATATTGCCGATGGTGTGCAGCGGCTTCAGGATGATGTCCGGCACCTTGACGCCGAGCAGAATCAGAATCAGGGCGAGCATCACACCGATGAAGGCGGGATTGACGAATCGTTTAAGCAGGCCGAGGACGCGGGTGTCTAGCGAGGGGCGGGCGGCCACCGGAGAACCACCGTTTGCGGCATTGCTCGCCGAACCAGCATTGCCCACCGAACCGGCGCCGTTCACCGAACCGTTCGCGACCGCACCTCGCGCGCCAATCGCGTTGCCGCCAGTCGTTTCGGCGACCGGCTCGCCCAGCCATACGCCGTACGTCCAGAGCAGCGTCTGGTCGACGATCGACATCAGCGCCACGTAAATCGCGCCGTTCTGCGGCCAAAGTGCCATAATCAACGGAATGCCGATGAATCCGGCGTTGCCGAAAACCAGCGCCGCCTAGAACACGTGGCTGCGTGAGCCCTTGAGCCGCAACAGTTTGGCGACCAGCCAGAACACCAGGATGAGCAGCGCGTACATCACGGCGGTCAGCAGCATCACGCCCCAGTTAGCGGCAAGCTGCGCGCGGTCCGCGCCGTCGACGGCGTTCGAGAACACGAGCACGGGGATGAGAACGTTGAGCAGCAACGAGCACATGCCGTCCAACGCCGTCTGACCGTAGAATCGAAGCCTTACACATCCATACCCGACCATCAGCATGATCAGAAATCCGACCAACTGGCCAATCATGACGCCGAACTGCCCCATGCACACTCCTCTCGCTCGCGTTCCCCTGATTTCCTGTCACTGGTTCATATAGGCAACCATCTGGACAACAACTCACCACGCAGGATGCAACCGAATCGACATCTATCCTCTGCTTCTGTGTTCCCTACCCCTTTCCCCTCCAATCGGCGACCTGCTGGCCAGTCAAATCGACATCAGTGACATGCCGTCGGCGCAGGCGATGTCTTCGGTGGTGAGGCGTTCGCCGTAGTGGTAATAGATGAATCGCGTCATGCTCCAGAACGCCATCCAATCCGGGTCGTTGCGCGGGTGCGCGACTTCCAAACCGACGTGCCTGAGCATTATCGAGGCGATGCACGACGCAGATGCGATGAGGTCCACAGGCGTGGCGGGGCCAGTAGGTAGCGAGCCTGCTTCAATCGGCATGTCACTGGCCCCCCCCGTTTCCCCCCGCCGCATCATCCGTCGATTCGCCCGTCGATTCGGCTATCGATTCGCCGAATAAGGCGCTGGGCGGAACGCCGCCGGCCACCATCCGGTCGGGCCGAGTACGTCAGCCATGGTGCGGTACAGCGATTCGATGTGTTCTGGAAAAGGAATGCGCAACGCTCGTTTTGTCCTTCGATTATTCATAGTTGCCATCTACCATTCACCGCAATTCGTGCAGGATTCGCCGCATGAACGGGATGGTGACCACGAATGTCAGCACGTCGGACACCGATTGTGCCATCTCCACACCAAGCACGCCAAATATCATCGGCAGAATCAGCACAATCGGTGCCAGGAACAGGCCTTGCCGGCACAAGGCCAGAAACGAGGCGATGCCGGTGCGGCCCATGGTCTGGGTCATCATATTGCCCATCATGTTGAAGCCATTGAGAATCACCGTGCAGCATTGAATATGCAGCGCGGCCACGCCCACCGCCACCACGGCTGGGTCGGAACGGAAGATCTCGACCAGTTGCGGCGCGAAAATCCACAGCAGCGCTGCCAACGCCACGAGCACGCAGGTGGCGAGCCGCACGCAGAACCAATATCCCTCTTTGACTCGCGCGAACAGGCCGGCCCCGTAGTTGTAACCACATACCGGCTGAAAGCCTTGGCCGAGACCCACGATCACCGAATTGGCGCCCAACATGATGCGCATCACGATGGCCATGCCGGCGATGGCCGCGTCGCCGAATGGATTGGCGGCAATGTTCACGCAAGTCACGGAAATCGAGCCGGCGCCTTGGCGGATCAGCGAAGGCAGGCCGCCGCCAGCCACTTCGCGCATGAGCAGCATATCCGGTTTGCAATTGCGCAGGGACAGTTTCATCACGCCGAATTTGCGGCTCATCGTGGTCAGAATCGTGAAGCTCACCGTCTGGCAGATGGCGGTGGCGAGGCCGGCACCGAAAATCCCCAGACCGGCCACGAAAATGAACAATGGCGCAAGCAGGAAATTCAACAGCGCGCCGGACACCAGACCAATCATGCCGAACGCCGATTGACCTTGGTATCTCAACAATCCGTTGAGTGCGAACGAACCGCACACGCAGGGTGCGGCGACCAGCAACGGCGTCAGATATTGCACGGCGTATGGGGCAATCGTCGAGGTCGAGCCCAGCATGACGACAAGTGGCCGCAGGGTCAGCAGTCCGATTGTGGCAATCACCAGACCGGAGATCACCGCGCCCGCAAAGCCCACGGCCAGTAGTCGGGAGGCGCGATCATTGTTCTGCTTGCCGAGTTCGCGGCTCATCGAGTTGCCCGCGCCGTTGCCGAAGAAGAAGCCGAGCGCCTGCATCACGGTCATGATGGAGAACGCGATGCCGATAGCACCGGACTGCGCGGTGCCGAGCTGGCCGATGAAAAAGGTATCAGTCAGGTTGTATGCAGTAGTCACCAGATTGGAAATGACGGCCGGCAGGCATAGTTTGAGGATCAGCGGTTTGACCGGCTGCCCGGTCATCTGCCGATATTTCGCGTCCGCGCTTGCGCGTCTAATGCCATGAATCTGCACCATGGACGGCTATCCTACTCGCGCAGGGTCCTATGCAAAGGCGCGTGACCGCCATACAAGTCAGCGCAGATACCGCCCGGTGATGCTGTTCGGATTGGCCGCGACCTGTTCCGGCGTTCCGGTGGCGACGATGCGTCCGCCGCTTTCGCCGCCGCCCGGACCCATATCGATAATCCAATCCGCATTGGCGATCACGTCGAGGTCATGTTCGATGACCACGACGGTCGCGCCGCTCACCACGAGCCGGTCGAACACGCCCAGCAGCACGCGAACGTCGAGCGGATGGAGGCCGATGGTCGGCTCGTCGAACACGAATACCGCGTTCAACTGGGCCTTGCCCATTTCGCTGGCGAGTTTCAGCCGCTGGGCTTCGCCGCCCGAAAGCGCCGGGGTCGGTTCGCCGAGCGTCAGGTAGCCGAGACCCAGATCGTGCAGGGTGGTCAGACGCGCGTGGACCTTCTTGAGGTCGCCGGTCACGGACAGCGCCTGGTCCACGCTCATCGCCATCAGCTGCGGCAGACTCAACGAAAGGTGCGATTCTCCCTTAACGGCACGCCGAATCGCGCCGGCTTCGGGCGCATACCGGGATCCGCCGCAATCCGGGCATTCGATGGTAACGTCCGGCAGGAACTGCACGTCGAGCGAGATCGAACCGGTGCCGTCGCACGTAGGGCAACGCAGTCGGCCGGTGTTGTACGAGAAATCGCCAGCCTTCCAGCCGCCCGCCTTGGCGTCGTCCGTGCGGGCGAAGGCGCGGCGCAATTCGTCGTGAATATCGGCATAAGTGGCCACGGTGGAGCGCACGTTCGCGCCGATCGGCGTGGCATCGATGAGATTCGCACGACGGATGCCCTCGGTCTCAAGCTCGCGCACGTGTTCCGGCAACAGCTCCCCCGCCGCCTGCGCTTTGAGTGCGGGAATCAGCGATTCGAGTACCATCGTGGTTTTGCCGGAGCCGGAGACGCCGGTCACCGCCACGAGCCGGCCGCGCGGGATATCAACGTCCAACGGTTTGACCGTATGCAGCTGACTGGTTGTCATGCGGATGTGGCCAAGGCTGAACACTTGCGATTCGGCCACACGCTCACGTATACGCGCACTCACCTGGTCGGATAGGAACGGCGCAATGCGACTACTGGGGTTCGCCGCCACCTCGCCGACCGTGCCTTGCGTGACCACATGCCCGCCTTCGGCACCGGCAACCGGCCCCATTTCGATAAGATGGTCACACGCTTTGAGTACACGCACATCATGGTCCACGACCACCACGGAATTGCCGTCCGCCACCAAGTCGTGCATCACGCCGAGCAGCCCGTCCACGTTCGAGGGATGAAGGCCGATGGATGGCTCGTCGAGCACATACAGCACGCCGGTGGTGCGGTTGCGCACGGCCCGGGCGAGCTGCACACGCTGGCGTTCGCCGGTCGAAAGCGTGGCGCCGGCGCGGTCAAGCGCCAGATAGCCGAGGCCCAGATCGAGCAGCCGTCGGGCCACATCCAGGAACGATTCGCAGATGTTGGCGGCCATCGGCCGCATGTCGGCGGGCAGGGATTCCGGCACTCCGCGCACCCAATCCGCCGCCGCGTCCAAGGTCATCGCGCCGGCTTCGGCCAAGTTCAGCCCGCGCACATGCGGGGCCCGGGCGGCGACGCTCAGTCGTGTGCCGCCGCAGTCGGCGCATGGGCCTTCCTTGAGGAACCGGGCCACACGCTTCAGGCCCTTCTCGTCCTTGGCTTTGGCGAGCGCGTTCTCCACCGTGTACACGGCGTTGAAGTAGGTGAAGTCGAGTTCGGCGAAATCGTCGCCTTTCTTCGGCTTGTAAAGAATATGCTTTTTGACGGCCGGCCCGTTGAATACGATGTCGCGTTCTTCGGGTGTGAGTTCGTTGAACGGCACGTTGGTGCGCACGCCCATCGCGCCGCACACCTGTTTCATGAGGTCCCACATGAGCGAACCCCATGGCAGCACCGCGCCGTCGTCGATGCTTTTCGACTCGTCCGGGACCAGGGCCGCGCGGTTTACTTCGCGCACGATGCCGGTGCCGGAGCAGGTCGGGCAGGCGCCGGCCGAGTTGAAGGCGAGCAATTCGGCGCCGGGCGCGTGGAATTCCTTGCCGCAGCCAGCACAGGTGATGGGCAGGCCGGCCGCCACGTTCAGCGTCGGTTCATTGCGCGCCCCGCAATGCGGGCACACGTGCGAGGCGACGCGGGAAAACAGGAGTCGCAGGCTGTTGAGCAATTCGGTCATCGTGCCGAACGTCGAACGGATGCCGGGCACAGTGGGCCGCTGGTGCAGGGCCAGCGCGGCCGGCACATGCAGCACTTCGTCCACCTGGGCGCGGCTGGCTTGAGTCAGTCGACGGCGCGTGTACGTGGACAGCGCTTCCAAGTAGCGCCGCGAACCTTCCGCATACAGCACGCCGAGCGCCAGAGAGCTTTTGCCCGAACCGGAGACGCCGGCCACGCCCACCAGTTCGCCCAGCGGAATGTCGATGTCGATGTTCTTGAGGTTATGCACGCGCGCACCGCGCACCTCAATCGCCTGCGGCCGTTGATCGTCGCTCATGCTCGGCACTGCTCCGCCGCCGCAAGGTCGGCTTTCAGGGCGGAAGACAGTTCATCGAGCAGCGGCAGCCATCGATCCGCACGCACCGAGCAAATGCGGCGGGTGGCGTCTTTGCTGATTTCGATGAATCCGGCTTGTTCCAGCAGTTTGATGTGATGGGACACGGCCGTGCGGGACAGTGCCGACGATTCGGCCAGCTCCCCCACCGTCTGCGGCCCATGGCACACCAATTGCACCAGCAACTGCTGCCGGTTCGGATCCTTCAGCGTCTCGAACAGCGGAACGCATTGGTTGAGGATTTCCAGGCTCCTGATCGGCTGGTCACATGCCTCGTGGCCTGCCGCCGCGCTATCTGACCTCTGTTCAAGTGTCACGCCGTCACCTCTTTCTCGACTTCGCCCTTGGCTGCCGCCGCCTGAGTTTCATGGTCTCCAGTATCATCACGGCCAACGACGGCGGCTGAACGCCGGACGAGAATCTTTCGTCTTGGGCACCGTCCGCCACCTGCAATCCGATTCCCCAGTTTCACTGATGGCCTTTGCGCCGGCGCGGTGTCAGCGCACCCATGCCATGCTGTTTCAGCGCGAATAGCAGCGCGCATGCCGCCGATGCGCGAATCCGGTTCCTTGCTGGTCGGGCTGGTCGGCGAGCGGCTGAATCTTGATTCGGCGTCGCGGCATCCGATCATCCTCCGGCGCTACGCGCTCTCAGCGGGGATTAAAGCAAAAAGGACCTCGTGAACTGGTTTTGATCAGGCCCCTCTATGCTGGACTGTCTGAATGACGACGAGCTGCACACCCTATACGGCTACCTGCAGCGCATCATCGACGCCTCCTCCGACGGCGTACCGGCTTCGACCGCCGAGGACGCCAAGAAGCGAGCGCTACTTATCGAGCACCCCAAGCGCAGGCACATGACGGCCGACCGCGCATAATTCGCGAACAGCCCACACAACTTTGCGGCCACGCAAACGACGGCCGCGCAATCGTTCAATCATTTAGTTACAAGGTCATCCAGCCGCACGATCATCCAGCTCCCCTTACAAGCACGTCCAATTCACCATTTACACGGCATTTTGCACCAAAACCCTACTTTAAAATGCGGCATTTTGCACCAAAGCCCCATTTTGAAATGCGGCATTTTGCACATACAAGGCAGAAAATGCTACCCTCATAAGGGATTCGGAAAGGAGCTGCCATGCTTGAGCGCAAAATCTCGGACGATCTGCTGGAATGGAAGCGGAGCGGTACCGGCAAAGCACTGCTGCTGACCGGCGCTCGCCAGATCGGCAAGAGCTACGCGGTACGCGAGTTCGCCAAGCACGAATACGCCCATTACCTTGAAATCAACCTGTACGAGAACAAGCAGGCGGCCCGAGCGCTCGCATCGGCGAACGACGTGCAGGAGTTCATCAGCCGCCTTACCTTGTTCTCACCTTCAACGCTCATTCCCGGTGATACGTTGATTTTCATCGACGAGGTGCAAGAGGCACCGGATGTGATGACCATGGTCAAGTTTCTGGTGGCCGATGGCCGTTTCGATTATGTGTTCTCCGGTTCCATGCTCGGCACTGAGTTCAAGGGCGTACGCTCCTACCCCGTTGGCTCGGTCATCGAAAAAACCATGCGTCCCATGGATTTTGAGGAATTCTGTTGGGCCATCGGCGTACAGAAGTCGACACTTGAAAACATCCGAGAATCCTGCCGGTCGGTCACGCCAATCGACCGGTACATTCACGATGCAATGATGACGAACTTCCGCACCTATCTGGTAGTCGGCGGCATGCCGGAAGTCGTGCAACGTTTTCTGGACACCAAGGGTGATTTGGCGGCTGTGCGCGCGGTGCAGAACGAGTTGAACCGGCAATATCGCCACGATATTTCGCAGTACGCAGGCAATCGCGCATTGCAGGTGCAGGAGATCTTCGACCAGCTCCCCACTCAGCTGATTGACGGTAACGGCAGATTCGCCGTCTCCTCCATCAGCCCCGGTGCTCGGTACGACCGCAATCAGAAGGATTTTCTTTGGCTTGTCGATGCGGGTGTGGCATTGAAAACCAACTGCGTCACCGAGCCGAAAACACCATTGAAACGCACGGCGCAATCACCGAAGTTCAAACTGTACCAGTCTGATACCGGTATGCTCATGGCACGATACCCGCAACCGACCGCGCAAGCCGCATACCTTGATGATTCCTCACCGAATCTGGGTGCCATCTACGAGAACGTGATTGCTCAGGAGCTGACGGCGCAAGGCATTCCGCTGTATTACTACATGGCAAAGAAACATGGTGAAGTCGATTTCATCGCTGACACGAACGCCGATTCTGTGATGCCGTTCGAGGTCAAGTCGGGGCGCAGCTACCGCACGCACGCCGCCATCGACGCCGTATTGGCCAATGCCGAATATCGCATCTCGCAGGGCGTGGTGCTGTCCCGCTCCAATATTGCGCAGGACGGCGGAACAACCTATCTTCCGCTGTATGCCACGTACTGCTTGCGAGATGTCTGCAATCTGGCCTCACCCTCGACCGTCAGCACCATCGGCGACTTTTCGCTGACGGTGCACCCCGTGTAGGCTTCGCATCGGTGCGCGCTTTACCACTGCGCGCACAGGGCGTTGAAGGCGTCATCGAGGCTCGCGCCAAGCCGGCGGGCCTCGTCGGCATAGGTCTTGGCCGCGCGCACCAGCGGTTCGGGAATCGGCTTGACCCGTTTTACACGCGCCGCGCGGCCGGCACCGGTGTCGATGATGCCGCAGTCGGCGAGTTCGGTGTACGCCTTGGCCACGGTTCCCGACGCGATGCGCAGTGTCCACCGGTTCGCCGGAATCGGCCTACCAGACCGGCACCCCGGCCACTACCCCATCGAGCAGCTGCTTATTCCGATCGAGGGCACGGCTTATACATCGGCGCGACCTGACTCAAGCCGTTCGCCACGTGCGGCGCTTTCGGCATCACCGACGAGGCCCTCGCCCAGTCCGCTGCACAGTACAAGGCACTGCTCGCCGAGTAACAGGTGACCGGTTTGCGTCACCACAATCGTTCAGCGTAAACCGCGTCAGACACATCACAACGTCCGTATGTATGCGGCCCTACAAAGGGGACGCATACATACGGACGTTAAATACCACTGCGGTAAACCCCGTCACACCACGCGATTAGAACCGGATCAACGCCTTAATAACTTTGCGCTGGTCCATGGCCTCATAAGCGT
>OGQV01002429.1_pt1 | contig 11144 bp, 9 predicted proteins | sample 1553311 | NCBI WGS metagenome assembly OGQV01 (sample SAMEA2579976, study PRJEB22360) | human gut metagenome
CAATGCTCACAAGATCCTTAGTCTTGCTCGTCTGCCAGTTCCGACACTTCCGCATATCGCATTTCTTCGGGATTCTTTATCTTCTCCCTCGCGACAAGTGATAGTATAGCAAAGTGCTTTTTGTATGTCAACAGTTTTTTTCTAAAAAAATCCAAAAATATTTTTTGTTTATACAATTAATACATTTCGTTTAATAACAATCTGAGACAGAGAATCTTTCATCCCAGAATTTATACTCCGACACAGGTTACGCCTCAGTCGTAAAAAGAGCAGCCTCTTCAAAAAGGCCGCCCTTCTGTCCCACTTCTGTTTTCTTCTATATGGATCAGTCAAAAATGATCAGTGCCATGAACACAAGATCTGTGTCGCCTGTATTGGTAAGACCGTGTCCTTTTCCATCTGGTGTGATGGTGATGTCGCCAGCCTTTACTGGGCGTTTCACGCCGTTATCGTCGTACTCGCCTTCACCGCTTAAGATATAGTAGGTTTCTGTCTCTCCATGATGCTCATGGTATCCAAGGGAACATCCCTTCTCGATAGTAACCTGTGCGTAAAGTCCGCATTTTCCTTTCAGCTCGTCTCCCTCAAGAATGTCTTTGATGATCACATGGCCTTTACCGCCGCACATATTTTCTACTCTTCTGATACCCATGATAAAATCCCCTTTCGTGATTGCGTAAATTTGTGAATTTCATAAACACAGCCTCTTTGTGTTCTGCGTTTCACTTCCTGTACAATTATAAACGATATGATAAATTTTCGCAATCCTCATTGCCAATTTCCTGAATTTGCTCAAAAAATTTCTTATAAACGAAAACGAAGCAGACCTTTTACAAAGACCTGCCTCGCAATTTACACCTGTATTACAGATTTTTAATTCTCTCAATTGCTTCCAGTGTATTCTCATAGCTTCCGAATGCAGTCAGACGGAAGTATCCCTCACCGTGTGCACCAAAGCCTGAACCTGGGGTTCCTACGATATGTGCTTTTTCAAGGAGATAGTCAAAGAACTCCCAGGAAGTCATCTGATCTGGTGTTTTCAGCCAGATATAAGGAGCATTTTTTCCACCGGATACGGAAAATCCTGCTGCGGAAAGTCCCTCAAGGATTGTCTTCGCATTACGCATATAGTAAGCAACCTGCTCTTTCAGCTGTGCTTTTCCCTCCGGAGAATAAACAGCCTCGCCTGCTCTCTGTACAATGTACGGAGCACCGTTGAACTTGGTTCCATGACGACGTGCCCAGAGGCTGTGAATCTCTACGCCGTCACGTACCAGTTCCTTCGGAACTACAGTAAAACCAAGACGAACGCCTGTGAAACCTGCATTCTTGGAAAAGCTTCGAAGCTCGATAGCACAGGTTCTCGCACCCTCACACTCATAAATGCTGTGCGGAACATCTTCCTCGGAAATATATGCCTCATATGCTGCGTCATAGATGATCACGCAGCCGTTTTTGTTTGCGTAATCAACCCACTCCTGAAGAGCAGCCTTTGTGATGGCACCACCGGTCGGGTTGTTCGGGAAGCAGAGATAAATAAGATCCGGTACTTCATCTGCCGGGATCTCCGGAAGGAAACCGTTATCCTCTTTACATGGCATGTAGATCACACCGTCAAAGTTCTCACGCGCTTTGTTATAAAGACCTGTACGTCCGGCCATAACGTTGGTATCTACGTATACAGGATAAACCGGGTCACAAACTGCAACCTTGTTATCCAGTCCGAAGATCTCCTGAATATTTCCAGAATCACTCTTTGCTCCGTCGGAAACAAAGATCTCATCTGCGCTGATGTCGCATCCTCTGGACTGATAATCATTCTTTGCAATGGCACTTCTTAAGAACTCATATCCAAGATCCGGTGCATATCCGTGGAAAGTTTCCGCATGAGCCATTTCATCTACGGATTTATGAAGAGCATCAATGATCGCCGGTGCAAGTGGCTGTGTCACATCACCGATTCCAAGGCTGATCACAGAATCCTTAAATTCCGGATTGGCCTCCTTGTATGCTTTTACCTTCTTCGCGATATTGGAAAACAGATAGCTTCCCGGAAGTTTTAAATAATTCTTATTTACTGTAACCATAATGCTTTTATCTCCTTCTCTCAATTTCCTCTGCCAGTGCTTTTCTGACGCTGTCAGGATTTGCCTTGCCTTTCAGCTCTCTCATCAGCTGTCCTACGAAAAATCCCATAACCTTGTCCTTGCCGCCCAGAAGTTCAGCCAGCGGTCCAGGATTGGCATCTACGATCTTTTTCACAGTTTCGGTGAGAAGGCCTGTATCTTCTACGATCTTAAGACCATTCTCTTCTATATATACAACCGGATCAATATCCTCGTCAAATACTTTTTCAAACACTTTTTTGGCATTCTGTGCGCTGACCTCTTTTTTCTCCACCATGGAAAGAAGGTCTGCCAGATGCTTCGGTGTAAAGTTTACTTTTTCCGGATCAAGACCTTTGTCCTTTGTCAGGCGTAGAACTTCCACCATAAACCAGTTGGCTGCTTTTTTTGGATTTCCCAGAAGAACGGCTGTCTCCTCAAAAAGTCCTGCCAGATGTCTGGATTCCGTAAGGATTCCCGCATCGTAAGCCGGAAGCTCGTACTCTTTCTGATAACGTTCCATCTTGGCTTCACGCAGCTCCGGAATGGAAGCACGCAGCTCTTCGATCCATGCATCGGAAATGTGGATCGGCGGAAGATCCGGGTCCGGGAAGTAACGGTAATCCTTGGCATCCTCTTTGGAACGCATAGCGTGGGAGGATTCTTTGTTATCGTCCCATCTTCTTGTCTCCTGAACAACAGCTCTGCCTTCCTCCAAGAGCTCGATCTGACGCTCTCTCTCACCCTCGATGGCTCTTGCAATAGCTTTAAAGGAGTTCAGGTTCTTCATCTCGGTTCTTGTTCCGAAGGTCTCGCTTCCCACCTCACGGACAGAAAGGTTGACGTCGGCACGCATAGAACCTTCCTGAAGTTTGCAGTCAGAAACTCCAAGATACTGCATGGTGCAGCGGAGCTTTTCCAGATATGCGATAACCTCCTCGGAGCTTCTCATATCCGGCTCGGATACGATCTCGATCAGCGGTACCCCGCTTCGGTTGTAGTCAACCAAGGAGCAGTCTTCCCACTCATCATGGATCAGCTTACCGGCATCCTCCTCCATATGCATCTCATGGATACGTACAGTCTTTTTGCCTGCGGAAGTCTCGATCTCAACAGCTCCGTCATAGCAAATCGGCAGATACAGCTGAGAGATCTGGTAGTTCTGGGGGTTATCCGGGTAAAAATAGTTCTTACGGTCAAACTTGCAGTACTGATGGATATGGCAGTTTGCCGCAAGACCTGCCTTGATGGCAAACTCTACCACTTTTTTATTGAGGACCGGAAGAGATCCCGGCATACCGGTGCAGACCGGGCAGGTATGTGTATTTGGTGCACCTCCGAATTCTGTGGAGCATCCGCAGAAGATCTTTGTTTTTGTGGCAAGCTCCACATGCACCTCAAGTCCTATGACTGTCTCATACTGTTTCATGCCTTTTCTCCCCCTTCCATTGCTGTTCCGAAATCGCCGCGTTTTTTCTCATATGCGTGTGCCGCACGGAACAGATTGTTTTCTTTGAAGCAGTCACCGATCATCTGGATTCCGATGGGAAGTCCGGCTGCGTCTTTTCCACATGGAACTGTGATTCCGGGAAGTCCGCACAGGTTTACTGCTACCGTGTAAATATCGCCAAGATACATGGCAAGCGGGTCTTTCAGGCTCTCTCCAAGCTTCGGCGCGGTAAACGGAGATGCCGGAGCAAGAAGGACATCATATTCGGAAAAGGCCTGGTCGAATTCTTTTTTGATGAGGGCTTTTGTGCGGAGTGCTTTCAGGTAGTAAGCATCGTAATAACCGGAGCTTAATACGAAAGATCCCAGCATGATACGACGTTTTACTTCCTCGCCGAAACCTTCGGTTCTTGTCTTTTTGTACATATCATGAAGTCCCTCGTACTCTTTTGCACGGAAACCGTACTTCACGCCATCAAAACGTTCCAGGTTGGAGCTGGCCTCTGCGCTGGCAATGATGTAGTAGGCAGGGATCATATATTCTGTTGTCTTCATGGAGAAAAATTCTACCACTGCGCCCATCTCAGTAAGGCTCTTCAGCGTATTCATAAAGGCCTCTTTTACCTCCGGGTTCAGTCCCTCTGAGAGATATTCCTTCGGCACGCCGAATTTCATTCCCACGATCTTACCCGTCAGAGAAGCGGAGAAATCAAGATTCTCTCTCTTCATGGAGGTGCTGTCCTTGGCATCGTGTCCGGCAATGATCTCAAGAAGTGCCGCACAGTCCGCAACGTCTTTTCCAACCGGTCCGATCTGATCCAGAGAGGATGCGTAGGCAACCAGTCCGTAACGGGATACTGTACCGTAGGTCGGTTTGATTCCGGTAACACCACAGTAGGAACTTGGCTGACGGATAGAACCGCCGGTATCGGAACCAAGTGCCAGGTAAGTTTCCCCTGCTGCCACTGCCGCACAGGAACCACCGGAAGATCCTCCCGGAACATGCTCCAGATCCCAGGGGTTTCTGGTAACACCATAGGCTGATGTCTCCGTGGTACTTCCCATGGCAAACTCATCCATGTTTGTTTTTCCGATGATCACAAGGCCTGCTTTTTCCAGGCGGTCAATGACCTCGGCATTGTACTGGGGAACAAAATTCTCAAGGATCTTTGACGCACAGGTGGTTGTTTTTCCCTTGATGCAGATATTATCCTTGATAGCGATGGGTACACCGGCAAGAGGTCCGGTATAAGTTCCGTCCTCAATGCCTTTCTGTACTTCTTTTGCTCTTGCATAGGCTTCTTTTTTATAGGTGTCAAGATAAGCGTGGACTTTGTCCTCTTTTGCCTCGATCTGATCAAATACGTATTTCACACCGTCCAGGACGCTTATCTGATGCTGTTTGATCTTTTCCGCAAGCTGTAATGCGGTTAATTTTCCCAAATCCATGTCCTGTCTCCTGTCTTATCCAATTGTTTTCGGAACCTGATACTGATCTTCTTTCTGCTTCGGCGCATTGGCTAGCATTGCCTCATGGTTGTCGCCGTTTGTCACAACGTCTTCACGGAATACGTTTTCGTCCTCAAAAATATGGGACATAGGCTCTACGGAAGAGGTGTCAAGCTCATCCAGCTTGTCTACATAGTCCAGCATCTTCTGCATATCCTCTTTTGCTTTTTCCTTCTCATCCTCTGTCAGGGAAAGCTTCGCCAGGATGCAGACATTTTCCATTGTTTCATCATCGATTATCTTTGCCATCTTTTTTCTCCTTATTACGGCTCAAGTCTGTTCATATCACGTGGGAACAGGCAGGTCTCACGAACGTTTTCTTCTCCGAGGATCTGCATGGTAAGACGTTCCAGTCCGATTCCAAGTCCTCCGTGAGGCGGCATTCCATGCTTGAAGGTATCCAGGTACTGCTCCATACCCTCTTCATCCATACCACGGGCTGCGATCTTATCCTTCAGCATCTGATAATCATGGATACGCTGTCCGCCTGTAGTTACCTCAAGTCCCTTGAACAGAAGGTCAAAGCTTAATGTAAATTTCTCATCTGACGGATCATCCATTGCGTAGAACGGACGCTTCTTAGACGGATAATGTGTGACAAAAACAAAATCAGCATCATATTCTTCTTTGAAATATCTTCCGATCAGCGCTTCTTCCTCCGGCTCCAGATCATATGGGTTGCGGATCTTACGTTTATATTTTTCAGCTACCAGCTCTTTGGCCTTGTCAAAACGTACTGCCGGGATCTTGTCCACCTTCGGAAGCTCCACCTTCAGAATGGAAAGCTCATGAGCGTAGTCTTTCTTAAGAAGTTCTACCGCATACTGGAGAAATCCGGTTTCCATCTCCATGATATCCTCAAATCCGTTGATATAGCCCATCTCAAAATCAAGGCTTGTATATTCGTTCAGATGACGTTTGGTGTTGTGTTTCTCTGCACGGAATACAGGGCCGGTCTCAAATACGCGGTCAAAAACACCTACCATCATCTGTTTGTAAAACTGCGGGCTCTGTGCCAGGACAGCCGGTTTGTGGAAGTAGCTCAGTTTGAACAGGTTTGCGCCACCCTCTGCACCTCTGGCTCCGATCTTCGGTGTGTGGATCTCGGTGAACCCCTTCTCATAGAGGTAATCACGAAATGCCCGCACCAGAGCCTCCTGGATCTTGAATTTTGCACGCTCCTGCACATTACGCAGGGCGATAGGACGATAATTCAGCTTTGCCTCCAGGGAAGTGTTCAGTTTCCATTTGTCGATTGCCAGAGGAAGGGGTTCTGCCGGTGAGGAAAGGATCTCCACATGGCTGATGCGAAGCTCTCTTCCGTGAGGAGCTCTTTCTTCCTCATGAAGAGTTCCTGTGAGGCGCACACACATTGCCTCCTTCAGATCATGAATGGAAACATTTGTCTTGTCGTTTTCATATACGGTCTGAAAAAGCCCTTCTTTTTTTCGAAGTATCACAAATGCCACGTCACCCATATTACGGATGCTGTGTATTGCACCTTCCACTATTGCTTCCTGGTCTTTCATGCTCTCGGAAAGAAGCACATCCCAGGCACATTCTCTAGTCTTACAGATTCCATCCATAAATTCCATTCCCTCATCCTCCAATTCAAAGTAGTTTCACCGAATCAGGAAATCCCCTGCAGAATTTTTCCCGATCCGGTGTGATATCAGTCATTCAGAACAGATCATTCCTGTCCGCTCTGCTGTTTTTTGTTGTTTTTTACACAGAATCATATAAAAGCATCAGAACCATCTGGGCTGTCTCCACCATATTGGTCCCGGAATCCATACTGCATTTCTGGATATAGCGGTATGCGTCATCCTCGCTCAGGTGATTTCTTTCCATTAGAAGCATCTTTGCATTTGAAATATAATTCTGTTCTTTCCATGAACGCTGCTTCGGCTTTTTCTTATCTTTTTTCCAGCGCCTTTCGATCTGGGAAAGGATCATGCTTACTGTATTTACCAGATCTCCGGCTTTCAGAGGCATTCCCACACACAAAACAGAAGGTGGTGCTTCACTGATCACTCCCTGCGAAGCCATAAGCAGCATTTCAAAATAATCCGGCATATAGTCCAAAAGATCACGGTAATACATATCCTGAAGATGATAGCCGCAAAGCAGGACGCCACCATCAAGTTCCGAGATACTGGCAAGGGCATTTGCACCCGAATTGCATACCGCCGCCACCGTGAATCCATATCGGTTAAGGACTGTGCGGATCTTTTTTGCATCTTCTATTTTCGGTAATGCAATCACGATACTCGTGTTCATAAGCCGCCACTCTCTTTCGTCCCATTATGCCTCAATCATCAGATTCGATACAGATACTCCTCGATCTCCCAGTCGGAAATCTCCTGGGAATAACGCAGCCACTCTTTTCTCTTTGCCTGCGCATACTGTTTGCAGAAAGCTTCTCCAAGGATTTCCTTCATCCAGCTGCTGTCCTCAAACAGTGTGATCGCTTCCCGCAGGTTCTCCGGTAAATTCTCGATACCCTGTTCCTTCTGGTCCGACTCGGAAAGAGAACGGTCAGAAGCTTTTGTCGGATAGATCTTCTTCTGGATTCCATCCAGGCCCGCTGCCAGGCATACCGCAAAAACAAGGTATGGGTTGGATGCAGCATCCGGGCTTCGAAGCTCGATCCTGGTATCATTGCCATTGACTCTCGGGATCCTTACCAGTGAATTCTGATTGTTTCTCGTCCAGGTCAGTTCTGTCGGTGCATCGAATCCAGGCACAAGGCGCTTGTAAGAGTTTACCAGCGGATTTGTGATAAGTGCCATCTCCCGGCTGTGTGCCAGAAGACCTCCGATAAAATAGCATGCCTCATTACTTAATTTGGACGGATCATCCGGATCCACAAAAATATTTCTTCCATTTTTAAACAGCGAAAAATGGATATGCATGGCGGAACCATTTACTTCCCGTCTTGGTTTCGGCATAAATGTCGCATGAAGTCCATGACGTTTGGCTACGGTCCTTACAGCCATCTTAAAGGTCATAACTGCGTCTGCCATCTCACGTGCTTCCCCGTAATGAAGGGCGATCTCATGCTGTGCAGGTGCTGTCTCATGATGAGAGGATTCCACCTCAAATCCCATATCCTCAAGAGTCAGTACCATATCACGTCTTGCATTTTCACCCAGATCCACCGGACTTACATCCAGATATCCGGCTTTTTCGTGAGAAACTGTTGTAGGCATTCCGTTATCATCAATATGAAACAGGAAAAACTCGCATTCCGGGTCAACATAGCAGGTGTATCCTGCCTCTTCTGCTGCCTGCGCTGTTTTTTTCAGAATGTATCTGGAGCTCATCTCATGCTCAGATCCGTCTGCACGGCGCATATCACAGATCAGTCTTGCAACCTTTCCCTGCTGAGGACGCCATGGGAGAATTGAAAAAGTATCGTAATCCGGATACAGGATAAGATCTGGCTCCTTTTCTCCCACAATGCCCGCAATATGAGAGCCATATACAACGCACTGGTTATCCAGGGCTCTTGGAAGCTCTCTTGCTGTGATCGCAATATTTTTCAGAGTTCCAAACATATCTGTAAACTGGAGGCGGATGAACTCTACGTCTTCCTCCTCTGCCATTGCAAGAATCTCTTCTCTGGTATAATTCCCCATAGTATTCTCTCCTTTATTTCCTCATCACACAAAATAATTACCCTAAAAAATAGAAAAAGGGTGCACTTCAGAGAGCTTTCGCTCCTGAAGAACACCCTTGTTCATGGACGTAATTATAGCAATCGGTCAATTCTTTGTCAACCATTTTTTAAAAGGGGCAAAAGTTCAAAAGCTTTATCGCGGAAACACGAACAGTTTTTTTGACCTTTTGCCCCTGGTATCTGTTATTTTACTGTAAATATGAATAGCTCATCAGTGATTCATCCACTGCTTTCGCAGCCTCACGTCCCTCATGGATTGCCCATACGACAAGGGACTGTCCACGATGCATATCACCTGCTGTGAACACACGATCTACGCTTGTTGCATACTGCTCCGGTTTTGTTTCCACATTGGTTCTTGGTGTAAGCGCTACACGGAAGGCATCTGTCACATACTTCTCGCTGCCAAGGAAGCCGGCCGCAATAAGGACCACATCTGCAGGGATCACTTCCTCACTGCCCTCAACCGGTACCATATTGAATCTTCCGGTCTTTTCATCCTTTACGCCTTTCAGTTTTACGATCTTGGCCTTGCAGACATTTCCTTTTTTGTCCTTGATAAACTCGGTAACGGTTGTCTGATAGATCCGAGGATCATGGCCGAATACTGCAATAGCCTCTTCCTGGCCGTAATCGGTTTTCAGGACCTTCGGCCACTCCGGCCATGGATTGGAAGGAGTTCTTGCTGCAGGAAGCTGCGGCATCATCTCAAGCTGTGTTACAGATTTCGCCCCCAGACGGATGGATGTTCCCACACAGTCATTACCGGTATCACCACCGCCGATGACCAGAACATTTTTGCCCTTTGCAAGCTCATATGGGAATTTTGCAAAATCTGTATCCAGAAGACTTTTTGTTACCTGCTTCAGGAAATCCACTGCAAAGTAAATTCCCTTGGCATCTCTTCCCGGAACCTTGATATCTCTCGGATGAGAAGCTCCACAGCAGAGAAGGACACGATCATAATCCTTCAGAAGCTGTTCTGCAGTGATGTCAACACCAACATTGATATTGGTAACAAATTTCACGCCTTCCTCTTCCATCAGCTTCAGTCTGCGGTCAATGACCTTTTTCTCCAGCTTCATGTTCGGAATGCCGTAGCGGAGAAGTCCTCCGATACGGTCGTTTCTCTCAAATACGGTTACGCTGTGGCCACGGCGGTTCAGCTGCTGTGCGGCTGCCAGTCCGGAAGGACCACTTCCGATGACTGCGATCGTCTTTCCTGTGCGGACAGGCGGGATCTGCGGTTTTACCCATCCTTCTGCATAGGCTGTCTCAATGATCGCTTTCTCATTCTCCTTTGTGCTGACCGGATCTCCGTTCAGGTTACAGGTACATGCAGCTTCGCAAAGTGCCGGACACACTCTGGATGTAAACTCCGGAAAGCTGTGTGTCTTGTTTAAACGAAGGAATGCCTGCTTCCAGTTTCCTGTGTACACAAGATCATTTGTCTCAGGAACCAGGTTGTGCAGCGGACAGCCGGACGCCATTCCGCCGATCATCATACCTGCCTGGCAGAAGGGAACGCCGCAGGCCATGCAGCGTGCTCCCTGAAGTTTCTGTTTTTCTTTATTTAACGGAATACGAAATTCGTTGAAATTCTGAATACGTTCTTTTGGCGGCAGAACTTTTGCCGTTTCTCTTTCATAATCTAAAAATCCAGTTGGCTTTCCCATTTCCTCATCCTCCTTAATGTTTCACGCCGATGCTCTCATAGAACGCTTCCATCTGTGCCTGCTGGCTGGTCAGACCTTTTTCTTCCAGCTTTGCACTTAATGTGATCATTCTCTTGTACTCATCCGGAATGAGTTTTTTGAAGTGAGGCAGATAGGAATCAAAATCAGCCAGCACCTTCTTACCGATCTCGGAGCCTGTTGCTTCCACATGAGCCTCGATGAGATCACGAAGCTCTTTTTTATCATATTTATTATCCACTTTTTCAATGGAGATCATTGCTTTGTTAAGGTTCTTGTAAAGAACGTTGTCCACATCAAGAACATAAGCGATACCGCCGCTCATACCTGCCGCGAAGTTCTTTCCGGTTTTTCCGAGAACTACCACACGGCCACCGGTCATGTACTCGCATCCATGCTCACCAACACCCTCAACTACTGCCACTGCACCGGAGTTACGAACTGCAAAACGCTCACCTGCAACACCGTTGATAAATGCAGTTCCGCTGGTTGCGCCATAGAGAGCCACGTTTCCGACGATGATGTTATCCTCTGCCTTGTATCCGGCCTTCTCCGGTACTTTAACGATCAGCTTGCCACCGGAAAGTCCTTTTCCGAAGTAGTCATTGCTGTCGCCGGTAAGTTTCAGTGTCAGTCCTTTCGGGATAAATGCACCGAAGCTCTGTCCGCCTGCACCTGTACAGTTTACAGTTACAGTATCTTCCG
>OGQV01002452.1_pt1 | contig 11051 bp, 9 predicted proteins | sample 1553311 | NCBI WGS metagenome assembly OGQV01 (sample SAMEA2579976, study PRJEB22360) | human gut metagenome
ATTTGTGGCAAGATCGCTTTGTGGGGGGGGGGGGGGGGAGCCACATCTTATTTTCATAGTTACAAAGACATAAAAGTGGAGGAGGTATGTCATGATAACAGACATACCTCCTCCACTTTTTATTCAATCGTGTAATTACGATAAGAATCCAAGTAGAACACCGGCAGCCACGGCCGAGCCTATAACACCGGCTACATTGGGTCCCATAGCGTGCATCAACAGATAGTTCGTCGAATCGTATTCAAGACCAATATTGTTAGAAATACGCGCCGACATAGGTACAGCCGATACACCTGCATTACCGATAAGCGGATTAATCTTCTTGCTCTTGGGCAATACAAGGTTAAATATCTTAACAAACAACACACCCGAAGCAGAAGCTATGATAAATGCCATGAAACCTAAGGCGAAAATACCGAGTGTACTGGGTGTTAAAAACTCGGATGCTTGCGTAGATGCTCCCACGGTCATACCCAACAGAATAGTCACAATGTCGCACAAAGGACCACTCGCCGTCTTAGCCAAACGAGAGGTAACACCACTTTCACGAAGTAAATTACCGAAGAACAACATACCCAACAACGGTAGCCCCGAAGGCACTAAGAAGCAGGTAAGTAGTAATCCGATAATGGGAAACATAATTTTCTCATTCTGAGAAACCGCACGCGCCGGTTTCATACGAATAACCCGTTCTTTCTTCGTCGTAAGCAACCTCATGATAGGAGGCTGTATAACCGGAACTAAGGCCATATAAGAATATGCCGAAACTGCAATGGCTCCCATAAGATTCGGCGCCAGTTTCGATGAAAGGAATATAGCCGTAGGACCATCGGCTCCACCGATAATGGCGATTGCACCAGCTTGATCGGGAGCAAAACCAATAGCCAAAGCAACCATATAAGCTCCGAAAATACCAAACTGGGCAGCCGCACCTACTAACATCAATTTAGGATTAGCAATAAGCGATGAGAAATCGGTCATTGCTCCAATACCTAAAAAGACTAACGGCGGATACCAACCGGCACTCACTCCCTGATAAAGGATATTAAGCACCGAGCCTTCTTCATAAATACCAACTTCGAGACCGGCATCGATTTTGAAAGGAATGTTCCCGATGAGAATACCGAAACCGATGGGCACAAGCAACATTGGCTCGAAATTTTTCTTTATTGCCAAATAGATAAAGAACAATCCGACCAATATCATGGCCAAATGAGGGAGTGTACAATTGGCAAAACCTGTATATTCCCAAAATTGAACCAAATTATCTCCTAAGAAATCTATAAATCCCATAGCCTTATTCTATTATAATAAGTTCGGTTCCTTCGAGTACCGAATCACCTTTATTTACTTTGATGGCTGTAACTTTACCACTCTTGATAGCATTGATATTATTTTCCATCTTCATAGCTTCAAGAATAAGCACAGTCTGTCCCACATTCACCGTATCGCCAATTTTTACTAAAATATCATTGACAACACCGGGCAGCGGCGATTTTACAGCATCTGCACCAGAACTTACAGACGTGGGTTTGGAAATAACAGGTTCTCCCGTAGCCGTACGAGGAGCCGAAGAGGGTTTAGGTGCACTCACTTTTATAGGCGCAGCTTCTTCCATCTCGACATTATAAACAGTACCGTTAACCTCGACATGGGCTATGTTTTTTTCTATCTCTCCAACGGAAACTTTGTAAAGATTTCCATTGATTTTATACTTATATTCTTTCATAAGATTTTAATCGTTATTTTGAGAATTACTTTTTATTGGGAACTTCCCTCAAAGAATAAATTTTAGAGTTCCACGGCGAATACGCTTTCTTCACTTTGTTTATGGTTAGTATAGTATCTTCCACATCATGTACTTCGAGATGTTGATATAAAGCCATAGCAATAGCGGCATACACTTCGCCCGATTCACGACCAAGACCTTTTTCCTTAGCCTCTTCCTTATCGGATATTCCGTGAACCCGCATAGCATTACGCTTTTTAACAAACACCGTTATTTGACCAATCAAGCGGAACATCAAATAAAGCAGTAACAATCCGGAAAATACAATAGCCATCGCCATAATAGCCATGCCTACACCAAAAGGATCATGTTCCGAAAACATTTCGATCTTTTCATTCGAGTCGAGCGTAACGTTATTCGTACTTGGAGTCACATACCCAGATGTCTCATCACCGCCTTTGATGATCCACTGCCCTACACCATCTTCGATACGAGCATAGGAGTGATCGGCAGGAATACCGGCAGGAACTGTCACCGAGTCTATCAGATCTTTTCCATTAGCATCATAAAGCCCAATCCAATTATCCTTATCGGGATCCAATTTAAAATTCACATGAAAAGTCCCTCTATTGGGCATATCATCTGCCCAGAACAGCAAATGCTGACGAGGTGGCATTTCTGTAAGTACATCGCCTTTGGGAATAGGATACTTTTTGGGATTATTCCTATCGTTTGTCAAATAGCAACTGCGTACATCGACAGTACCGAAGGTCGTATTAAATATCTCTATCCAAGCCGATTGACAACCGTAATCGTCCTGATAATTCGTCTCGTTCGTAACCAAGACTTCATTAATACGCAATCCTTTGCGGCCCTGCGCCCACACCGAAGACATCGTAAAAACGGCGAACAGGAATACCCCTAAGATTTTTTTATTCATCGCTTATATACTTTAAATGTATTACAAAGGAATATTTCCGTGCTTTTTAGCCGGATTAGTTAACTTCTTAGTCTGTAATTGCTGTAATGCACGTATAATACGGAAACGGGTATTACGAGGCTCGATAACGTCGTCGATATATCCATACTTGGCCGCATTATAAGGATTAGCGAACAACTTGGTATACTCGGCTTCTTTCTCGGCCATAAATTTAGCTGGATCCTCAGCTTCTTTGGCTTCTTTGGCATAAAGAACTTCCACAGCTCCGGCCCCACCCATAACGGCGATTTCGGCAGTAGGCCATGCGTAGTTCATATCGCCCCGTAATTGCTTACAGCTCATCACGATGTGTGAACCGCCATACGATTTACGCAACGTGATAGTCACCTTAGGCACAGTAGCTTCACCATAAGCATAAAGCAATTTGGCTCCATGCAGGATCACACCATTGTATTCTTGTCCGGTTCCCGGCAAGAAGCCCGGTACATCGACCAAACTTACAATAGGAATATTGAATGCATCGCAGAAACGCACGAAACGAGCAGCCTTGCGGGAAGCATTGCTGTCGAGAACTCCTGCCAAATATTTAGGCTGGTTAGCGACAATACCGACTGACTGTCCGTTGAAGCGAGCGAAGCCGACGATGATATTCTTGGCATAATCACGTTGTATTTCCAAAAATTCACCATTATCGATAATAGCGCCGATTACCTCGTACATGTCGTACGGACGATTAGGGCTATCGGGAATAATTTCGTTGAGAGAATCCTCTAAACGATCGATAGGATCATTACAAGGAACCAAAGGAGCTTCCTCCAAGTTGTTCTGCGGTATATAGCTGATGAGTTTACGAATAATAGACAGAGCTTCTTCTCCGTTCTCGGCAGCGAAATGGGCTACACCCGATTTAGCAGAATGGACTTCGGCTCCACCCAAAGCCTCTTGTGTAACATCTTCGCCTGTAACGGTCTTTACCACTTTCGGCCCGGTCAAAAACATATATGAAATACCCTTCGCCATGATCGTGAAATCGGTCAAAGCAGGAGAATATACCGCACCACCGGCGCATGGGCCCAATATAGCTGAAATCTGGGGTATAACTCCAGACGCCATGATATTACGTTGGAAAATCTCGGCATAACCAGCCAAAGCATTGATACCTTCTTGAATACGAGCTCCACCCGAGTCGTTCAAACCGATACAAGGCGCGCCCATTTTCATGGCCATATCCATGACTTTGCAAATTTTCAAAGCCATTGTCTCGGACAAAGAACCACCAAACACAGTAAAATCCTGAGCGAAAACATAAACAAGGCGACCCTCTATCGTACCATAACCTGTAACGACACCGTCGCCTAAAAATGATTTTTTCTCTTGTCCGAAATTGGTACATCTGTGTTTCACAAACATATCCAATTCTTCAAAACTGCCTTCATCAAGAAGTTGTGCAATACGTTCACGAGCCGTATACTTGCCTTTCTCGTGTTGCTTATCGATAGCTTTCTGTCCACCACCCAAGCGAGCCTGAGCGCGTAGTTCTATCAGCTCTTGTACCTTTTCAAGTTGATTGCTCATATTCTTATTTATTAGGATTTTCACAAAGTTCGGTTAATACGCTACAAGTGGATTTGGGGTGAAGGAATGCGATGTTCAACCCTTCGGCTCCTTTGCGGGGAGCTTTATCGATAAGGCGTACCCCTTTGGCTTCTACTTCGGCCAAAGCATTGGCGACACCGTCTTCGATAGCGAACGCCATGTGATGAATTCCCTCGCCGCGTTTTTCTATAAATTTGGCAATAGTGCTATCCTCGCTTGTCGGCTCCAATAATTCGATTTTGGTCTGCCCCACTTTGAAAAAGGCCGTCTTCACTTTCTGGTCGGCAACCTCTTCAATAGAATAGCATTTAAGACCTAAAATGTTTTCATAATAAGGAATGGCTTCTTCGAGACTCTTCACTGCGATTCCCAAATGTTCAATGTGAGAAATGTTCATAATAATTAGTATTTAGTTAACTATACTTTCGATAAAAATTCCTGTTTATAAGATTGGCAAATTTACATCATTTCGGTTTAATAACGAAATAAATCGGGGAAATAAGTACAAACAGAACCAACCCATACTCGCTCGTTTGCGTTTTTTAGATAAACAAAAGAGCAAAGTCAATATGACAAATCGACAGCATTACTGACACAGTCCAACAAAGCGCTTTGGAAAAGTCTGACAAAAAAAACATTTTCCTTGCTTTCGTTTTTTGGCATAACATTTGAACAAGATGCAATGTCTATAAAAAAACAGACAGTAAACAAAATAACGAATTAACAATAAAAGATATAAAATTATGGGAAAGATTATTGGTATTGACTTAGGAACAACCAACTCGTGTGTCGCCGTTATGGAAGGAACCGAGCCGGTAGTAATTGCCAACAGTGAAGGCCGTCGTACGACTCCTTCGATCGTGGCTTTCGTAGATGGTGGTGAACGCAAGGTGGGAGAACCCGCCAAACGTCAGGCCATCACCAACCCTACAAGGACTATTTTCTCGATTAAACGTTTCATGGGTGAAACATTCGATCAGGTAGCTAACGAAATTTCTCGCGTACCTTACAAAGTAGTAAGAAGCGATAATAATACACCGCGTGTAGACATCGACGGTCGTCTCTATTCTCCACAAGAAATTTCGGCAATGATTCTTCAAAAAATGAAAAAAACAGCCGAAGATTTCTTAGGACAAGAAGTAACCGATGCCGTTATTACTGTACCGGCCTATTTTAACGATTCTCAACGGCAAGCTACGAAAGAAGCCGGTGAAATCGCAGGCTTGAATGTACGTCGTATTGTCAATGAGCCTACTGCTGCCGCATTGGCCTACGGTCTTGACAAGTCGAATAAAGACATGAAAATCGCCGTATTTGACTTGGGTGGTGGTACGTTCGATATTTCTATTCTTGAATTGGGAGACGGTGTATTCGAAGTGAAATCGACCAACGGTGATACTCACCTCGGCGGTGATGACTTCGACCACGTTATCATCGACTGGCTTGCCGATGAATTCAAAAAAGACGAAGGTGTCGATTTGAGAGAAGACCCGATGGCTTTGCAACGTTTGAAAGAAGCAGCCGAAAAAGCTAAAATAGAATTGTCGAGCTCGACATCGACCGAAATTAATTTGCCTTACATCATGCCGGTGAACGGTGTACCCAAACACTTGGTTAAAACATTGACTCGTGCCAAATTCGAGCAATTGAGCGACCGATTGATTCAGGCTACTATCGAACCGTGTCGCAAAGCTTTGCAAGATGCTGGTCTAAGTGCCTCTGACATAGACGAAGTAATTCTCGTGGGTGGTTCTACTCGTATCCCTGCTATACAAGCGATTGTAGAAAAATTCTTCGGAAAAACTCCTTCAAAGGGAGTTAACCCCGATGAGGTAGTTGCAGTAGGTGCTGCTATTCAAGGTGCGGTATTGACAGGCGATGTGAAAGATGTATTATTACTCGATGTAACTCCCCTTTCATTGGGTATCGAAACACTGGGTGGCGTAATGACCAAATTGATTGACGCCAACACGACTATTCCTACCCGTAAATCGGAAGTCTTCTCGACGGCTGTCGACAACCAGCCCTCAGTTGAAATCCATGTATTACAGGGTGAGCGCCCTATGGCAAAAGACAACAAAACTATCGGTAAATTCCATTTGGACGGGATCCCGGCAGCCATGCGGGGTGTGCCTCAAATCGAAGTCACGTTCGATATAGATGCCAACGGAATCTTGAATGTATCGGCCAAAGACAAAGGTACAGGTAAAGAACAAAGCATACGTATCGAAGCATCGAGCGGGTTGACCGACGCCGAAATCAAACGAATGAAGGACGAGGCTGCTGCCAATGCTGAAAACGATGCAAAGGAAAAAGAACGTATCGACAAACTGAATCATGCCGATGCCCTCATCTTCCAAACCGAAAAACAGCTTAATGAAATGGGAGACAAGATTCCGGCAGACAAAAAAAGCGCTATCGAGTCGGCTCTGGCTAAATTAAAAGAAGCTCACAAAGCTCAGGATATTGCCGGTATCGATGCCGCTTCGACCGAATTGAACAATGTATTGCAAGCTGCCGCCCAAGACTTGTACAATGCTCAGGCTCAACAACAAGCTGCCGGAGCACAACAAGCTCAACCGGGTGCAGATGCTTCACAAAGCGGAAATAATGGTAAAGATGTTACTGATGTCGATTTCGAGGAAGTGAAGTAAGTTACCATAAACAACGATAATAAAAAAATAATCTGTGTAGCTACTACACAGATTATTTTTTTTAACGCCCTCTTCCTTCATTCCATTATCCCCAATAGTCCAAAATTCAGACTCTAAATTCTACTCACACACGAAAGCTAAGGATAATAAAGGGTGGTTAATTCTCGAACCTTTAAGACATAGGTTCAGTCTCCCTATCCATTGTTATATTTCTCGTTTTCTTACCAATATTTTTCAATTCGAAAAAATACAGGGAAAGCGTTCAAAATGAATTTACCCTCGCTCCTAAAAAATTACCGGGCCTATTTGCTTTTTGCAATAGGCCCGGTAACATTATATTAGATTCTATACTTCCCAATTACAGGAGGTACTGCGAACTGATAGACTTATTCTCGTAGACCCGACGAATAGTATCGGCAAACAAGTCGGCAATACTGAGGATATGTACCTTGTCGCACTTCTTAGTATAAGGAATACTATCCGTGAAAATCAATTCGGTCATAGAAGAGTTTTGAACCCGTTCGCTGGCAGGGTCGCTCATCACGGCATGAGAAGCTATGGCACGTACCGAAAGAGCTCCTCTGCTCATCATTAAATCGGCTGCTTTGGTTATCGTCCCGGCCGTATCAACCATATCGTCTACCAAAATGACATTCTTTCCTTCTACATCTCCTATCACTGTCATGCTTTCTACCACATTGGCCTTAGCCCGTTGTTTATGGCATAAAACCAAAGGCACGCCCAAGTATTTGGCATAAGTACTGGCTCGTTTGGAACCACCCACATCGGGGGTAGCAACCACCATATCTTTCAATTTCAAAGACTGAATATAGGGAATAAATACAGACGAAGCATACAAGTGGTCTACCGGAACATCGAAGAAACCTTGTATTTGATCGGCATGCAGGTCCATCGTTATAAGGCGATTGATACCTGCAACGCTCAATATATCGGCCAACAATTTCGCAGCAATGGAAACACGCGGCTTATCCTTGCGATCTTGGCGAGCCCACCCGAAATAAGGAACAACAGCTACAATCGACTTGGCAGAAGCTCGTTTGGCAGCATCGATCATTAATAACAATTCCATCAGATTGTCGGAATTGGGAAATGTCGATTGCACTAAATAGACTTGACAACCACGGATCGACTCTTCGAAAGAAACGGCAAATTCTCCATCGGCAAAATGCTGAATGTTCATTTGACCTAACTCACAACCCAGACTATTACAAATTTTCTCAGCGAGATACCTTGAATTGGTTCCCGAAAATACCTTGAAAGGAGGTGTTTGACTCATGATTTTTGTGTGTAAAACAGAGATTATTAATTGTACGGCAAAGGTACAATTTCTATTTCAAAATTTTCCTGTACTTTTTTATTTTTTCTGTATCTCTTTGGAAAAATTTTTTAACTCTATTTTCCAAACCGCAGCTCCATACCCCGAAAGGGCACAAGCAAACGGTATTTCGGGACTCAACTCCTTCATCTCTTTATCTCCTCCAATCAGTTCTAATGCCTCGTATTTACCCGGAACTATTTTCATCGTTTCGAATGCATGATCGGGGATATTGATCTTCACATTCGCCTGCCGGTCATCGAAATTAACAACAATAACTAATAACTCATTTCCATATTTACGAAGGAATGCATATTGTCGATGCGGATTAAAGCTTGGATTTTCCCCATTGACATACATCAAATCAAAGAAATCGCCATGAACAATAGCCGATTCCAAACGACTAATATTAAGAACCGTTTTATACAGATTTCGTAGTTTTTTCTGCTTTGCCGACAATTTAGATACCGAGCAACGCCCGCTATCGTACCACTGTCTAACCGTGGGTACGCTCCAATAGTCGAATATCGTCGTACGACCATCTTTGCCACTAAATCCCTCGGCATCCTCTGCACGCTCACCCAATTCCTGTCCGAAGTATATCATCATAGGTCCTGTATTCATCATCGACGAAACGACCAATGCAGGGAGGACTTTATCGGCATCACCGGCAAACTGGTCGGAAGCGAAGCGCTGTTCGTCATGATTTTCGAGAAAATTCAACATTTTTCCTCCTATCCCATCGACAGACTGCCAACAATAAGTGAGCTGCGCAGCCGATACCTGATGACACAATACCCCTCTCAATTTATCGTATAACCCAACTTTGTCATATAGATAATCGAATTTACCTTTCTCGATATAAACCCGATACAACGCCTGATCATAAATTTCTGCAATGAATATAACCGAGGGATAATTTCCTTTCACTTTCGAAATAGCCCAATTCCAAAATTCGACAGGAACCATGTGGGCCATATCGCAACGAAAAGCATCAGCACCTTTCCCACACCAGAATAGGAGAATATCGAGCATTTTGTACCATGTATCGGGTATAGGGTCGAAGTGACAACGGCCACCTCCTGTATAATCCACTCCATAGTTCAGCTTCACCGTTTCATACCAGTCATATTCTCCCGGGAAAGCCCCGAAACAATCATTTCCGGTTGCCTTCGCAGGATATTCGAAATAGCGATCCTCTCCTTCACCTATGTAAAATTGCGGTGTAAACGCCTGCCGAGGTATGTAATAAAAATTATTGGAAGGAGAAAAATGCATCTCCTTGTTGTCATGAGCCCCCAAATCATCGACACCTTCTGGCGCAGTATCAGAATGGTATTGACGAGCCACGTGATTCGGCACGAAATCAAGTACTACTTTCAATCCGACTTCATGTGTACGGGTTACCAACGCCTCGAATTCTTGCATACGTGTCGATGGATCTTCGGCCAAATCGGGGTCTATATCATAATAGTCTTTGATAGCATAAGGCGACCCGGCTTCACCCTTAACCACATATTTATTATCCTTTCGAATCCCATATTTCGAATAGTCTGTCTTGGTAGCGTGTTCTATAACCCCCGTATACCAAATATAGTTCGCACCCAACTTTTTTATCTCCCGTAAGACTTTCGAGGTAAAATGGTTTAACTTCCCGGCTCCATTCTGCACATAAGTACCATTAGGGACACATGTATCGCACATATTAGAGAACAATCGGGGGAGAACCTGATAGATGACTATTTTCTCATCGGACATATCGCGCGTTTTTTATTTATTCAATTCATTTATTTTGGAAGCATGTTTTCCTGTAAAAAGTTTCAATGTCTGCTGATAGCCGACATTAGCGATATCACGCAAAGCATGAATATCAAATACGGCATATCGTGCAGCCTCTTTCATAGGAATAAAAAGATCGCACAATTTCATATCTTCGATCACATTGCTTTTAGACATGAAGCTATATGAACGAACCGCTATATCCAATATCGATTGCTTATATTGCTTATTAACTAACGGGCTCACATTGATACCTATAACGACATCGCACTCGGGACGAATGGGGTAAACCGGCAAATTACGCAAGACACCTCCATCGACATAATGCGTACCATCGATAAGAACCGGAGGAAATATAATGGGAATACTACACGAAGCCGTTACCCGTTCGGCAATCTCTCCCGATCGCCATGCTACATACTTTCCATGATCAAGGTCGGTAGCCGTAACGACAACCGGGATAGACAAATCCTCGATATTGACTGCTCGCAACGACTTTTGCAAGAAATGTTTAAACCGATCTATTTTAAAAAAGCAGGAACGGGGCAAAGTTATTTCGGCCAAATCATTGAAAGACAAACCTGAAAAAAGGTCTAAGATTTCATCGGGTGAATAGCCGTCGGCATAAAGTACCGCAATAACAGCTCCTGCGCTCGTACCGGATATTATATCCGGCCGAATCCCCAATTCTTCCATTGCTTTCAATGCCCCTACATGGGCAAAACCTTTGGCTCCTCCCCCGCTCAACGTCAAGCCTACACGATAGGGGCGAACTTCTACCGGCAGATTCTCTCTTTCTCTTGCCATTTTCATTTTCGTTTACTGTGCGAAGATAGCATTTTTCAATAAAGCCACAATATATTATGTAGCAAACCATTTATAAATAATGCTTTAAAAATATGTCGGGGAACTTAAATCAAAGCGTACGACGAACTATCACCAATACACCGCCTATCGTCTCATTAATGAAAAGTTCCCCCAAAGCGCGCATACCGGCAAACAAAAAAAGAAATACTA
>OGQV01002456.1_pt1 | contig 11033 bp, 7 predicted proteins | sample 1553311 | NCBI WGS metagenome assembly OGQV01 (sample SAMEA2579976, study PRJEB22360) | human gut metagenome
TGCCAACCGGATTCCCGAACAATATATCTATATCAACCGGGAAGAGGATTTAGGTATTGAGGGCTTACGCAAAGCCAAACTGTCTTACCAGCCGGCGACGATTCTGGAAAAATATATGGCTTGCCTCAAAGAGCATCCCATGAATATGGTTAAATGGTAAATCCATTATAAATATGATGTTAAAGGAGCAAGTAAAAGCATTGTGGAAAATCTGTTTTGACGATAGTGAAGAATTCGTTGAAATGTACTTCAGACTGCGCTATAAAACAGAGGTGAATGTCGCCATCCAAAGTGGCGATGAGGTGATCTCTGCGCTTCAGATGCTTCCTTATCCGATGACTTTCGGCGGAGAAACAGTGCAGACTTCCTATATTTCAGGAGCCTGTACGCATCCCGATTTCCGAAGCAAAGGGGTTATGAGAGAGCTTTTATCACAGTCTTTCGCCCGGATGCTGCGGAATGGAGTATATTTCAGTACATTGATACCGGCAGAGCCCTGGTTGTTCGACTATTATGCCCGCATGGGATATGCTTCCGTATTCAAGTATTCAACTAGAGAGATCGTTTTGCCGGAGTTTATTCCTTCTAAAGAGATAGCGGTCAGTGTGGTTCCGGTATTTCAGGAAGAGATTTATTCTTATTTGAATAAGAAGCTTTCCGAACGGGCTTGCTGTATTCAGCACACGCTGGAAGACTTTCAGGTTATTATGACTGATCTTGCCATCAGCGGAGGATACTTATTTGTAGCCAGACAAGAAAACGAAATCAAGGGGGTGACTATTATATATAAAGGAGACAAACATATCATTATCAATGAGCTTTGCGCTGAAGATAAAGATGTGGAATATAGCCTATTGTATGCTATCAGGCAACACACCGGATATAAGTGCATGGTTCAACTCTTACCTCCCGAAGATCAACAGCCTCAACATCCGTTGGGCATGGCACGTATCATCAATGCCAAAGAAGTGCTGCAAATCTATGCCGCGGCTTTCCCCAAAGATGAAATGCAGCTGGAATTATCGGATAAACAACTGTCGGTAAATAACGGTTATTATTATCTGTGTAAAGGGAAATGCATGTATAGTACCGAGCGACTGCCCGGTACACATATACAGATGAATATTAGTGAACTAACCGATAGAATACTCCAGCCGTTAAAGCCATATATGAGCTTGATGATGAATTAAGACACGAATTACACCACCTAGGAAGAGTACGAAAAAAGAGTTGCAGATAATTCCTTCATATCTTTACTTATTTATATTCATATCTGTTTCTAATACATATACCATTTGAGGGTCAATTTCCGCTGTACGTTCACCATCTCCCTGACGGGTGTGTTGCACAAAGAGGTGAAGTTTCCGCTGTTTCTTCCAGAGCTCCGTATCATGGGACGGTTCCCAGGCATCCACGGAAAAGTCGGTCAAATCCGTTATCGTCCATTTGCTGATGCCGACATCGGACGCATGCGCCATTGATACACGGCTTCCCCGTTCTTCGTCGCGGAAAATATAAAAGACTTCCCCACCCTCTACCACAATACGCGGACGGGCAATAGGTATCATTTTCGTACCGCCACCCTTCAAGGTAAAAGGTGTTTTGCGATCTGTGATCTGCCGTTGATGCCATACTTTCCCGTCATTCCAGACGATACGGTATTGGGGCACGTCACTGTCGGGATCCCGCCAATAAGTAGCTATATACGGATTTCCTTCTGCATCGGCACTCATACTTGTCTGATTAATCAACTCACAGTTTTGAGGCAAACGACAGGCATACTCTGCATTAGACAATTTGATAGGAAGTTCATATTGCTCTCCACTTGATTTATACCAAGTCACTCCATTATCAAACGAACGGGCATAACATATATCATGGTTTGTCTCCACATGCCAGCTTTCGCGCCACACCCACGAAAGATGGATGGTTCCTTTCTCATCGACATACATTTGCCAATAAGCATTCCGTTTATTTTCTCCGTCAATCAGTATATCCTGAATACGAGTCCATTTATGTTCTTTCAGCGAATAACGGTTCATCACCAAGTTACCACGACCGGAAGAACCGGAACGATAAACAAACAGTAAATCTCCTCCGGATAAAGAATAAAACTCCGGATAGGTTACATTTCCTTCATCAACTCCGGTCATCGGTATTTTATCTCCCAGTTTCAGAGAACCGGGAGCAATGCTCCGGCAATAATTCAGTTTATGTCCATGATGATCGAAAGACACGTGTATGTAACCTTCTCCATCCACCATCATACTGATTACATTATGAGCATCCTTTACATTTCCCTGATATTGGGTACGGTGTAAAGTCCATTGTTTCGAATCCAGTTTCCGTTTTCCAAGTATCAGATAGCCGTCGTTATCGTAATAACTGATATATTGTTCCTCACCGTGCGTCACCAGCGAGTTATTCCGAAAGACCGTCGTATTGACCGAAGTACAGCTATATCCCTTTCCTACTTCCACCAAACGCTGGGAACAAGCAAGAGTAGGAACAAGTATTATTCCGCAAAGTAGTAGTAATATCCGTTTCATGCTTATCTTCTTTTTTATTTGTCAAAGATGGAAAGAGTCCATTTTTCATGCCAGGGAATTGTTATCTTTCCGTCTTTTACAAGTACAGGCAGCCATACATAGCGGGAGTCTTCCAAGTCTTTCTTTTTCCAGCGGTCGAACATAGCGATGTATGCGTCCTTCTTTCCGATAACAGGCTGAACGTAAGTACTCTGCGCGTAAAACGTTTTATCCGCATCCAGTCCCGTACAAGGATTACCGATCGTTTTCCACGTTCCCATAATAGAATCGGCCACTGCTATTTCGGCCACATTCGGATCCCAGCCTGTGCAACCGGAGCTTAACATATAGTATTTACCATTATATTTAAACACAGCCGGAGCTTCACGAGACTCTTTGACGAAATTACGAGTAAACCGTCCGCTGGGTTTCAGATAATCATCAGTCAAAAGACTAATATACATGGTTTCATTATTTTCCGAAGAATAGAACTGATAAGCACGTCCGTCATCATCCACAAAGACTGTCTGATCGCGGCTCATCGCATTGTTCGGACGGAAACTTCCCTGATAGACGAACGGCCCGACAGGAGAATCGGCAACCGCCACTCCGGCACAAGCCTTACTGTAATCGGCACTTTCCACATGTGCCCACATTACAAACTTACCGGTCTTCTTATTAAAGATGACTTTCGGACGTTCCAACACTTTGGACGGATGCAGGTCATGATTCGGATCGTCTTTGACTGCCGGAAGCACAATTCCTTCAAATTTCCAATTCAGCAAGTCTTTAGAAGAGTAACAACCTACTCCGGTCACGTCTGTACGATAACACTCCCACGTAGCCCAGTCCGGCAAAATCGTTTTTCCTTTCTTGTATTCACCATACCAATAGTAAGTACCATTGTGATAAAGAAGTCCGCCACCATGGGCATTGATCGGATTTCCATCCATATCATTCCACACTTGTCCGGGGATAAACGCCGTGTTCTTCTGTGCCTGCATTGATACAGGCAATAACAACGCACAAACGACTCCTGATAATATACACTTGATTATTCTGCAATGTCTATTCATATTCATGATATTAAATAAGATTTCTTGTTTACAAAGATAGATGATACATTAAATATAAAGGTACACTTATGTGTCAAAAAAGGACTAAAAAACAATCATTCTCCGCTAAATGCACGATATTACAGAGCATTTGCACTTCGATTTTAGCCCGCGTTTACCATATAATACGATAGGGATAGGGATTTCACCTATCAGTTCACTCAATAAAAAGAACCTACCCGATTTCAACACAAAGTGATTTTCTGGTCGAGCAGGTCATTTATATATACACATAAAATGCTTTTCTGATAATCCGGTTTCCTAATCCTATATGGCACTTCTCTATCTATGCTTCTGAAAACATACCTTACCTGCTTCCTTATCCATTACTAACTACCCTCTCTTTCATTAATAACAAACTTTCTTTTGATTATAGGTAAACTTCCTATTACCAGTATGTAAACTTACTTTTCAATAAATGCAATCTATAAATGAAAGTTGCGTTTATAAAAACAAAACTTGCAATTATATAAATGGAAGTTTCATTTATATAATCAAAGCTTGCATTTATAGTTTTCTTATAATGCAAAGAAAGTTTGGGTCCTATACAAAGGAAGTTTATCCCTTATAGAAAAGAAGTTTTCCTATAATAGTTTGGAAGCTATCTATTAACACTTCTTCTGCCAACTATAGATGAAAGAGTTAGCAGAAGACTGGACAAGCTGTGAAAGCCAGAATAGAAAGGTGAAAGGAAGGTGAAAGCCAGCCCTTCACCCGCTAATGCCGATGAACAGGGCATTGTGAAAGGTGAAGGGTGTTTTCTTGAATATGATTATTTTAGTATACCAGCGTAAGGCAATGTCTGCAACCACAACTGAATGAATTATATCCACGAAACATTTCTCAAATATGGTTTCATTCAAAGAATAAAGAAAGCAGTCTATATTGTTTATATTCAAACAATTATTCATAGCACAATTTGTGTAGCATAAAAAGTGCTACATAAATTATGCTATAAATATTGATTCTATCAAACTTTTACCGAACAATCATTGCCACATGATCCCACAACAAACGATAGAGATATCATCTATTTGTTTACCAATACAGCACCTCCCTGTGGAAGAATCTCCAGCTGTACTTTACCGTTCTCTTTCACTTTCAACGGCACAAGCTGTGGCTCTCCTTTCTTATCATCCTTATACAGGGTAACCGTTTTTCCGGCAAACATTTCTAAATCCAGTTTCAACTTCAATGTTTCTTTTCCTGCATTCACAGCAGCCAGATACCAAGTATCATTGTGACGACGTGCCAACACGACATATTTTCCAGGATATCCATCAATGAAGCGTGTCTCGTCCCAAGTGGTAGGAACCGCTTTCATATAGTCCATACAAACAGGAGAAACATCTTTCAGGTTATTGGGAGCAAGCGCAAAGTTTTGTACCGGATTCTGGAATAATACGGTAGTGGCCAGTTGGAATATATCAGTAGTGCGGCGGGTAGTTCCTCCGTCATTGTTGCGGTTCAGTCGTTTGTTCAGGAAACAACCGCCGAATTCCATGCTACCCACCGTATTACGGATAAACGGATGCAGACAAGCATTGAAAGCCTCTTTATCGCAGAAATGCTGGTTGAATACCATATTCTCGGATGCCAGTACGGCTTCACTACCTACATAATTCGGATACATGCGTTCCCATCCGCGAGGGATTGTACAACCGTGGAAGATCACCATCAGGCCGTGATCGTCGGCATCACTCAAGATATCTTCATACAGGCGCATCGTTTCTTGCTTGTCGCCACCAAAGAAATCGACTTTAATGCCTTTTACTCCAAGACTCTGTAACCATTTCATCTCCCGTTTGCGAATAATGGCGTTGTCCATGTGATTAACCGGTCCTTGCTCAATATCATTCCAATAACCGGAAGAGCTATACCATAAGAAGAGTTCCACGCCTTTACTACGTGCGTATTCTACCAAAGACTTCATGCGGTCACGACCGATGTTCGTATCCCACCAGTTATCAATCAACGCATACTCATATCCCATTGCCGCAGCAAAATCAATATATCGCACCTGATCGTCATAGTTGATACTACCATCCTGCCAAAGAATCCAGCTCCATGTGCCGCGTCCGAAACGGTAGTCATATTTTGTTTCATAAAGAGGACGCACGACATCCCACGCAACAGTTGTTTCCACAATCGGTTTCAAAGTCTCGCCGACAGTGATGGTACGCCAGGGAGTAGCTCCCGGCAAGGCAAATGCCGGAGCAACCGTTCCGTTGCCATTATTTTCTTCTGCCATCGGGAAAGCAATCGTATACAGATTACCTTCGCTCACATCGCTTAAACGTGAGCCGCAATATCGACTGTCCACTCCTGTCTCGCTAACCAGCACCCAACCATCGTCACCAATACGGAACAGGCAAGGGAATGTGTAACCATGCCCGTACTGGGAACGGTCACTCATCGGAGCATCTGCCTTGTATTCTTCCTCATAACTGGGTTTTGTACGCTTCCATCCTATCATGGCATCGCTTTGCGGACACAAGAAAGTAGTAGTCTGTTGCGGAAAACGGAAACCGGTTTCTTCGGCAGTCACCGTTACACTTCCTTTTCCATCCTGACGCGGCAGGGTATAACGGAAAGCTACATCATTGTTGCTGACACGAAAGACAACATCTATTTTCTGCCCTTTCGGATTCTCAAAATGACAGTTCAGCTCGTTTGCCTGATAATGCACTTGTGAGGTTTTAATACGATCCTGATGGTAGACAGTATCAATGGGGGTGACCGTATGCCCTGTCAGTTTCATTCCTTTAGCAAAGTCACCGATATTCGTATTCATACCCAAAGGCGATTTCTCCAGCATGGTTTTCCCATTATAGGTAATGGAATAACTTGGCTTTTCGGTAGGGGAAGTAAAGACAACCAATTGCAGTTTTTCATCCGGTCCTTTCACGACTACGTCTTGTGCCATCAGCGAAGTCAGACAGCAACCAGCCAGCAGAGCGCTTATTATCTTCTTCATATTATTCATGTTATTATGTTCTTCATTTATTTCCTGTTATTTCTCATTTGCCTTTTTTATCCGGATCACCGTAAAAGAGTAGGCAGACAATTGGCAATCAAACTTTTCTGCCACTTCCACCGTATCTTCAACAGGTAGCGGAGTATCTGCCGGTTTACCGGTCAGTACGGTTCTCTTTGCAGAAGGCTGTACCGCACCGATTCCGGAAAGGTCGACATGGGTATTCACCTCTACTGGAAGTAAGTTGACCAACTTCACAATCACATCTCCACTTGCCGAATCGCGGACAATGGAAGAAGCAAAACGTTTCTGCACTTTATCGTCTTTATTATCCAAAGTGATTTTCGACGGCAAATATTCGTTTCCGGCATTCTGTCCGTAGAGTTTCTGCACATAATATCCGGTAGTAGGTTTCACTTCCCGGTTATTGAAGTAAATCAAATCCGGATTCCATTGGGTATGTCCTTCTTTGGCGAGAAGAGGAGCATAGGAAGTCATGTGTACAACGTCTCCATTGCGTTCCAAGGCAGCAAGATAAAGAGCTTCCGTCAGTGCAGTTTCGATATTCGCTTTTCGTCCCGGGATATGAGTCGCATATTCGCCCAGATATACTTTTGTCTTTTTCGAACGGTCGTATTTATCGTAGAAGTCCTGATTGTTCAGGAACCATCCCGGAGTCTGATAATAATGTTCGTCCACCATCGGCACACCCAGTTTGTCGGCCAGTTTCCATCCTTCTACGTAGTCTGTACCTTCATTGAACGGTCCTACTGTACCTACAACGATCATTTCCGGATATTTTTCTTTGATGGCATTAAATATCATTGTAAAACGTTCTTCGAAGATATCGGTGATGAGATCTTCATTTCCGATACCGATGTATTTCAGGTTGAAAGGTTTCGGATGGCCTGCTTCGGCACGTACCTTTCCCCACTTTGTCTTCTTAGCGTCGCCGTTTGCCCATTCTATCAGATCAAGAATATCCTGAATATAAGCCCCCATTTCGCTCATAGGGATACCGCCTTGCTGTCCGCCTCTCAAGTCACCGTGACAGGCAGAGTTCTGGCAAGGAACACCAGCAGCCAATACCGGAAGCGGTTCTGCGCCAATATCTTCGCAGAATTGGAAATATTCAAAATATCCCAGTCCCATGCTTTGATGATATCCCCAAAGGTTACGTTGCGCCTTTCTTGCTTCTAACGGACCGACTGTATTTTTCCATTGATAGATATTCTTCAGACCATCACCATGAGCCACACAGCCACCGGGAAAACGGATGAAACGGGGATGAATGTCAGCTAACACTTGAGCCAGATCCTTGCGGAGTCCGTTCTTGCGTCCTTTAAATGTATGCTGCGGAAACAAAGAAATCATATCCAGATTCAATTCTCCAGCAGATTGGGGAATGATTTCGAGGCGAGTATCTGCGGTTGCTTTGGCAGTAATCACTGTTTTATACGTTTTCCATTGGCGGGAAGATACAGTCAGAGAAGTTTCTCCACATATATTTCCTTCTCCATCTACCAAACGAACCTGTAATTTATTTGATTGCCCCTGCGGAACTCTCGCGAATATGGAAAAATCATATTTCTCTCCAACATTCAGCGCGATACCATCAAAGCCTGTATTTTCTAACGCGGCTCCCGGTCGTTCTACATTCAATACGGCATAGTGCGGATTATTGGCATGAATAGGATCGCTAGTGTTAATGGTGAAAGTGGTTTTATCTCCTTTCAATGTCCAGGAATGAGTACTATTCCAGTTCTTATCCCCTTCCCTGTCTGAAGGGTCGTATTCGAAATCACGGTTCTGGATCAGCTCTGCATAGAGTCCTCCGTCTGCCGAATAATTAATATCTTCAAAGAAAGCACCCAACAAGACATCGCTGATGGCCTTGGCACGTTCGGGTTGTACGGTGACCGTTGCTTTTACAGGCTTCAAACCGGCAAAACGTTCTCCATCCTGTACCGGACGTTCTCCATGCAATGAGTTCCGATATTGATTCCAGCCATAATTCTTATTTAATCCATCTACCAAAGTCCACGCTACCCGGTTGATAGTTCCTTTCTGCTCCTCTCCGGCAACTACGGCTTTCACTCTTGTTCCGTTAAAATTGGAAGTAGTACGGGGATATTTCTGGAATTAATCCAGAAGATGTAATATGATTATAAGAATTTCGAAATTGTAACACAATTTTAAGAATAATTAATATCATTTTTCTTGAAAATGTATTATAATGTTACTGTTTTGTAACTCTATAAATTTATATAGTCTAGTTACAAATCCGGGTCACACAAAGGGAATCTCATAAATATGATTCTTTTGTTCTTTTGTAGGCAAAACCACTATCTTCAGATGCTGGAAATTGACTATAATACAGCCCACGCGCAAATCTACTGCGCGATTTATCATTAAATTAATTTTAAGAAAGGAGATTATTCACGAATGAGTGATACACAGACAACAAATGTCACACCAGACAGTTCAACAACAAGAAACCGCCGCAGTGACAAAAAGTCCTCTAAGACAGGTAAGATTGCCGCAGCCGTTATTGTTGTTTTACTTCTTGCCGTTTACGGCGGTGGTGTTTACTATTATTCCAGCCATTTTCCACATAACACATTAATCAACCATGTAAAAGTCGGGGAGATGGATGTAACCAAAGCTGAAAAAACATTTACAGATGACCTTGCGTCTCATAAGATTTCTTTAAAAGAAAAGGAACGTACAGAAGTTATTGATGCTAACGATGTCGGAACAGTCATCAATGTCGGCAGCCAGATCAGTGACTTACAGGATTCCATGAATCCATGGTTATGGTTCACAAATCTGTTTGGTTCCAAACACTATACTGTTAAATTAGATGTAACTTACGATGAAACCAAATTAGAAAAAGTTGTTAATAATCTTGCATGTTTCAAAAAAGAAAATGTAACTGCACCAAAGAGTACTTACATAAAAGCAGGAGACAGCCAGTTTGAAATTGTCCCTGAAGTTCTTGGTAACACTGTAAAGAAAAAAGCCCTCATCAAGTTAATTGGAGAAGACCTTTCCACTGGAATCACAAAAATTGACCTTGAAAAAGAGAATCTTTACAAACTTCCAAAATATTACGCAAAAGATAAGGTCGTAACTGATGCCCTCGCAAAAGCAAACAAATACGCTGGCGGCACTATCACTTATGATTTTGATTACACAACAGAGACACTTGATTATGAAACATCCAAAGACTGGGTTAAAATCTCCAAAGACTTTAAAGTAACATTAGACGAAAGCAAAGTTGGAGACTATATTGAAAAACTCGGCTCCAAATACAATACAATGGGATCCTCCCGTCCTTTCACTACCGCTTACGGCTCTAAGATCAATGTATACGGCGGTGACTACGGCTGGAAGATTTATTTCGATAAAGAAAAAACCAAACTTATCAAAGAAATCAAGTCCGGTAAAGATGTAGAAAGAGAACCTGTATACTCCTACAAAGCCAAATGCAGAAAGTCAGCTAAAGATGATATCGGTGACTCTTATGTCGAAGTAAGTATTTCCAATCAGGAAATATGGCTCTACGTTAACGGAGAATGTAAAGTAAACTCCTCCGTTGTAACTGGTGACCCAACAAGGGGACATCAGACTTATACAGGCGTTTACGCACTTACCTATAAACAGCGCAATGCTACCTTAACCGGTCCTAATGCCGGCGGCGGTTCTTACTCCTCCCATGTAAGCTTCTGGATGCCATTTAATGGTGGTCAGGGACTTCATGATGCAACATGGCGTTCTTCTTTTGGTGGCTCTATCTATAGAGGAAGCGGTTCTCATGGATGTGTTAACTGTCCATACTCTACTGCAGCAGTCCTTTATAAATATGTAGAAGAAGGCTTCCCTGTTATTGTTTACTAAATGTTAATCACTTTTTATTTGTTAATGACATAAAATATCCCCACCGGGTGGAGTGTTGCTCTACATTGGTGGGGATATTTTTTTGATTTGCCGCAGGCAATGCAGACGAGACAGACGAACTCCAGAAGATAAATAAAGCCTATTTGTGACTTAGGTCGCTGCGGTTTAAATGTTCGCTTATGCGCTCGCATCCAAACCTTGCTCCGAGGCCACAAATAGGCTTTATTTATCTTCTGGAGTTCTGCTCGTTGGCAGCTTGGAAAATCAGTTAGGGGGAGCTTTAAGAAAGATGACAGGAGATATAAAAATTCCGGGAAATGAAAACTTATTGGATTGACTCTTAAACGATTGTCATAATAGTATAGCATTTTATAATTGCCATTTTCTCTATTAACTTAAAAATTAAAATTACTTATAGTTTATCACTCAAAAACATAAGTTCTGACTTTTCTTCAACAACCAAAGCACAGCTCTCAGTAAATAAAAGAAACTATATTTGTGGCCTCGGAGCAA
>OGQV01002459.1_pt1 | contig 11023 bp, 10 predicted proteins | sample 1553311 | NCBI WGS metagenome assembly OGQV01 (sample SAMEA2579976, study PRJEB22360) | human gut metagenome
TTCGGGCGTTTGTATAGGCTTTTTTGAGAAACTCCGAACTTTCTTGCCATTTTGTAACCTGAAATGTGGTCTGTGCAACTGCAAACAGGGGTTTTTGCGGGTCAGAGGGGCCTTTCCATGCCTTCAACTCGGCCAGATCGGCAAAAACGAACACCTCTCCGCGGGTGTGACCCACGATCCCCTGCACCTCCGGATGGGTCTTGTCGCCTGCCACCAGCAGCACCGCCCCCGCCTTTTCGGCCTCGGCGGCAATGCGCTGGATCTTCTGCACGAAGGGACAGGTGGCATCATGGTAGATGATGCCGCGCGCATCCAGCTCGTCGTACACAGTGCGCGGCACGCCGTGACTGCGGATGACCACCTCGTACCCGGCGGGCACATCGGCGATGGCATCCGCCACAAGGGCACCCTTTTTCTGCATATCCTCCACAGCCTGCGGGTTATGGATCAGCGGGCCGAGGGTGGCCACCTTGCAGCCTTCGTTCAGCAGGCCATAGGTCAGGTCCACCGCCCGCTTGACACCAAAGCAGAACCCCGCCGTTTTGGCAACTCGGATCTCCATCTTTTACGCCCCCATCTTTTCCCACGCATCCAGCAGGGCCTGCTTGTTGGCACGCAGCTTTTTGGTGTCGCGGCGGCTCTCCATGGCAAACTGCTCTGCAGGCATCGGCTCGCCGTAGATCACCCGTACTTTGCAGAACAGGTGCATTTTTCCATCCGGCGTATCGTACAGGATGCGGCAGGGCACTACGTCCACCCCGGCCCCCGCCGCAATGACAAACAGTCCGCTCTTGGGCGGCAGAAGCTTCCCGTCCTTTTCGCGGGTGCCCTCCGGGAAGATGAGCAGTGTTTCGCCGTTTCTGCACTTTTCTACGGTCTGCTCAATGGCAGCCATTTCATCCTTTGTGCCGCGCACGCACACCGCGCCGCAGCAGCGGAAAAACCATGTGAGCAGGGCGTTGATCTCGAACAGTTCCTTCTTGGCAAATACGACCATCCGCCTGCTCCACCGGGTGACCACGATGAACACCGGGTCGATGGCGGAGACATGGGTGGGCGCAAGGATGCAGCCCTTTGTCTGCACCTTTTTCAGGTTTTCGCGGCCCTCTACATGGATGCGGAAGCCGATATGCCACAAAAGCCACGCAAAGGGCACTAAGATGTAATATAATATCATTTTATCGTTTTATTCACTTTCTCCGCAATGATCTTCTTCATTGCAGCAAGGCTCTGTTCAAAATCCAGCTCCGAAGTGTCCAGCAGCACGGCATCGCCCGCCTGCTTCAGGGGTGCAGCGGCACGGTGGGTGTCCTGATAGTCCCGCTGCTTCACGTCGGCCAGCACCTCTTCATAGGGAGTATCGATGCCCTTGGCCTGATACTCTTTCCACCTGCGTGTGGCGCGGGCTTCCGGCGTGGCAGTGAGGAAGATCTTCACCGTGGCATCCGGCAGCACCACCGTGCCGATATCGCGTCCGTCCATCAGCACGTCCTGCTTTTTGGCCATATCCCGCTGCAGTTCCAGCAGAAAGGCGCGCACAGCCGGGTTTGCGCCCACGGCAGAGGCAGCCATACCTGCGGCCTCGGTGCGGATGGCGGTGCTCACATCCTCTTCCTTTAAATAAATGTGCTGCTCGCCCTCAATGGAGGCCAGCCGCAGCTCGATCTGGGGAAGCAGCGCGTTGACCGCTGCGTTGTCCTTGGGGTCCTTGCCTGCGCGCAGGGCATACAGGCCGATGGCGCGGTACATGGCACCGGTATCCACATAAATATAGCCCATTTCAGCCGCCAGACGGCGTGCCAGCGTAGATTTGCCTGCACCTGCAGGCCCGTCGATTGCAACAGATACCATGTTGTATCTCTCCTTTTTAAACTGAACGATTTAAAATGGCCTCCGCATTCGCTGTGGCCATCTTCCGCGGAAAATTATTTTAAATATTTACAAATCTGGAAAATCTGCGGATTTTCCAGATTTGATTTTTCACAAGCGGGGTCGTAACGGAGAACTGCATTGCTGCTCGTTCCCTTCAGGAACAGTTGCGCAGCGGTCTGTGAGACTATCCCAGTAACAACCCTTTTTGTGAAAACGTATTTTGAAAACGACCGCAGTCGTTTTCAAAATACAAATCAAAAGAATCTATTCCTATAAATATGCCCAGAGCAGCGCGGAGGGCATTTAAAATTGTTTTATCTGTAATTACAGGTTATTTGCAAAGCTCTGTGCGGTGCAGAAGGCGATCTGCAGGTTGTAGCCGCCGGTATAGGCATCCACATCCAGCACTTCGCCTGCAAAGTAAAGGCCCATCGCCTTTTTGCTCTGCATGGTTTTGGGGTCCACCTCCCGCACGGACACGCCGCCGCTGGTGATCACCGCGTGGGCCAGATCGCCCCGGGCATCAATGGACACCCGCCAGTGCTTCATCAGCTGCACCAGCTCCCTCTTCTGCTCCCGGGTGATCTGGTTTGCCTTGGTAGCCGGGTCGATGCCCCAGCGCGCCACCATCACCGGCTGCATACTGGACGGCAAAAGCTTTACCAGCGCGCCCTGCGCCGCATGGTTTGCCAGCAGGGCAAAATCCCGCGTGATGCGGTCGTAAAGCTGCTCCTCGCTGAGGGCTGGCTTGAGGTCGATCTCCGCATGATACTTGTGTTTTTTCATGTCGCCCAGATGGCTGGATGCGCTCAAAGTCAGCGGGCCGCTGATGCCAAAATGAGTGAACAGCATTTCGCCCTGCTCGTCAAAAATGGCCTTGTTGTCCTCGAACAGGGTCAGGGTGACGTTTTTCAGCGCCAAGCCCATCATCTTTTTGCAGTCCGCGTCATGGCTCACAAGACTGACCAGACTGGGCACCGGCTCCACAAGGGTGTGCCCGGCCTGCTGCGCCAGCCTGTAGCCATCGCCGGTAGAGAAAAAACACCGCGGGGGGGGCGGGTGGTGGGGTACCCCCCGCCGCCGGTGGCCACCAGCACGGCATCCGCCCGGTACTCCCGGCCGGAGGTGCCCCGCACACCGATGCACCGCAGTGCCGGGCCTGCCTTTTTCTTTTTGGGGTGGCGCGGGTTTTCCGGTGCGGCGGGAGCTGCTTCCGGCTCCGGTGTTACCTCTTCCAATAGCAGCTTTTTCGCGCCGTCATGCACGAGTTCAGCATCCTGCGCATAGCGCAAAAGAGCCTGCCGGATCTCTTCGGCCTTGTCCGACACCGGAAACACCCGGCGTCCGCGCTCCACCTTCAGCTCCACGCCAAGGCCCTCGAACAGTTCCATGGTCTTTGCCGGTGGAAAGGCCCCCAGCGACGAATACAGAAAGCGCGGGTTGGTGCGCACATGGCGCAGAAACTCCTCTGCCGGGCAGTCGTTGGTCACATTGCAGCGGCCCTTGCCGGTGACAAGGATCTTCTGGCCGGGCTTGTCCATGTGTTCCAGCACCGTCACCTGATGCCCTTGCCGCACGGCGGCACCCGCCGCCATCAGTCCTGCCGCGCCTGCGCCGACGATCAATACTTTCGCCATCCGTTTTCTCTCCCATCGCCTAATAATACGAGTATATCATACCAGAATCGACACACAAAAGCAATGTGTTGCCGTATTTCTGCCAATTACAACAGCTGGGCAAGGATGCTGTTCTGCACGATGAGACCCGCCGGGGTCAGGGCAAGGGTGCGGCCATCAAAGCTTGCATAGCCCGCCCGGACGCAGTTTTGCACAAAGGCCAGCTGTGCGGTGGAAAATTCTTTCCCGTAAAGTTTTTTGTATGCATCCAGCGAAAGGCCTTTGCGCAGACGCAGCTGTAAAATAAGGTAGTCCTCTGCGCCGCAGCTGCCGTCCATCACCGGGGCGGCGGCATCGTTCAGGAAAGCGGCGGTGTCCGGCGGGTAGTAGAACCGTCTGCCGCCCATGCAGGAGTGCGCCGCCGGGCCAAGCCCCAGATAGTCGCCGCAGTCCCAGTAAATGAGGTTGTGTCTGCCCTCATAGCCGGGCTTTGCAAAGTTAGAGATCTCGTACTGTTTGTAGCCGTGGTGTTCCAGCTGTTCCACTGCATAAAGGTAAAAATCGGCGGCTTCATCGCCGGTGGGCAGGCCTTCGGGCGGATGTTTACCAAAGGCCGAATCCGGCTCGATCTTCAGCAGATATGCCGAAATATGGGTAGCCCCACCACCCTCGATCAGTTCCAGCGTTTCGTCAAACTCGGCTTCGGTGTAGTGCGGCAGTGCCAGCATGATGTCGCCGCTGATGTTCGCAAAGCCTGCGCGCCGCGCGGCGGCAAATGCAGCCCGCGCCTGCTTTGCCGTGTGCGGCCTGCCCAGTGTGCGCAGCTGGGTATCCCGGGCAGACTGCACCCCGAAAGAGATGCGGTTCACGCCCGCCTCCCGGAAGCCTGCAAGGCTTTCTTCCGTCACCGTCTCCGGGTTTGCTTCCAGTGTGATCTCGGCCCCCGGCATCGGCCGGGCCGCATCGATCAGCCGTTTTGCCTGCTCCGGGCGCAGCAGGCTGGGGGTGCCGCCGCCAAAATAAAGGGTGTCCGGCTGCAGGGGCCTCTCCGGTGCAAAGCGGTCAAGCTCCCGCACAAGAGCCTCCACATAGGCATCCGGTACGCCGCGCTCACCGGGATGGGAATAGAAATCGCAGTATCTGCATTTGGAAAAACAGTACGGAATGTGTAAATAAAGCCCAAGAGACATACAATATCACAGCCTTTTTCATGAAACGTTCATTTCTATGCAGTATACTATATTCCGTAGACCGGAGCAAGGAAAAAGTGTTCCGGCAGAAAGAGACTGGAGGAGTCCCATATGGATTACAATTACAATGGTTACGATCGAGGCTACACGGAGCCTGCCATGACCTCGGCTGACTATATGAACCGCACCTATCGCTGGATGGCGGTAGGCCTGCTCATCACCTTTGCCGCGGCGTTCGTTACAGCCGCTACCCCGCTGCTGTACGTTGTCAACTCGCTGTATCTGGTGTTCACCATCGCAGAGCTGGTGCTGGTGTATGTGCTCAGCTCCCGCGTGCAGAACATGTCGGTGGGCGGTGCAAGAGCCACCTTCTTTGCCTATGCACTGCTCAACGGCATGGTGCTGAGCTACTACTTCCTGGTATTTGATCTGGGCACTCTGGTGCTGGCCTTCCTTGCCACCTCGCTGTACTTCGGCCTGATGGCGGTCTACGGCACTACTACCCACAAGGATCTGTCCGGCTGGGGTCCCAAGCTGATGATGGGCCTGTTCGCGCTCATCATCACCGGCTTTGTGGGCATGCTGTTCGGCATGAGCTTCCTTACCACGGTGCTGTACAGCGCTGTCGGTCTGGTGGTGTTCATGCTGCTGACCGCCTATGATACCCAGAAACTGAGCCAGATGTTCTCCTACTACGCCTATGACGGTGAGCTGGCCGAGAAGGCTTCCATTTACGGTGCACTGACGTTGTATCTGGACTTCATCAACATCTTCCTGTATGTTGTGCGCCTGCTGGGCATGAACAGCCGCCGCCGCAACTGATTTTTGATCCGCAAAGGCTCTCCCGAAAAGGGAGGGCCTTTTTGTTTGGTACTATCATTTAGAATATCCTCCGCTTCGCTCTGGGTATCAACACAGAAGGCCACAGAGGGAAGATGCATTTTCCGGCTGCGGCCCCTCTCGTGAAAACGCAGAACCGGTCAGACCCGCAGGTCTGGCTGGGCTGCTATATTACAAAATATCATTTCCTCTAAATATGCCCAGAGCAACGCGGAGGGCATTTAAATAAAAGAATGCATAAAACCTGCCCTGCTGTCCCACACTAAGCCCAGAAGCAATGCGTACACAATGCAGCAGATGGGAGTAACGACAATGGAGCAGATCAAAAAGTTTTTGCGCAGCAGGGGCTTTACACTGGCACTGCTGGCCTGTCTCGTCGCAGCCGCAGCGGCGGGCGTGTGGGCAGTGCGCACCGTGCGGGATGAACTGAAAAAGAGCTACGACGACCTGACGACCCCGCAGGAAGAACCTGCACCGGAGCCGCAGCTCACCCTTGACCCACAGGAGGACGATGTATGGCAGCAGCCCGTGACCGACGCCGCAGAATCTGCGGCAAATGTACCCAAGCCCGCATCCTCTGCGTCCTCTTCTGGGGCGCAGTCTGGCTCTGGTTTGGTGCACGAACCCTCCGCACTGCAGGGCGCATCCTCGCCTGCCAGCAGTTCAGCTGCGCCTGCCTCCACGCAGCCCGTCTCAGGCAGGGTCTTGAACGCCTACAGCGGCGATGAGCTGGTGTACAGCAGCACCCTTGGCGACTGGCGCACCCACAACGGTGTGGACTACGCCTGTGCGCAGGATGCACAGGTGTGTGCTCCCGCCGCCGGTAAGGTGACCGCCGTGGACACCGATAGCCGCTGGGGCAGTGTGGTGTGCATCGAGGACAGCGCCGGGCACCTGTGGCGGGTGTGCGGCACTGCCGACCCCACGGTGCAGACCGGCGATGAAGTGAGTGTGGGCCAGATACTTGGCCGTGCAGGCAGCATTCCCAACGAATGCGCCGAGGAGACGCATATCCATCTGGAAGTACTGCAGGGTGAGCAGTATCTTGACCCGGCAAAGCTGCTGAACTGATGCAGTTCGCCGTATCCCCTGCGTATTTTTCAGTAAAATATTCCAAGCAGCAAAAAATCGGAAAGGCCGTTCTGGTCTTTCCGATTTTTCATTCTATAGGATAGATGCAGGCTCAGGCATTTTCCAGCTCAACCACCGGCCAGCCCAGAAGGCGGATGGCTTCGCGGTCGTGGGTAGCCAGCAAGACAGGCTTTTCTCCGCAGCGCTCCCGCAGCAGCGCCGCAGCAGCGGCAAGGGTGTCCGGGTCCATTCCGGTAAAGGGTTCGTCGAACAGCAGCGTATCGCTGGCGGCCCACAAAGCCCGCAGCAGCGCCGTGCGGCGCTTCTGTCCGCCGGAAAGCCGTGCTGCAGGCAGGGCCAGTGCGGCAGCATCCATGCCAAACTGTTGAAAATCTTTTATGATTTGCTTCTTGTATTGTTCTGCACTGCCGGGCAATACCAGCGTCACGTTCTGCACAGCTGTCAGCTGCGGGCAGAGCCGGTCTTCCTGAAACACTGCTGCCACCCGGCCAACGCCCTGTACTATGCCAGAAGTGGGTTCTTCCAGCCCCATGAGGATGCGCAGCAATGTGGTCTTGCCCCAGCCGCTGGGTGCCCACAGCACCGCCGGGCCTTCCACCGTGAGGCAGAGATCCCGGAAAAGCGTTTTCTTCCCGAACTGTTTTGTCAGATGCTTGATGGTCAGCATTGCGGCACCTCCCCGGTCACGGCGCGGGTCACGCAGTCCAGAAGCAGCAGGAACAGCTTTTCAAACCCGGCGCTGAGCAGGATGATCACAAACGTCCATGCGAACAGCTCCCCGGTGGAAAGGGTGATCTTGGCCCGGTAGAGTGCATCGCCGATGCTGCCATTGGGCAGGCCGATCACCTCAGCGGCAACGCCGCTCTTCCAGCAGATACCAAGGGCCACGCTGCATCCCTGCCGGAAGGCCGGCAGCATCGCAGGCAGCCACACCGCCCGCAGCCGTCGGCCCAGCGGCAGGCGAAACACCTTCGTCATCTCCAACAGCTGTGGGTCTGCGCTCTGGATGCCGGTGCGCACCGCACCGTACAGCACGGGCAGCACCATTAAAAAGCTGATGAGCACCGAAAGCGATGCCCCCCGCACCCACACCAGCGCCAGAATGATAAAGCTTGCCACCGGCGTGGCTTTGACCAGCTGCAGCACCGGAGCAAGCAGCACATCTGCCGTGTGCCACGCCTGTGCGGCCACAGCCAGCACGATGCTTACGGCCACGCCCAGCCCAAAACCCAGCAGAATGCGCCCGGAGCTGAAACCCACCCGCTGCCAGAACTCTGCCTGCGGCAAAAGCTGCAAAAGAGTGCGCACCGCCTGCACCGGCGAAACAAGGAACACCTCCTGTCCCACCGCCATGGCGGCGCACTGCCACACCGCCAGCCAGAAGGCCGCAGCGCCCAGCCGCTGAAAAAATTGTTTATGTCGCTTCATAAACTTACCTGCTCCTGATTACAAATAAATGCAGGACAGCAAGGTGTTTCTTCAGCGAATGATCCGAGGATAGGACCCTGTTGCCATAAGGCAACAGGGCGGGAGCTGGAAGCCCCGAATTTCGCGGAGAAAGCGCCCTGATGGCCTGCTCAGTTCTACATTATACATTATAATACCATATCTCTTTCCAAACGCCAATGACCCGTGCATCATGATGCATAAGAGCTTATCATGCCAGTCATTACTTTTCTTCACGTTTTTCTTTCTTGACATGAAATCAATAAAACGATAAACTGAACTGTATAAATCTCTGTCATCTTTGATGCAAGAAAGAAATGAGGTGTCTGTCCTATGCAGAAGCTCTCCGGCAAAAGCCTGCTTTTGGTCAGTTTTACGCTATTTTCCATGTTTTTTGGTGCAGGCAATCTGATCTTCCCGCCGCATCTGGGCGCACAGGCCGGTACCAGCCTCTGGCCTGCCTTTGCGGGCCTTGCCGTCAGCGCCGTCGGCCTGCCCATTGCGGGCGTGGTGGCTGTGGCACGGGCAGGTGGTCTGGATAAGCTTGCCGGCCGGGTGCATCCGGTGTTCGCCATGGTGTTCACCATTCTGGTGTATCTTTCCATCGGGCCCTGCCTTGCCATCCCCCGCACGGCAAGCACCTCCTTCCAGATGCTGGTGCCGCTGATAGGCGGCGGTACCGGGCTGCAGCTGGCCTACTCGGTGCTGTTTTTTGCAGCGGCCTTTCTGGTGGCGCTGCGGCCGGAAAAGCTTACCGACTGGCTGGGCCGCATCCTCTGCCCCTGCCTGATCGTGCTCATCGTGGTGCTGTTTGCCGGGTGTCTCATCCATCCGCTGGCGGCACACTACGGCACACCCAGCGCAGAGTACGCAGCCCTGCCCGCTGTGCAGGGCATCCTGTACGGCTACCAGACCATGGACACGCTGGCCGGGCTGAATTTTGGCGCGGTCATCGCCCTGAACATCCGCGCCCGGGGTGTCACAGAAAGCCGTGCCGTGGAAGGCGGCACCATCCGGGCCGGACTTCTGGCGGGCGGGCTGCTGCTGGCTGTTTATGCCATGCTGAGCCATGCCGGTGCCCAGACCGGGGCGGTATACCCGGGCCTTGCCACCGGTGCCGAAGTGCTCACCGCTCTGGCGCAAACGCTGTTCGGCCGGGCGGGCCTTGTGCTTATTGCGGCCATTTTTGTGATCGCATGCTTCAACACCTGCGTGGGCCTGATCGCCTGCGTGGGGCAGTATTTTCATCAGCTTCTGCCCCGCATCCCCTACCCTGCCCTTGCCGCTTTTTTTGCTGTGGCCAGTATGCTGGTATCGAACCTCGGCCTTGCTGCCATCATCCGGCTGTCCACTCCGGTGCTGAACGCCATTTATCCCGCAGCCATCGTGCTGATCCTGCTTTCCTTTATGCCGGGCCTTGAAAAGCACCGGGCGGTGTATCCGCTGTGCATGGGCCTGACCGCCCTGCAGAGCATCGCCGCTGCGCTGCCGCTGGGGGCAGTATCTGCCGCCGCCAACGCTCTGCCGCTGGGCAGCATGGGCTTTGGCTGGGTGCTGCCCGCGCTGGCCGGGCTTGCAGCCGGACTGCTTTTAAACAAATCTGATCTGCAATAAAATAACCTGAAAGGCCCGGTTCCCATGTTACAGGGAGCCGGGCCTTTGCTATTTACTGCAGTTTTTTGCGTTTTTCGTAGTCGTTCAGGGCGGCAAGCGCTTCTTTTGCCATGGGCACCAAAGCTATCATGTTGAAAATGGTCATCAGTCCGATGCCCACGTCGCCCAGATCCCACACCACCGTGTAGGCCTGCATTCCGCCGATCACCAGCATGGCCAGCGCGATCAGCTTATACACGGTCTGGCTCCACCAGTTGTCGCCGCACAGATAGGCCACATTGCCGCGGGCATAGTACAAAACGCCCAGAAAGGTGGAAAAGCTGAACAGCGCCAGCGTGGCCGCAATGAACACGACACCAAAGCCGCCCAGATGGTACTGCAGGGCAGTCTGCAAAAGGTCCATGCCCGCAAGTCCTTCCGTGATCTCCTGCGGCACCAGCAGCATCAAAAAAGCCGTGCAGCTGCAGATCACCACCGTATCGATCAGCACGCCCAGTGCCTGCACAAAGCCCATCTTGACCGGGTCGTCGCACTCTGCGGCGGCAGCTGCACAGGGTGCCGAACCGCTGCCCGCTTCGTTGGAGAACAGGCCGCGCTTGACACCGTTCATCAGCACAGCACCAAAGCCGCCAGCCACGGCCTGCCGCAGACCGAACGCTTCCGCAAAGATGCGCCCGAACACCGCCGGGAGCTTGGGCAGGTTGAACAGCACGATGCCCACGGTGATGACAAAATAGCACACCGCCATGATGGGCACCATCACGTCCAGACTTTTCACGGTGGCATTCTTGCGCAGCACGATCACCGCCGCAATGGCCGTGAGCACCAGTGTGGTAGTAAGCGGCGGAATATGGAACGCATTTTCAAACGCAGAACTGACCGAGTTGGAGATCACCTGACTGATGCCGCACCAGCAGATGAGACCAGACACCGCAAACAGCGCCGCTACCACAGAGCGTTTGAGCTTTTTGCCGCGCCTGCGCTCCGCCAGCACATGCAGATAGTAGGCCGGGCCGCCGCGCCAGCCGCCGTACAGCGGGTCGGGCTGGCGGTATTTCTGGGCAAGGGTGGATTCGATAAAGGAGGTGGACGCACCCAGAATAGCAGTGACCCACATCCAGAACACCGCACCGGCACCGCCTGCAGAAACAGCGGCCACCACGCCCACCAGATTGCCCATGCCCACGCGGGTGGCGGTGGAAATGACCAGCGTCTGGAAGGAGGAAAGGCCGTTCCTGCCCTGCTTTTTCTCGCACACGGCGGCGATCATATCCCGGAACAGCCGCACCGGCAAAAGACGGGTGCGGCAGGGGAAACGAAAACGCACCGCGACCAAGCATACCAGTATAATCG
>OGQV01002474.1_pt1 | contig 10990 bp, 8 predicted proteins | sample 1553311 | NCBI WGS metagenome assembly OGQV01 (sample SAMEA2579976, study PRJEB22360) | human gut metagenome
CTCTGCGATTGAAATCGTAAATGCAAGAGATGTATCCTTGACTAATGTAATCGTCTCATTTGTAATCGATGGAAGCACTCGCTTAATCACCTGTGGCAAAATAATGCGCACAAAAGTCTGCGCCTTGCTGTAGCCTAACACCTCTGCTGCCTCATACTGGCCCTCTGGCATTGACTCAATGCCGGAGCGATAGATCTCCGCAAAAGAGATTTTCGGCATAGTTAATCACAAACGCAATGATAACTGCTGGGAAACTGTATCCAGTTCCCATTTTCAATCGAAACATATAGTAAGGTCCAAAGTAAACCACAATGATCTGCAGCATCAGAGGGGTTCCTCTCATGACTGAAATGTATAGTTTTGCAATTAGCTTTACGATTTTGCAGCGTGACATGCGGCCAAATGCAACCAGCATACCAAGCGGCAGTGAGAACAAAAGCGTCAACGCGAAAATCTCGACTGTGACAAGAAAGCCTTCTGACAGCTGTTCTGCCATTGCCATTATATCCATAGTAATATGATACCTTTCCTACTTCTTATGATAAAGCATTATTTTCCGAGGCAAACACTGTCGGAAAGTCCCCACTTGTCTGCAATCTTATTAAAAGTGCCATCCTTTACCATCTCATCAAGTGTATACTGTTATCAATATACGGCTCAGACCAAGTATACTCGTCCTCACGACCGTTCATCGTAAAACCATTCCAGATACAATCGATAGCACCAGAATCCAACTCCATATCCTTTGAGTCCCAGTCAATCGGCTGCTTTACAAGTTCCCAACCCTGTCTATTGCAAACTTCCTCTGCCAACTCAAGGTCAAAGCCTACATACTCACCATTATCATCCTTATATCCAAATGGCGGGTACTCAGCATCAAATCCTACGATCAGGGTCTTATCCTCAACACCTGCCTGTACACTTACTCCTGTTACCATCATTCCTATTGTCATCGCTGCCGCCATTACTACCGCAACTGTTCTTTTCTTCATGGTCATTCTCCTTTTTTCGGTTATCTCTTTATCACATGGTCACTCTACCACGTGAAAGTGTATGGTTATAGTAACATACCAAAAAGGAGCTGTCAAGAGCAAACCTTCTGCTCTGCCAGATAATCTTTGTATTTCTTTCTTGCGGTTTTTAAATAGGCTCTGGAAATAGGGATCTCAGTCTGTCCAATTACAAAACTGTTCTTTTTGAGTGTGTTCACTTTCTCCAGATTGATGCAAAAGCTCTGATGGCATCTCATAAAATTACTGTCGGAAAGCTGTCCCGCAAAATCTCCCAGACGCGCTCTGCAGCTGAGTTTCTTTCCGTCGGTAAGGTGGAAGGTTACATTATGGAGGCTGCTGGATATGTACGCCAGACTGTTATGCTGGAGTGTATAAACCTGAGTTCTGTAATGAAAATGCAGCGCCTTTCCGCCTTCTCTTTCACAGGTGGTCAGGATAGGTAACAGCACATGCTCCAGTTCTCCGCTTTCTACAGGTTTCGTCAGATAATTAAAAGCAAATACCTCAAAAGCTTCTTTATAAAATTTCTCATTTTCCGCTACCATGATGACCGGAATATAATTTCCCCGAAGCCGTATCGCACGGACTGTCTCCAGGCTCTTTCCATTTTCACCATCCAGACCCATAAATACCACATTACAGATCTTATGCCCTTCCGTCAGTCCGTCAAGAAGGCTCTGCCTGCTACGGTATATCAGGATCTCTGCATCCGGAAGCAGCGTTGAAAGCTGTCTGTAAAGCTTCTGAGCATCTTTTCGTATTTCATCACATACCGCAATAGTTATCACTGCCATGGTTCTGGTTCCCTCCGCCCTGTTCTTTCTTGATATGATCTATTCTATTTTCAAAAAAACTGTCTCGCAATATGTGCCACCAATTGTGCTCGGATTTTTTACAAATAATTGCAATTCCTGATCTGTTTTTGTATAATAATGCCACAAGTATGAAAAAAGGAGAATTATTATGTCTGACTTCAGCAGCAAATGCCGTGAATATCTAAAAAATACAGGAGAAACGGTATACCAGTTATCTGCATCCTCAGGCCTTGACCGTACCTCTCTGCAGCGTATGATCACAGGCAAACGTCTGCCTGGAATGGATTTTGTCCGTCAGTTCTGCGATTCGATCCGGATTAATCCATCCCAGCGTCAGGAACTGATTGAATTATATAAAATCGAAAAAATTGGAAAAGAAATTTACTATAATCGGAAATACATCCAGGAACTTCTCCGTGTGATCAGCACCCAGCAGATGCTTTTCTCCTCTGGTTTTCACAGGCTTACTTCTCTTCCGTTTTACAGTGGAGACTTTTCACTTGATGTGGAAAAAAAAGTTTTAAACCTTTTTGAAGATATCCTGCTCTCCGGTTCCGACGAAAAGATCTGCACCAACATTCCTGCAAACTGTCGGCTTATTGTACAAGTTTCTGCACATCTCTATCCGGAATATCAAAAGCTTCCTCCTGTTATCCAGATTCTTCCGCTTCACCAGAATCCTACCGCATCACCGGACTATAATATGAACCTGGAAACTTTTTTGTGTACCATTCTTCCGATCCTGTGCGGCTTTCTCAATTATCAGCCCTACTATTATTACACCCAGGCCGGAAGAGAACTTTCCTGTTATGAATTGTTTCCGTTTTTCTTTATTACAGAAAAGAAACTCCTGCTTATTTCTTCTGATATGTCAACTTTCATATCTACAGAAAATCCGGAAGTTATACATTCCTATCAGCAGGAATTTCAGAAAATCCTGGAAAACTCCAGCCGTTTTTTCCAGCAGTCGGATTCTCCTTCACAGATCCTGGAGATTTTCGGTTCCATTATGAACACCAATATTACAACAAACTTTGCGCTGGAGTCTCATCCATGTCTTGCGTTGATGTCCTATGGACCCGACTTTGTACAGGCCCTCTTTGAAAACAGAGATATTGATCATTCCAACTCTGTTTATACACAACTGGTTTCTATTTTAAAACAGCCGCAGTTTGCCTTTACAGAAAACGACACTTCCTGTAACTATTTCACCCTGAATGGAATCCGGAAGTTTGCACAGACCGGTCTTCTGGACGGTCCATATTCCTATCATCAGACACCACTTCCAAAAGAAGAACGGAGAAAATCGATCCAGCACATTCTTGACACAGATATGGGCGGTGAAAAATGCAAGATCCTTAAGCATTCTGTCCTCCCTGAAACGGGGATCCATCTTGAAGTTCTGTCCGATTATTCTGTTTTTCTCTGTTTTCTTTCCAAAGAAGATACTTTTATGTGCGTTTATCTGAAAGAAACCAGTATCGGACAGGCTCTGGACGACTATCTCTCTTCTCTTTCCGAAGAAGAAGCTGTCTACACAAAAAAAGAAGCCCGGCAGATCCTGCTGGGACTTCTTGAACAGCTTTAAGAGCCTGTACTTCTGTGATATTCTCTTGTAAGATCCTCCAATATCCTGTCAGTCTCTCCGGGTGCAATCTTCTGCTCCGGGAGGCTGATAAACTGTTCCAGAGCTCTGGCAGTTTCTTTTTTTACGGAATCCTCTGCCTTCAGATCTTCCTGTATCTTTTCAAATTCTTCCGGTGTATGCACACTTCGGTAAGCCAGAAGATAAATCTTCAGTGCCTTTTCTGACTGGTTTACCTTCCATGCAGCAAAGAAACAGTCCAGTGCCTTATCCATCTGAAACAGATAACTGTAAGCACATCCCTGATTATGCAGAATCCGCTCTCTCATTTCTCTGGAGATTTCTCTGGAATCTTTTTCCAGAAGCTTCTGATAAACACGGATTGCGTTCACGTACATCCGGTTTTCCATGAGGGCATCCCCTTTTCTCTTTTCCCGTATCTCCTCGGATTCCTTATTTCTTCTTTCAATCCTTCCATTCAGGATACGAAGTTCTTCATAAGCCAGATAATTGATCTCTTTAAATATCGGATACAGAATTTCCTCCAGACCTGCCTCTTTTCCAATGAAAGGTCGAAGCTTCGCCGCAAGTTTTGGAAGTTTCAGTTCCTCATCCAGCCAGGTACACAGCTTATTACTGATAAGAGAACGATCCACAAGGTAAAGATTATTATAAAGATAATAGCAGAGTTCTTCTATGGAATAAATATTCGTGCTGATATTTTCAATGTAAAATGGTTTCTCTGCTTTCTTTACCTGGCATAAAATATATCCGCTCATACCTGTTTCCTTTCTTCTGTCTCATCCCAGCGTACCAGTTCTTTCCATGTCTTCCCGCTGGATGGATACATTTCCCCAAATCCAAGATCCTTTACTGTGATCTCACAGTCTTTCGATGATACGTATTTCAACGTAAGTGCAAGTCTGGTCGTCCGGTTTGGTCGTTTTGGCAAACCTTTAAGCGCCATTGCCACCCGCTTTCTCTCCGTTTCATCCGGAAGATTTACTACAAAGACCAGTTCTTCCGTATCATCCAGGATCAGTTCACACTCTGCATTGCATTCATACCAGTTGCTGCCGCCTTCGATCAGCGGATAATACGCAGGAGAACCCATCACCCGCATATCCATTCCCACATCCGCAGTAACCAGGGAATCGCTTAAATATCTGTACCCTTTTAATTTTTTGTCTTCAAGTCTGTCCTTACCGGCGATGCAGGCTCCTTTTGCAAAGAGATTGTTTCCGTAAAATACTTTGCGTCCCTGGTGACACAGAAGCTTTACTGACTGCTGTGCCCACTGCTGGTCGAACCCTTCTCCTGTGATCTGCACACTGGAAAAAAGTTCTTTTCCAAGAGTTTTTGTTATAAAACGGCAAAACTCCACATCACGGATCTCATCCTCCGTTTCAAGCGTTGTACTCACCGGTTCTTCGAGATTGACAAGTATAGGTCTGGATGCAGCATTGATCGTCAGCTTACGAAACGCAATTTTATCTCCATCAAACGCATACCAGGCCACACTTCGGTTCCAGGTTTCTCTTTTCTGGCCCAATGCATAGTAATAAAAACTTTCCCCGTAATCCATAAGCATGTATTTCTCTGCCGGAAAACCGGCAATTCCACAGGCCTTCTGATAATTACGCACCTGTATGGCATCAAGCTCAGGAGAAGTGATACACATGCACTTTGTGTTTTTTACAATGTCCTGAATTCCAAGAAATTTCAGCATTCCTTTCAGGAAATGAGCAAGGAGCTCTGCCGGCTCCTTATCCTCTCCCGCCACCTGTATGCTTTCTTCCTTCTGGCAGATATCATAAATATTTCCGAGCATGATCCCGCCTTTTTCTCTGGAAAAATACTGTGCTTCCAGGCCCACACAGTAATCGTTCTGCTCTGTACGGTAACAGATACAGCCCGGAGCCTCATACTGGCTGGTTCCCACTTTCATGGAAAGAGAACGGGCCTCTTCTGCTTTTCTGTCATAATAGCAGATCTGTGTATATTCTTTTCCAATATCGATTCCTATCAGCAAATCTCGAATTTCATTCATCTTTCCGGTTCCTTCTCTATGACAAACATTTCATTGACGTACTGTTCCTGCCGGAGATACTGTGAAAGTTTCTCCTTCACTTCCGGATCTTTCTCCAGTTTTCTTGCACAGAGGATCTGATTGATCAGCTGATATTTACTGGAAGCTCTGTCATCCGTCAGATTCATGGTCAGCATTTTCTCTTCAGTCCTGTGCACACCGTTTTCATCTTCTGTCTGAAAATAATAGTGCAGAGTCTCACCGTAAAACAGAGTAAACGTCTTGGTAAAAATTCCCTCATAGACATTACGCAGCGGCTCGCTCTTATATTCCGGCATGGTTCCAAGTCCTGTATCCAACAAATAATACAAAGTAACAGAAGTCTCAGGCGAAGCATGATATTCTACAAAAGTCTTATCATCCAGCTGATACGGGCGCAGGATCCTCTGATCCAGATCATGGAAAAACTCAAATACCATATCATCTTTTACGCAGGAAGCCAGAATTTCTTCCTCCAGAGCAAGTTCTTCCTCATCGGATGCTTTTTCTTCGGAAAGTATTTTCAGAAGTTCCAGGTCACAGATTCTGTCTGTTGGCCATTCTTTCCGTTTGCAGATTTTGAGATATTCTCTGAGACACGGAGTCTCCGGCATCCCCTTTACAAACATTCCATAAGCCATCTGTGTCAGGTAAGCTCCGATCACCTGTTCCTTTCCGGAATGACTGATATAAGATTTCAGGATCTTTTCGCCTTCTTCCCGGTAATCTGCAGTGAACATCAGAAGCGAAAGTATCCTTTCCTCCAGGCTGTACGTATCCATCTCAAAACCGCAGGCACTTTTCCAGATATCCAGAAGTTCTTCCACAGGACCAAACCGGAATTTCATCAGATACTGAAGGATCACTTCATCATAAATTCCATTTCTGTATACATGGGAAGAAAGTGCGATCAGCTCTTCATCTTCCGTACAGTCACAGCGAATGATCATCCGGCTTGCCAGTTTCAGCAGATCACATTCCTCTACTCCTTCAAAGCCAAATGCCTCCACAACACTCATTGCCTGTGGGAACAAGCCTCTCTGGATGAGGATTTCCAGCAGTATCTTCTTATCGACCATAGCATATTCCCGATAGTCCATCATTTCCAGGCAGGCATCCAGATCTTCTCCCTGTACATGATCCCTGTAATATTCCAGGATCCGTTTTCGAACAGCATCTCTGTATTCTCCTGTAAACGCAGATGAAAGGACCAGCTTCTGAAAAATCCCCAGATTTGTGCGGCAAATATCCTGTGTCTGGCAATAATAAAGCAGCACACCTGCTTCATCTGCGCCCTTTTCCAATACTGTCGGTACCATTTCCCTGTCGTCAAAAAGTGGTGTCATGTTATAATCCACTGTTGACGCATAGCGTCTCTGTTTTTCGTCCTGAAAGATCACTGCAGCATCTTCTGTATAGATCCTCGGATAGGCGATTCCATGCACACAGGGATAAATTTCTTCCTGTTTCATCTGTCTGTGACGAATGATCACGCTGCGTACCTTGGGATCATCTGTATACAGGCGGTACGTAAACATCCTTGAAGCAATAACCTGTGCTTCCTCCGTATTTGCCGGTTCGCGCATAAATTCCTGATAGACAGCAGCATAATTTTCATTCATTCTTCCTTCTCTCAGCTTGCGCATGGCAAAATCTCTCATGCTGTCCCGATAGCTTTCGTAAGTCTGCGGATCCTGCTCTTTCCGGGCGATGATGCAGGCATAAAGATACGCTCTCTTGGAATCTCCGAGATTATTGTTATTATAAGTAAAATACATAAGCAGCGGCTTCGGAAGTACTCTTCTGTAAGAAGTGTCCAGTGTCTCTACATAATATTCATAAAGACGTGTGATCCGGATTCCCCGGTCTACTGCCGCGGAAAACCAGCGGAAATATTCTGCTTTTCGTGGATTTCCCTTCATGATATATTTACAGATCGCTTCTACTGTGTCATCCGACGGAAAAGCCTCACACCCCAGTACCATAGCCCGGTACAGGCTTTCATTAAATGATTTCTCATAACCGGAAAGATAAGCAAGCCGCATCACAAGTTCCTCTGTAAGCATGTTCTCTTTTCCGGCAAAAAGAAATACCTGCGCCCAGAAACGATTCATCCGGTGAAGCAATGACATATCCCGGCAGATGCTGTTCCATGCTTCCAGATACAGAAACGGGCTGGTACATCCTCTTTCAAAAAGCTCTTCCATCAAAAAGATCTTTCTGGATGGGGAAAGAGTCTGATCCATCTCAAATACCAGTTTCAGAAGAATGTAACTGTCCTCTTTCTGCATCTGAAAATTCTGGATCTTACGAAGCGCCTGTTCCTCATCTCTGTACAGTCCTGTCAGGGTACACAGATACAGATAAAGCCCTGCCTGTTCCAGTTCATTATGACTAAAAGATTTATTCTGATAACGTACCAGAATGTCTTCTGCTTTCTGGTCTTCTCCTTCCAGATGGAAAATATACGCTTCCAGAAGCTGATATTCCGGATATTTCAGTCCGCTCTCTCCCATTTTATCCAGTTTTTCATGTGCTTCGGCTGCCCATGTCTGAAAGCCGGTTTTCCCGCATGCAAAAGTCAGATACTCCCTGAGCATGGATACGCGGTACTGTTTCTCCAAAAGGTCAAGATTGACAGAGCTTCCGTTTCCCCTGGACGCCAACACATGATACACCAGTTTCTGATAAGGAGTCCGTACAATGATCTCACCATACTGGTTGCCTTTTCCCAGTTTTTCCTTATGGATCACATATTCCACTTCACAGGTACTTCCAATAAAATCTTCTTCCGTCACAACATGTTTCCCTGTTTCCAGGAAGTCCCCATTCACTTCAATATCTGCACGCAGATGGCCCCAGCCGCTTCTGTGAATATAAAAAGACTCCTGTATGGATTCACTGACCTCATAGAAATTCGCCTCTTCTCTGTTCAGATCCAGTGTCACCTTATCTTTGGCACCGGCTGTGATCAGAAATTCCTCCAGATGCTGGTATGTTACCGGCTGCTGAGACATTCCTTCATAAAGAGAACGGAGCTTCTCACTCTGTTCTTTCAGGATCAGGGAAAAATGGCGTTCCGTAAAAAGCCTGTATGCTTCATGGAAATCCTCCTTTGCGATCCGGATAAATTCTTCCATGGAAGTCACTTTTCTGCCTGAACTCTTCACTTCTTCTGTCTGCACTGTTACCTTAAAAGGCAGCCTGTATTCTCCGATGCTGGTAGTAAAACACAACCATCCCGCAAAACTTTCCCCGGGTTTCATTCCTTCTGCATCCACGCCATAAGGCATACGTACTGTCGTACCTGAAAAGCGGTCAAATCCAGGCACCAGTCTCCGATCAGAGGATGTTACAAATCCACTGATCCTGCGATTGTCATCTGTGCCAAAATAAAGTTCGTCTTTCGTCGTTTCTCCTGCTTTCAGAGTGACGGAAATCTCCTCCTGGGAAAACAGAAGTTCCGGCTGTTCATAAATAAATTTTCCGTTAAGAAGCTGTTCTATCCTCTTTTTCAAAATATATACTCCTCGTCAATGTACGTTGATTATTAACACTCATATCTTATGATTATACACCAGATCAGAAACTGGCGCAACAGGATGACACCCCTGTAAATATTCTGTTGGAAAAGCACGAAAAGCACGTCCATTTCATAAACTGTATGGAAATCCCCTTTGAGGTGAATCTTTGAAAACATTTTTGAAACCGCTGTCTGCTGCGGAAGAAAAATTTTATCTTCTGCAGTTCCAAAGGGGCGATCCGGAGGCAAAAAACATTCTCATCGAACGTAATCTCCGTCTTGTGGCCCATATCGCAAAAAAATACCAGGGTTGCGACGAAGATCCCGATGATCTGATATCCATCGGCACCATCGGCCTGATCAAAGCAATCTCTACTTTTGATCCCTGCCGTACTTCCAAGTTGTCCACCTATGCGGCACGCTGCATTGACAACGAACTTCTCATGATGCTCCGCGCCCGAAAAAAACGATCCAGGGAAGTTTCCCTTTATGAGCCTATCGGAACAGACCGGGAAGGTAATGAGATCAGCCTTCTTGATATCATTGAAAGTCCACCCGTAGATGTTGTGGAAGACTGTTTCCAGAAAGACAGTATTTCCCATCTTCTCAGTCATATCCCTCAGATCCTTACCCAAAAAGAATATGAAGTGATCTGCTGCCGCTACGGTCTGAACGGTCAGGATCCTCTGACACAGCGTGAAATTGCCAGAAATCTTTCCATCAGCCGTTCCTATGTATCCCGCATTGAAAAAAATGCGCTCCGTAAACTCCGAACACTTTTTCCCGAAAAACAGTAAGGGGAGAACGTTCTTTTCGTTCTCCCCTTAAATATCTGTTTTACTCACCTCTTCGAAGAATATCAAATACCTCCGGCGTCTCGTTCAGTTTCACATAAATTCTCTGTTGTGCATGTGGTGCACTTTCCATGGATTCTCCTTCTTCGTTATAAATGGCTTCCACTGTAACCGGGATATTTCTTCCATCCGGTTTCATGATCTCAATGGTTTCCCCCACAGAGAATTTATTTCTCTGTGTCAGTCTTGCCAGACCTCTCTCATCGATCTCTTCCGCAAATCCAAGATAAGTATATTCTCTTACATAGGTATTACTGTCATAGATCTGTGTGTTCTCATCCGGTTTTCCATAGAAAAATCCGGTCGTAAACTGACGGTAGGTACAGTTTGAGATCTGTTCCTGATACCATGGCATATTGGCATGATACTTTTCCGGACTTTCCATACAGTCATCAATGGCCTTACGGTAAGTTCTGGCTACCGTTGCCACATAAAGAGCTGTTTTCATGCGGCCTTCGATCTTCAGGCTGTCAATACCGCTGGTAAGGATATCTTCCATATGTTCTACCATGCAGAGATCCTTGGAATTGAAAATAAAAGTCCCTCTCTCATTTTCAAATACCGGCATATATTCTCCCGGGCGTTTCTCCTCCACAACGGAATATTTCCATCTGCACGGATGCGTACAGGCTCCCTGATTGGCGTCCCTGCCTGCCATAAAGTTACTCAGAAGGCATCTTCCGGAGTAGGAAATACACATAGCTCCATGGATAAACGTCTCAATCTCCATGTCATCCGGAATATGTGCCCGAATTTCCCGGATTTCCTCCAGAGAAAGTTCTCTTGCACTTACCACACGTTTTGCTCCCAGATTATACCAGAAACGGTATGTCTCATAATTGGTATTGTTCGCCTGTGTACTGATGTGGCGCTCAATCTCCGGACAGATTTCCTTTGCATACATAAAGATTCCCGGATCTGCGATAATCAGTGCGTCAGGACCGATTTCCTTCAGTTCCTGAAGATATTCTCTTACGCCTTCAAGATCCCGGTTATGGGCCAGGATATTTACTGTCACATAAACTTTTACACCATGGGCATGGGCAAAAGCAATGCCCTCGCGCATGTCCTCTTTTGAAAAATTCTTAGCCTTTGCACGAAGTCCAAAGGCTTCTCCGCCGATATAAACGGC
>OGQV01002478.1_pt1 | contig 10980 bp, 8 predicted proteins | sample 1553311 | NCBI WGS metagenome assembly OGQV01 (sample SAMEA2579976, study PRJEB22360) | human gut metagenome
ACATATAAGAAGTTGTACCGTACCTAAGAGGAATTGACACTTTCCGAGCAAGAATGCTCTTGTCAAGTTTGTCTAAAAAGTTGTACCGTACCTAAGAGGAATTGACACGTTTCCGTAAATTCATTTCCTGCATATAAGTGATACCGTTGTACCGTACCTAAGAGGAATTGACACTATTAAAGATTGACTGTTGTGAATAGGATTGCTAAGGTTGTACCGTACCTAAGAGGAATTGATATGGGGTAGGACAATCATAGTTAATTATATAAGTAAGAAATATTTGAAAAAATGTTAAGAAGTCATTTTCTTATCCATATGTATAAGTGCAGCAGTAAAAAAGAATGCGGCATAGGACTTAAACTATATCTGTAAAGTGAAGTTTGAGACTTTTGCATATTGGAGGTTAGAAGAAATGAAGAAAAAACAGAATGCAGATAAACTGAAAATATATAATGCAAGTCATGGAACAGAACGAAAAAGGGTATTGGAAAAAGGAAATGTATGGATCCGACCTACTATGAGTATGGAATTAAAATCTCAATATCATAGAGAACGCAGTAAGAAAGAATTTAGAAAAAGGCTGGAAGAATATAAGGACTAAAAAAACTGCTTCAACAACACCTGTTAAAAGTGACATTGAAGCAGTAGCCATAAATCAGTAAGACTGTTTATTTGGGTTTAGTGCATCAACCCATTTCATGTAATACTTTAGTGAGAGAATGATGGCCTCCGGTTGATATTTAAGTTGGTCAGATGCATGATTCATTGTGTTTCTTACATCTTTCAGCGTTTTATGTAAAACGAGTAGTTGAAATAAAAGTTTTTCATCAGTTTTCCTGGAGATGATCACAGCATCAGGTAAATTGATTCGGGTTTTTCCTGAAATTTGCAATTTTTTTCTGGCAAGATTAATGTAGGCAGGTATTTGTGTGTCAATTGAGTGAAAGTTAATTTGTGAAAGATAATCAGTAAAGCCATCATATTTTTCATTGGTCATATTGTTAAAATCTTTATATCCCAGGAAAGGTTTGGACTTAAGAGAGTTATTACTATTTCGGATAATTTTACCATTTTTGTTATATTCCTCGGTTTGAAAATTATACACAAAACCATTAAAAAAATCGTTGATATCAGTATTTACAACACCGTTTCTCTCGCCGGATTTTTGTGATTTGGTAGTATAATAAACAGTATATTTACCAGGATTTTTGACATCATGTTTTATCGTATATGAGGTGGTTACTTCATTATATGAAGTCCTGTTTTCGATCCATGGAGAAGTATTTAATTTCAGAATCTTCCATTCCTCAAATAATAACTTTGATATTCGGGATTCGATTAACGTTAGTGCCTGCTGATAGAATTTTTTCTTAATGCACCAGTTAATTTCGTCAACTACCGAATACTTGGATAATACCAGATTTTGATAATCTCTTTTGATATCATCTATGTAAATACTTAAATAAGGATCAGCATTTTTGTCAGCATGCTGCTGAAAATACTCCTGAAGACTTGTAAGACCTCGTTCAAATTCAGGAACGCAGCACCATTGAATACCGTTAGCTACTGTAGTGATTTTTGAGACAATGTCATTTTGAAAATGGTATTTGGATTTCTCTTTGTAATATTCTGTTAATGTGTCTGCCCTTCCGCAGGTAATAAATTCATTGATACCCGAAACAAAATCGAATATTTTCATCTGTTCTGTCTCTGAAATGATTGGTTTAACCGGATTTTTATCTGTAAATGCAACAGAGTAGGCTTCTCTGACAGGAACCCCTTCAATTTTTAAAAGAGTAATAGTAGCTTCCAGGATCCGCTGGATACCCCGGAGTCCGCCATGTGTGTCCAGGTACAGATGTGGATTTTTGATATTTCGAATCGTTTTAACAACTTTTTGAATTCCCTCATATGGAGAGTCTATGGATATATTGATGGGGGTAAATAATTCATCGTTCTTCAAAAAAGGATTCATATAGTTGCGTACCTGATTCTGGAAATATTCTGCTGGAGAAATATCTTTGAGTTCTCCTTCCGGAGTCTGAATGGAGGCAATTTTCTGTGTAGTGTCATCTGTGCAGAGCATAATAATCCTATCAAGATTTTCACCATTTTGAGCCAGAAGTTCGTCCAACATCTTGGGAATTGGATCCAGTTGATAACGTCCGGTAACTTCGCCTTTGCATCCACAAAAGTCATATGAAAATGTAGACTTTCTGATTACATTTTGAAAAGTACTTAAAGCAAGCAGGAGAACATTTGTATGGGCAGGTCTGTTGTCGAAACAATGTGTCTGTTTGTGTGTTTCGGATTCATTCTTGTTGTATATGGCATTGTCTGTTTTTGATTTGTTTGCAGAAAAATCTGTATCTGTATTGAAAGTATTTGATGTAGTTTCAGCAGTAAGCTGAGGTAGTAAGGATGCTGTTTTTTCTGTCTGTTCGGTTATTTTTGCCTGTTTACGTGACTGTACGATTTTTGAATATGGGACAAATGTAGAATCAATAGCTAAATCTTTTTTATAAGCAGTGGCACCATCTGTTTCCTCCATCTGTAATTCGATTCGTCGGATCAGATCTTCAACAAAAGAACTGTCTTTAAAATCGGCGGTTTTATAGATAGAATCAATATAATAAGCGATTTCATCCCGAAAGTCACTGGTAATGTTATATTTTCTGGAGCTAAGAACATTGAGAAACTGAGTAGTGATTTCTTTGGATCCAAGCTCTCCAAGGAGAATATGGCGTGGTAAAATCCGGTAAAAGAAATGTTCATCCTTTTTGAAGCGGGTCTCGACTATTTCGGAAGATGCGCATACAATTTTGATGATTTCCGGATGCTTTTCAAATTCGGAAATCAGGTGATCAGGATTTCCATGTGAAAGACAGGTTCTGAGAAGAAAAATATCACCAGAACGATTGACACATTGGCCAAGTGATTTTCTGGAAAAATCTTCTTCGTTAATCCATACCAAACGGTATTTTCCGGAAAATTGTGGAGCCATGAGTGCTTTGTCCAGAATTTCCAGAAAAAGTTCCTTTACTTTTTCATTGTCGTATTGTAAAAGAAGACCATAGGGAACAGATGCACGGGAGGTATTCGTCTGATTTTTTAAAAAATGGAAAAAACCAGAGAGAACATTTAAATCATGATCAGAAATACTTAACTGGTTATTGAAGTCAGAAATCAGATTTTGAACAAACATAACATTTTCTACCTTTCATAGGAATTCTGCGGATATCCCGTGAGATAAATTTTTACAGACGAGAATCTTGTGAGCAGGTTAAGTAAATTATAACAAAAACTATTTTTTTTACAAGAAGGGTAGAAAATAAGCAGATTTTTTATAAATTATGTAGTTACAGCCCGGGAAAACAGAAGTATAATTAAACTATAACAGGAAAGGGAATGAAATAATAATGGGAGGATTTGTTAATTGCTCAAATCATCCATCAGGAGGATGGTTAAAGGCACAGAAAGATGCAGCCGAAAAGTATGGAACAATTACAGATATTCCATTTCCGGCAGTTAGGTGTAATCTGACAGATCAGCAGATGGAGGATCTGGCTGAGCAGATGACAGCAAAAATAATGGAAATGCAGCCTGAAGCGGTTATGTGTATGGGCGAATTTGTACTTTGTTTCAGAATCGTGCAGAAATTAAAGGCAAAGGGAATTCGGGTACTGGCCAGTTGTTCGGAACGAAAGGCAGTAGAATATCTGGAGGAAGATGGAACGATTCGGAAAGAGTCGATATTTACTTTCAATGGTTTTCGGGAATATTAAAAGAGGAAATTAAATGAGAGAAGAATTGTATAATCAGCAGGTTTTGGCTATGTATGATGTCAGGGGGATACAGAATTATATTTTTAAAAGTAATGCGGCAAAAGAGATCATTGGTGCATCTGTGTTGGTGGAGGCCATTATTACAGATGGATTAAATGCGTACATAAAAAATAATGCAAAGAATCAGGAACAATATTTAACAGACTGGAAGAATGATGATCCAAAGGTGTTTCTGGAAAATCCAGAGATAGAAATGCAGGTTATGTTTGTTGGTGGAGGAAATGCATATGTTCTTTTTCGAAGAGGGGAAGAATGCCGAAATGTGAACAGATTTCTGGCGAAATATGTTCTTGAAAGAACGTATTCTCTGAATCTTGCTGTTGCAGTTGTGAAAAAGACTAATGCATATGATCATGATTATGCGGAAATCAATGAGGAAATGCGTCGGATTAAGGCATTCATGCCATCAACCCAGCCGACAGGGGCACTTCCATTTATGGAAGCTGATTCAATTACAGGATATCCGCTGACAAGATTTGAAGAAAAGACGAAAACTTATTACTGTACAGAAGCTTATCTTAAAAGAAAAAGTTTTCCGCGAAATGAGAATGAGAAGATCTTTGATAATATGGTGACTGAAAAAGGAGATAACAGTACTCTGGCAGTGTGTCATATTGATGGAAACAGTATGGGCATCCGTATCAGGAATGAGATGCAGAATGTAACCGCTTATGAAGAGGCGATTCCTAAAATGCGTGGTCTTTCTCAGGAGATATCAGCAGTTTTTGGAAATACTTTTATTAATATGACAAAATATATGGATGAATTGACACCAAAGGTAAAGGAAAACATAAAAACCAGATTGTATCGTAAAATTGTGGTAGCAGGAGATGATATTACTTTTGTGTGCAATGCCAAACTGGCTATACCGGCAGTAAGATATTTTCTGGAACATTTAGGCGGTGAAGGAGAAGATGATGTTATCTATAGTGCATGTGGTGGCATTGCATATTTTAACAGTCATTTTCCTTTCTCAGACGCATATCAGGTAGCGGAAGCCTGTTGTGACACTGCAAAGTCACGCGCAAAAAAGGAAGAAAACAGAGGTAAATCCGGATTTGTAGGAAATTTCTTTGACTATCAGATATGTACGAATATCCGTGCGGCAGATTTGGAAGAATATCGGGACAGGCATTATAGTTCGGATCAGGGTACTATTATAGCACGTCCATACTTTGTGTCAGGGGTGGAAGATGAAGAAGAATTTAAAAATAAAAATGGTAAATATAGCGTAGAAAAACTGATTTACTGGAGTAAATATTTTACTATGTATATGCCAAGAAACAAGGCGAAGCATCTTAGAAATGTTATCCCGATGGGAACCAATGAGCTGGAAAAGGAGATATCTTTTCTGGAATCCAGAGGATATACAGAACTGACAAATCATTCAGGAATGAAAGAAGCAACTACACTGAACGATGATGAATACCGGATTTGGTATGATGCACTGGAAATTATGGATTTGTATGTGGAGGAGAGTTCACATGAAGATAACAATTAAACTATTAAGTGATTTGTGTACAGCTTCCGGTGAAACACATAATAGTATGGTAGATACAGATATTGTCTACGATGAGTATGGGATACCATATATTCCGGCAAAAAGAATCAAAGGCTGTATTCGGGAGGCTGCCTTTGAAATGATGGAAATGGGGCTGATAGAGCAATTGCAGTACCTGAAAATCTTTGGAAAAGAGGGAGATCAGAGATCAGGCTTTTCATTATCCAATGCATATATCCAAGATTATGATAAGACAGTACAGGTACTTCGGGCTTTACGTTCTTCAAAAGCAAAAGGTCTTTCGTTACAGCAAAATGTATTGAATGAGTATACGGACACCAGAACACAGACTGCAATTGATCTGGAAACAGGTGTTGCAGATAAAAATTCTCTGAGAACCATCAGAGTAGCCAGAAAAGGGCTTATATTAGAGGCAGATTGCAGTATTATAAATCCGGAAAATATTAAGGTTTTACAGCAGGCTGTTTCACTGGTGAAACACATGGGAGTATCCAGAAGCAGGGGACTTGGATTGGTGGATATGAGGTTAGATAAAATATCTCACAGTGAAAGACCTCATGTGAAAGTCAATAAAGCTCAATTAAAGGAATATAATAAACTTCGATATAAGATTTATCTGAAATCAGCGATGATCTGCAAGTCAGCACAGGGAAATCAGGCTGTGAGTGAGGATTATATTGCAGGCAGTAAAGTATTGGGTGTAATTGCGGAATTACTGGGATCTGAGAAATATCGGAAAGTAATGTCAGAAGGGGAGGAATTGATCGTTTCTAATGCATATATAACATATGGAGGCAAACGATGCATTCCTGGCCGCAGTTCTTTACAGAAGAAAAAGGATCAGTCATGGACGTCGGATGGAATGATGGATGTCTGGGATATGCTTTATGAGGAAAGCAGAAAAGCAACTGTAGGCATTCAGATGACGCCTGCTAATATTGATTATATAAGTACAGATGGCAGAAAGGTGGATGTGGAGACGGAAATCAGCTATCATCATCAGAGACCGGAAAATAAGTCTGTCGGACGTGCAACGGGAAAGAATGATGGTTCCGGTTTTTATCAGCTTTGCAGTATTCGGGCGGGACAAACTTTTTCAGGATATATTTATGCGAATAAGCATCAAGCAGAAGTGATTCTGGATGCGCTGGAACGTGCCGGAGAGATTCGGATGGGATATGGCAGAAGCAGCGAATTTGGTGCAGTAGATCTGGTTGTTGATGAGATTGCCGAAGCCAGAGTAAATGATGTTACAAAAGCAGGACAATATGAATCGGATAAATATGTACATGATGCGGTGATTACGCTTGTATCAGATGCTATTCTTTATAATGAACGTGGGATACCGACAACAGAGATCAGTGAATTTGTAAAATATTTGCGTAAGGTGCTTCGGGTTGAAGATATAGAACTGGCAAATGGTGTAAGTCCATATCTGAAATTTGCTACAACAGGTGGTTTTAATGTGACCTGGGGAAAAAGAAAACCAATTCATCAGACCTTAGGAAAGGGAAGCACATTTATGATACATTCAGATATAGGAATGTGTATGGAAGATTTAAAAGATATTTTTGTGGGGGAGCGTGTATCTGAAGGTTTTGGTGAAATATTGGCAGAGAAACAAAGGGATGCAAAAATTTTGGTCAGAAAACCAGAAAGCAGGGACAAATCAGCCAATGTAGCTTTGGATGATTCTGAAGAAATTGTTCAGAAATTGTTACTGGCAGAGTTTGGACGTCGTATGCAGGGGACTGTAAGAACCTGTGTGAAGGAAAAATCCAAGTTTTATGAACAAAACAAAAATGGATTGAATGCTGCAATCGCAAAGCTTCGTGGTATCTATAGGGATGTACCTGATTATCAGGAAATGTTAAGTCAGGTAGAAGGCATTGAAAAAGATGATAAGAATAAATTATGTACAGAAATCGTCAGAAATGTAAATCCGGATCAGATTAAAAAGATGATAGAGCAGGAAATGCTGGAAGAGTATGGGATGAGAGTAGTCCTTCCGTGGTCAGATTCACAGCTTTATAAACAGACATACCGCGCCTATATTACAGAATTAAAATATTTTGTGAAAAAGCTGGAAGATCATAGTAGAAAAGTTCAGGAGGGAGGAGAAGGAAATGGCAGAAAATTGTAAGGTTATCAAGCGTGAAGTTCTGTATGTGCAGGTTCAGGTGACTTCTCCGCTCAGTGTGTCTTCCGGGGATAATGAATGGACTGACAGTGATGTGCTCAGAGATGCGGACGGAAATCCATTTGTTACAGGAAATTCTCTTGCAGGAGCCATGCGTGCGTATCTTGGAAAAAAGAAGGATGATAAAGATTGCTTCATGGGATTTACAGGAAAAGATGCAGATGGAAATGACGATGGAAAAATGAGTTCTCTTTTTGTTTCAGATATGTGTTTTGATGGTAAATATATATCTGGCGTGCGGGATGGAGTAGCATTGAATGGCAGCAAAGTTGCTGTGGATGGCAGTAAGTTTGATATGGAAATCATTGAAGCTATGGCAACTGCACATTTCTATATGGAACTGACAATCAGAGAGCAGGATGATGAACAGCAGATACATCACGAGTTGAAACAAATTTTCCGGGGAATTGATGAAGGAGAAATTTGCCTGGGAGGTAAGAAAACAAGAGGATTTGGAAGATTTCGCCTGTTATCAGTAAAACATCAGACTTATGATAAGACCAATTTTCTGGAATATGCGCAGTCCTATAAAAAGGATATTTGGAAAATGAAACCAGATTGCCGGAATCAGTGGCTGGATGATTCTGAAGTACCATCCAAAATGATTCACATTGATGTTCCTCTCAGAATGAGAGGGGGTATCAGTATTCGTCGTTATGCATCCAAAAAAGGGGAGCCGGATTTTGTACATATTACAGATCATGGTGTGCCGATTATTCCGGGCAGCAGTCTGGCAGGAGCTTTGCGGCACAGGATAGTAACGATACTGTTGGACATGAAAATGGCAGGAATAAAACTTCCGGAGAATATCAATGAGCTGGTTGATATTGTATTTGGGTATGTTCACGGAGATAATGCCTGTGCATCCAATATTATTATTGGTGAGACAGAAATCAAAAATACACGTCCACTGACAATGGTGAGAACAGGAGTCAGTCGATTTGAATCAGCTGTAAAACAAGGGACGCTGTATAAAGAAAAAACATATGTGGATGGAAACCTGAATGTTCATATTATGGTTCGTAAATCTGAGCATCCGGCAGATGAAAAGTGGATTCTGGGATTGTTGCTTCTGGCAATTAAAGATTTACAGAATGGATTACTGGCAGTGGGTGGACAAACGGCTATTGGCCGAGGAATTTTCGAAAAACAGGGACCAATTGTGATAGACGGAAAAGAAGGCATCGAAGATGCTGTGATTGGAGAATTGTTAAAAAATATGGCAGAGAAGGGAGAAGTGTGCTGATGAATTTATGTAATGCACCAGACAGTGGAATCATGTATGCACTTTATACAGATAGAGTTATATATGAGACATACAGGAAAGAACAACTTCCTTCAGAAGATGAGTTGATGAAAAATCTGTTGGAACTGCATCTTTTTGATACGGAGAAGGAATATCGTTATATCAAAATGCGAGACTGTGAAGTGGAAACATGTGTGACAGATGAATTGATACCACATGATGATTCTTATATTGAATGTATCTACACAACCGGATCAAAAACAACGCCGGTGTATGGCCGGATTGAAGTCATAAATTATATTTGTTATGATGAAAATGATCTGATGAAAATTCCAGACTACAGGCTGAAAGAGGTGAAGGCATAGTGGCAGATATAAATCAGAAAAATTATTCCAATAGATTTGTGAATCCTTATAATTTTATCCATTTACCCGAAAAAAAGGCGATGGCATATGGAGAGACAGACAGACACACAGGCGTAATCCATTATACAATTACGACAAAAACGCCTCTGTTTGTTCCGAATTCAAGTTCGGAGACTGCTTTTAAGGAGTCAGATGATACCCCAGATCACAAATCTTATGATTTTTTTTCCTATACAGAACTTGACGGAAAAAAACGGTATGAAGGGAAAGAGAATTATCATGTACCGGTTATACCTGGAAGCGAAATGAGAGGTGTAGTTCGTAACGTTTATGAGACATTAACGGATTCTTGCATGGGATTATTAAATGAAGCGACATATCCGGTGAAAAGAAGTCCGGCCAGATTTGAACATGGTCTGATCTATAGAGACGCGGAACGAAACTATCATTTATATAAGGCAAGTTCACAGGCTGAAGGTACATCAGATAATCCCCAATATGAAATGCCACCGGCGGGTTATGAGAAAAAGCATAATGGCGATATGATTAAGGATGCTTATCTTTTAAAATGGGGTATGGGCGGTGCCGGTAAAAAGAAAAAGAAACATTATCATCTTTTATCTCCTCAGAGTGAAATCAAAAGTGTTGTGCTTACTCATGATATGATTAAGAGTAAACTGTCAGCAATAGTCTCTTCCTATCTGGATCAGCCAGAATTAAAAAAGAAAAGTAAAGAGAAAAATAAAATAGCCTATGAAGAATATCTGGAGGATTTGGAAAGATTTCTTGCAAGTGATTCAGAAGGATATTTTCCAGTAACATATTCTATGCTGCGTCCGGGTGACCAAAATGTATATCTGGCACCGGCAAATTATTCAAAAGAAATATCACAGTATAATCTTGGAACATTGTCAGGTGAGTTTGCACCGTGTAAGAATGTTTATTGTCCTGCATGTGATTTGTTTGGACATGTAGGTGAAACAGGACAGGGATCAAAAAAAAAAAAAAATAATCAGATTTTCAGATCTGTATGTTGAGGAAAAAAAAGATGCTGTGGATTACTATGCATGTGACAAAATCACACTGGAGGCGTTGGGAGAACCAAAACTTGGGAACACAGATTTCTATCTGACAAAGCCTGCAGGGAATGCCACATTCTGGACGTATGATTATTATGTGTGTGGTAATCGACTAAAGGTTGCAATGGGGCAGATTCGAGGCAGGAAATACTACTGGCATCATCAAAAAGTTAATATGTTTAAAGTTAAACCTGATCGACTCAATAAAACTATACGACCGGTAAGAAAAGGTATTACTTTTACCGGAGAATTGTATTTTGAAGGAATATCTGAAAAACAGTTGAAGCAGCTTGTCTGGATTATGAACAGTGGTACAGAAAAATTAGGTTTGAAACTTGGAGGTGCAAAACCGCTGGGATACGGTAGCATTTCTTGTAGAGTAAATTCTGTTGAAGAAAGAACGATATCTATAGAGTCGAACCAATTGGTGTATAAACTGGAAAGTAAAGAATACAATGCCGTAAATTATGAAAATGCAGAATTTAGTACAACTGTTAAGGAGGAATTTTATAAAATAGCAGGTTTGGAAAGTATTTCTGAAGATATAGAAATCACATATCCAAAGGAGATCGTACAAAAAAATCAGGCGATTGAAAAAGGATATCAGTGGTTTGTAGGAAATCATAAAAATCCTAAGATTGGTTTTCCTAAAAAAAGAGAAGATGCTTACATTGTTGCTGCATTGCCGGAGATTTTGGATAAAGATATTACCATGAAATATTC
>OGQV01002480.1_pt1 | contig 10974 bp, 7 predicted proteins | sample 1553311 | NCBI WGS metagenome assembly OGQV01 (sample SAMEA2579976, study PRJEB22360) | human gut metagenome
GCCTTATTGGGGGCAATGGCTTCGTCTGTTGTTTCTCCAATGAATTAAATAGCAAAAAACCATTGACTTAACTGGAAAAATCCTGTATACTGATATTTACCGTGCAGCTGGGAAGTTAGCGGCGTCCTGTACCTGAAATCCGCTATAGCAGGAGTGATGGTCAGCCTCGGATGTCTTATTGATGGAGCTGCCCTTTATAAGTGGTGTTGACAATTGGGTCTCGCGCAACAGGAACCTCTGAACCGTGTCAGGTCGGGAACGGAGCAGCACTAAGGAGTCTCTCCTGTGTGCCGTGAGGGTGCCTGGTTCGAGCTAACTGTAGAGGTAACGTCTGTTGGTAAGCATACAAAGCTGACCGCACGGTTTTAATAATTCGATTTTTATATTCACATAATAGAAAGCGTCATAATAATGAAGATTGTTATATATCTTTATTGCTATGACGCTTTTTTATTCAAGAATGCCTCCGCATTCTTGCTGAGAGATTTGTGTTATACAATGCATAGCATACTTTTACATGTTACTAGTTATTATCTCTTTAGGAAATCAGGCAGGAATCCTCGTTCACTTAATCGCCGAGTACTTTACTGATTATTCGTTTCAAACTTACAATTTTATAAAAGAAGCACAAAGCCAGTCTCGCAACCAGCTTTGTGCTGCATTTTAATTCTAATTATCAGTCTGATTTTCTTCCTGTATCAGCTTTCGCTTTTTCTTTTTTTCTTTTTGAATTTCTCTTAATTTTCTAAAAAATGCAGAGAGCATTTCCGAGCATTCTTCTTGAAGAACTCCTCTTTCTACCTCTGCCTGGTGATTAAATTCCTGCATTTCAAGAAGATTAAGTATTGAGCCGCCACAACCGGCTTTCGCGTTCATGCTGCCAATAACGACTCTCGTCACTCTCGCCTGCACAATTGCTCCGGCACACATCTGGCAAGGCTCCAAAGTGATGTACATCGTACAGTCTTCCAATCGCCAGTCTCCAAGCTTTTTACATGCTTTTTTCATTGCAAGAAGTTCTGCATGTGCAAGCACAGTCTTATCCTTATTCCGCTTATTATATCCTCTGGCAATTATTTTTCCATCATGAACAATAACACAGCCAATTGGCACATCACCAATCGCCTCTGCTTTTTTTGCCTGCTTAATTGCCTCTTTCATAAATTTTTCGTCTTCTGTATATTTTCTCATAAAATATTCTCCCATTTATGAAACTCATAGTCCCGTAAAATAGCGACGTACTTATTTCAATATTTTGTGATATCCTCCTGCCTACAGATGGGAGCTTCCCTTACCCCAATAAAATCACCATAATCACATCAAAAAATAGGTTTGCAATAATCTGCCAAACTGTCGATTTATATTCCGTCTCTCAGCAGATACAACCAGTATCCAAAACTTCCAGTTTTCATACGATTCTCTGTAAGTGATAAAAATACTGGAAACTGATAAATTTCTGCCATATATTTTTCCCGATTCTCATAAATTCCCGGCACACCGATACAGTAGCGTTCTTCTCCTGCGTACCTTACTTTTCCTGCCAGAATATGATGATATCTCCCATATCCTTTCAAAAGGAACTGATTGCTTTTAAGTACGCTGGCTTCTTCCCCAAACTGTGCCAAATCCGTGGTTGAAATCCTGCATCCTTCATAAAAAGCGGTATTAAAAATATTGTCCACAGAAGGGTTCTTTTTCATTGCATTTATCCACATTTTTTCAAAATTATCAACAACAGAAGTGGCTTCTGGCTTAGTTTCTGCTTCTATTTTTATTTGGGGTTCTATTTCGGAGTCAATCTTCAACTCTGATTTTGATTCCATTTCAGCATCAGTCTTTAACTCTAATTTTGATTCTATTTCAGAATCTGTCTTCAACTCTGTTTTTGATTCTATTTCAGAATCTGTCTTTAACTCTGATTTTAGTTCTAGTTCAGATTTATTTTTTGATTCAATACCATTTTCTGAAAATTCTTTTATTTTAACACTTTCTTCTATATTTGTATTATTGCTATGTGCTATATCATTTTCTGAATCAGGCAAGTTTTCCTCTGACTTTATGTTCTCTATCTTATTCTCAGCTTTCTTTTGAAAATCCTTTTCCTCAAAACTCTCTGTGTTTATCTGACCTTTTTCTTCTAAAATATTTTCCTCTGATTCTTGTTGCTCCTGTAACATCTCATCAGTAATATTTCTTGTTGATACTTTTTGTTTTTCTGACATCTTATCTGGAATAATCTTTTCTGTCTCTGTCTGTTTTTCTGATATTTTACCAGCAATATCTTTTCCAGATTTATTTTCCTGCATTTGAGATTTATCTTTTGCAGAATTCACAATCTTATGCCACCGAAGAGGCTCCAAAGTTTCTGCCGGAATTTCCTCTCCAATCCACACACTTCCGTAATAAAAAGCATCCTGATAATAAAGTAATACTCCCGACTGTCCCTTTATCCGAAAACCAGCCGGAAGCATAGCTGCAGGGTAGGTCAAATATATTTCTTCCTTATGTTCTTGCGTAATGAGTGTGTCTAACTGCCAGACTTGCCAGCTCTCTCCCTGCCGCTCATAAAAACATAATTTAAGCTCCATTCCCTGCAATAAACGCTCATCGTCTATCTGAATCGTCAGTTTAAGGCTGCCTGACTTTTGTTCTGCCTTAACAAACCCGAAGCATTCCTTTTTCTCTGCCTTTTCATAACGATACAAATAAGAAAGTATCCTTTGATAATCTGCCATGATGATACTCCTTTTTTCACTAATGTATTCTGCAGAATGACTTTTATGCCACCAAATATCCTGTAAAAATATACCGCAAATTGGGACGTGCAGATTGCAGGAATAATTTTTCAAACACGCTCTTATCTTCCAAGAATATCCGATAACTTTGCAAACTCCTCTAAAGAAAGCTTTTCTCCACGAATTGTCGGAGTAAGCCCCATCTCTTCAAGCGCCGCTACTGTCTTTTCCTTTGGAATACGAAGTTCGCTTGAATTATAGAGTCCGTTCTGCAGCGTTTTTCTTCTCTGATTAAAAGAAGCACGAATAATCTTAAACATAAATGTGGAATCATTTACCTTAACTGGTTTTTCCTGATAACGAGTTAAACGGATAACTGCAGAACCAACCGCAGGTCTTGGAATAAAGCAGTTTGGCGGTACATTTGCCACGATATATGGTTCTGCATAATACTGTACTGCTAAAGAAAGAGCACCATAATCCTTTGTTCCCGGGCCTACCTGCATACGGTCAGCGACTTCTTTCTGCACCATAACTGTAATAGAGTCCAGTGGTACTTCACTCTCAAATAACCCCATAATAATTGGTGTTGTAATATAGTAAGGCAGGTTCGCAACGACTTTAATTGGTTTTCCACCATTCTTTTCTTCTGCAATCTTGCGAATATCTACCTTTAAAATATCTTCGTTCAATACTGTAACGTTATCATATTCCTTTAAAGTATCCTCCAGAATTGGAATCAGCTTTGTATCAATCTCTACCGCAACAACTTCCCTTGCCGCCTCCGCAAGATACTGCGTCATCGTTCCAATTCCCGGTCCGATTTCTAAAACAAAATCATCCCTTCCAATCTCTGCTGCACCAATAATTTTATCGAGTACATGCGTATCAATCAAAAAGTTCTGTCCATATTTTTTCTGAAAATTAAATCCATACCGCTGTAAAACTGCAATCGTTTCCTGCGGGTTTCCTAAATTCGCCATAAGACCTCCTTGGGCTGTCATAAGATTTTGAAAGCAATTTTATATTTGGGGAATCAATGTTGAAGTCTTCCCCTTAAATTTTTACTTAGTTTCTCTATAATAAGATAATAATACATGAAATGGATATCTCATTCAAGAGACGAAATCAAGAAAGGGACAATATGTAAAAGAGAAAGAATCCATATCTGTGGCCTGGGAGCAAGTGTTGGATGCGAGCGGCTAAGCGAACATTCAACACGCCGCGACGAAAGTCACAGATATGGATTCTTTCTCTTCCAGAGTTCGTCTGTCCTTCTGTTCTCCTAATGAATTAACCCATACAATCTCTGAGCATTTTCATAGGTTACATTTTCTACTTCTTCCGCTGTAATTTCCTTAAGTCTTGCGATTTCTTCAATCACCAGCGGCAGATATGCAGAGCTATTTCGCTTTCCTCTGTGTGGTGCTGGTGCAAGGTAGGGGCAGTCGGTTTCTACTACAATACACTCTAATGGAATTGCCTTTACAACTTCCTTCAGCACACGGGAATTTTTAAAGGTAACGACACCTCCTACACCAATGTAATAACCCATTTTTACATATTCTTTTGCCATTTCAGCAGAACCGGAAAAGCAATGAATTACACCACCTGTCGTTCCGGCGTGTTCCTTTTTCATAATGTCAAATGTATCCTGCGATGCGTCTCTGCTATGTATAATTACAGGAAGTTTTTCCTCTGTTGCAAGATGAAGCTGTCTGATAAGCCACTCCTGCTGTACTTCTTTTGGCTCTACATTCCAGTGATAATCAAGACCAATCTCTCCGACTGCCACGATTTTATCCCTGTGACAATATTCCCGAAGCTGCTCCATCCGTTCCTCATTAAGTTCACCAACATGGTCTGGATGAATTCCGGCTGCACCGTACATAAAAGGTACTTTCGAAATAAGTTCTAAGGTATCCATCAGGTCTTTCCAGCTTGCACTGACATTGACAACCTGTGTCACGCCAGCATCTTTTAGCGATTCGAGAACGACCGCTCTATCTGCATCAAACTGTTTATCATTATAATGAGAATGTGTATCAAAAATCATAGTATACCTCTTTAATCCCTGGTTTGCCACAGGGAAAATAGACGCTCCCGAAGAGAGAAGATACCCTATAGCTGTGACCTTAGACCAAGGGTTGGATGCGAACGTTTAAGCGAACATTCAACCTGCAGCGACGAAAGTCACAAATATAGGGTATTGCCTCTCTTCGGGAGCTTCTTCCCTGCCTGCGGCAACTCAGAATTTAATTAACAAATCTCTGCGCCTGCTGGCATCTTCTTCTCTGGTACCATCAGGGATAATTCCCCATTTTCGTCCTCTGCGCATAAGAGCATACCTTCAGAAAGTACACCGGCTAATTTCGCAGGTTTTAAGTTTACAAGAACCATAACCTTCTTACCAACCATTTCTTCTGCGCTATAATGTTTCTTAATACCGGAAACAATCTGTTTTACCTGGCTGCCAATCTTAACCTGGGAGCAGAGAAGCTTTTTAGACTTCTTTACTTCTTCGCAGGCAATGATTTCACCAACCTGGAACTGCATTTTTTCGAAATCATCAAATGTGATTTCTTCTTTTGGTTCGATGTCGATTACTGGTTCGTCATCTTTTTTCTCTTCTTCAGCTGGAGCCTGTCTTGAAGCATTCATCTCGTCTACTTTTGCCTGTACTTCTTTTGCATCAAGTCTTGCAAAAAGGATTTCTGGCTTGTCTGTTACTTTCTTTCCAGATTCGTAAAGACCGAACATTTCAAGTTCGTCCATAGTTCTTTCGGAAGAATTAAGCTGTGCAAAAATTCTTTCTGCCGTTTCTGGCATAAATGGAGAAAGTAAAGAAGCACCGATTGTAATGCTTTCTACTAAATTGTAAAGAACTGTAGCAAGTCTGTCCTGTTTTGCAGGATCTTTTGCTAAAGCCCATGGCATTGTCTCATCAATGTACTTGTTACAACGTTTAAATAAGTTAAAGATTTCTGTCATAGCATCTGCAACTCTGAGCTTAGACATACATTTTATTACTTTATGCTTTGTATCTAATGCTACGTCCATAAGATTCTTATCAAATCCATCTGTCACTCCACTGTTAGCTACAACTCCGCCAAAGTATTTATTAGACATGGAAATTGTACGGTTTACAAGGTTTCCAAGTGTATTGGCAAGGTCAGAATTCATACGTTCTACTAAGAGATCCCATGTGATTACACCATCGTTCTCAAATGGCATCTCGTGAAGTACAAAGTAACGAACAGCATCTACACCGAATAAATCTACGAGGTCATCTGCGTAAATTACATTACCTTTGGATTTACTCATCTTGCCGTCACCCTGTAATAACCAAGGATGTCCAAATACCTGTTTTGGAAGCGGAAGATCTAATGCCATTAAAAAGATTGGCCAGTAAATTGTATGGAAACGTATAATATCTTTACCGATCAGATGTAAGTCTGCTGGCCAGTATTTCTTAAATAATTCTCCACTTTCACCATCGCAGTCATATCCAAGGCCTGTGATATAGTTTGTTAATGCATCAAGCCATACATAAACAACATGCTTTGGATCAAAGTCTACAGGAATACCCCATGAGAAAGAAGTACGGGATACACATAAGTCCTGAAGTCCTGGTAAAAGGAAGTTGTTCATCATCTCGTTCTTACGTGATTCTGGCTGAATAAAATCAGGGTTATCATTAATATACTGAATCAGACGGTCAGCGTATTTGCTCATACGGAAGAAATAAGCCTCTTCCTTTGCAGGCTGGCATGGACGGCCACAGTCTGGACACTTGCCATCTACTAACTGAGATTCTGTGAAGAAAGATTCACATGGTGTACAGTACATTCCTTCATAATGTCCCTTGTAAATGTCACCCTTATCGTAAAGCTTCTTAAAGATCTTCTGAACCTGTTTTTCGTGATCCTCATCTGTTGTACGGATAAACTTATCGTAAGATGTGTTCATTAAATCCCAGATTCTCTTGATTTCTCCTGCTGTGTTATCAACAAATTCCTTTGGAGAAATTCCAGCTTCTGCTGCCTTTAACTCGATTTTCTGACCATGTTCATCTGTTCCTGTCTGGAAACGTACATCATAGCCTTCTTTTCTCTTAAATCTTGCAATTGCATCTGCTAAAACAATCTCATATGTGTTACCAATATGAGGTTTGCCGGATGTGTAAGCAATTGCAGTTGTAATGTAATATGGTTTCTTACTCATTTATCTATTATACCTCCTATGCAACCTGTGTCATTAGGTCTGTTATCTGTTCGTCAACTTTCCTTAATGTACCCTTAGAATCTTTTATCCCTGATTTATACAGCAATTGTATTTACAGGGTAATTTTGCGCGTACATATTATTATAGAATAAATCCGAATATTCGTCTATGGTTATTTTTCTGAAAAACTAATAGTTTTCCTGTATAATTCATAGTATAATACCAAATACTTTTTATCTTCCGATATAAAAATGCTATCAAAGGAGGCCGACTATGAAGAAAAATCATCGCAGACCATTGTCTAAAGCACTATTTACCCACTTGTTTTTTCTACTTCTTATCCTTATTTGCGGAGTCAGTTTAGCAGGTTGTGGACAATCCAGTGCACATAATTCTTCAAAGCAGAAAAAATTTGACCAGTTTCTTGATTCCTGCTTTAAAGAATTCGCTACCGAAAACACAATTACTTTGCATTTTAAACTCTCTGATCCGTCTTCTTACGGTATTAAAAAGGAACCCTCTCCCACTTATGGAGAGCTTTCTTCGGATACGGCAAAGAAAAACTGCAAACGTTCAAAACAACTTCTTCAAGAACTTTATACTTTTCCAACAAGCAGCCTGACAAAAGAACAGAAACTTACCTGGCAGATTTTTCAGGATTATCTAAATGAAACTATTATGAGTGAAAAATATATTCTTTATTCTTCTCCTTTCGGTGCAGATGGATTACCTTCGGATATTCCTGTAACTCTTTCCGAATATCGTTTTGACAACGAAAAAGATATTAAAGATTATTTATCACTTGTAAATCAAATTCCAGAACTTTTTACGCAGGTTCTTGATTTTGAGGAAGAGCGCCGTAACGCAGATATTGTAAGCCCTGATTTTGTAATCTCTGATACTATCGACCAGATTAACCAATTTTTAAATGCAAGCGAAGAAAATAATCTTCTCGTTGAAAGTTTTGAGGAACGTCTGGATTCCCTTGATACTTTAAGTGAAGATCAGAAAGCAAGCTACACCGCAAATAACCGATTACTCATTACAAATAAAGTATTTCCCGCATATGAGCATTTAAAAACTGCTTTACAGGTCTCTACAGGCAGCAAACATACTACATCTGATAACAGCACAAAAGAGAGACTTTGCGAATATGAAAATGGCCAGGACTACTATCGTTTTCTTCTCCAGTCTGATGTCGGAACAGACATGTCCCCGGAAGAATGTATCACAGCTTTGGAAACACAGTTAAAAGATACGATAAAAGATATTTCTTCCCTGACAACACAAAATAAAGACCTGTATACAGAATATCTCAGTGCGGTTCCGACACTTTCAAAACCAAAGGAAATCATGGAGCAGTTAAAAGACGATTCTCTTGTGGATTTCCCGGAAATAAAGAACATTTCTTATGAATTAAAAAATGTTCCTAACGCTCTTTCCGGCACTTCCGCCTGTGCATTTTATCTTGTACCTCCAATTGACAGTAAAGAGGCAAATATTATTTACATCAATAACAACCGTGTGGAGTCCAACGAAATGTTTTCCACACTTGCCCATGAAGGCTATCCGGGACATTTATACCAGACGAATTATTTTTTAAGTACGAATCCTTCCCCTCTCCGTACATTTCTTCACTGTGACGGATATGACGAAGGATGGGGGACTTATGCCCAGTTATACAGCTATAATTTTACAGAATTTAAAGATGTCGATGAAAAAACACAGGCACAGCTCCGCCAGCTATATCGGGATAATGACCTGCTCTCACTCTCCCTGTCCTCTCTGAGCGATTTATATGTAAATTATAAAAATTATGATGAAAATGCACTGGCCGATTATTTAAAGACTTACGGAATTGATAAATCCGCTACAAAACAACTTTACCAATACGTTATTGAAAATCCGGTCACTTATCTTTCTTATAGTATTGGATATTATGAATTAAACAAATTAGAAAAGGAGATGGCTGCCTCTCTTGGAAAATCATTTAAAATTTCTGATTTTCATGAAGCAGTTCTGAATGTTGGTTCTTGCAATTTTGCAATTTTAAGTCAGGAAATAGAAAAGGAAACAGAAATTCTCAGCAAGGTCCCTTAAAAATATTGCTTGTATACACGCGTTTTTTAAATATTTTAAATATTTTTACTCATAATTGGTCATTTTATTTGTTTTGAATAATTGACATTTCAATCCTGCATTGTTATACTAGAGCGTGTTTGAAAAAATAATAGAATTTCATTATTGGGGATTTTTATTCTTTTTTCATTGGAAAATCGACACAAAAAGTGTACAATAGACAACGTACGCGATAAAAAGTACAACAGTTTAATTTAAATACAACTTAGGAGGTAATACTATGGAAACATATGGTATCGAAAAACTTGGGATTATGAATCCTAAAGCAGTTTACCGCAATTTAACACCTGCACAGTTAACAGAGGCAGCTTTAAGAAGAGGCGAGGGCAAGCTTTCTAACACTGGTGCACTCGTTGTAACTACAGGTAAATATACAGGACGTTCTCCTAAAGATAAATTTATCGTTGATACTCCTTCTGTTCATGATGACATTGCATGGGGAAGCGTTAACGTTCCTATCACTCAGGAGAAGTTCAATGCAATTCGTTCTAAAGTAATCGCTTACCTTCAGAACAGAGAAATCTTCATCTTTGATGGTATGGCTGGTGCTGATCCTGTCTGCACAAGAAAGTTCCGTATCATTAACGAATTAGCAAGCCAGAACCTTTTCATTCATGAACTCTTAATTCGTCCTACAGCAGAAGAATTAGAGAACTATGGCGAAGCTGATTTCACTATCTTCGTTGCACCTGGATTCAAATGTATTCCAGAAATCGACGGAACTCATTCTGAAGCAGCTATCATCGTTGACTACGAACAGAAACAGGTAGTTATCTGTGGTTCCCAGTACTCAGGAGAGATTAAGAAGTCTGTATTCTCTGTAATGAACTTCTTAATGCCAAAAGAAGGTGTACTTCCAATGCACTGCTCCGCTAACATGGATCCAGAAACTCATGAGACAGCTGTATTCTTCGGTTTATCTGGAACAGGTAAGACTACTCTTTCTGCAGACCCTAACCGTAAATTAATCGGTGATGACGAACACGGCTGGTCTGACAGAGGTATCTTCAACTTCGAAGGCGGATGCTACGCTAAATGTATTAACTTAAGCGCAGAGAACGAACCGGAAATCTACAACGCTATCAAGTTCGGAAGCCTTGTAGAGAACGTTATCATGGATGACGAAACTCGCGAATTTGACTTTGATGATGGATCTCTTACAGAGAATACTCGTGTAGGATACCCAGTTGATTATATTTCCAACGCACAGATTCCTGGTGTTGGCGGAATCCCTAAAGTAGTTATCTTCTTAACTGCTGATGCATTCGGTGTACTTCCTCCAATCTCCAGATTAGATGAGAACGCAGCTATGTACCACTTCGTAACAGGATTCACATCCAAACTTGCTGGTACAGAACGTGGAATCACAGAACCACAGCCAACATTCTCCACATTATTCGGTGAACCATTCATGCCAATGGATCCATCCGTATACGCTAACATGCTCGGAGAAAGAATTGAAAAATACAACACTAAAGTATATCTTGTTAACACAGGATGGACAGGTGGCCCTTACGGAGTAGGCAGCCGTATGAAGTTAAAATACACTCGTGCAATGGTAACTGCAGCATTAAACGGAACATTTGATGACGTAGAGTACAAACATGATGAAGTATTTAACGTAGACATTCCTCAGACATGTCCTAACGTACCTTCTGAAATCATGAACCCTCGTGACACATGGGAAGATAAAGCTGCTTACGATGCACAGGCTAAGAAGCTTGCTAAGATGTTCCAGGATAACTTTACTAAGAAATATCCTAATATGCCTAAGAATATTGCTGAGGCAGGACCAAAGGCTGATTAATAAAATAGTAGGTTTAGTCTAAACTGACGAACCCTGTAAAATAAATAGTCCCTATTTGTGGCCTTTGCT
>OGQV01002487.1_pt1 | contig 10937 bp, 12 predicted proteins | sample 1553311 | NCBI WGS metagenome assembly OGQV01 (sample SAMEA2579976, study PRJEB22360) | human gut metagenome
ATAGAGAATATTTCAGATATTGATGTATTGTTTGATAATACAAGTGATAAACCGTTTGATTATGAGAATACGTATGCGCATTCTGTTGAAAATGAGGCAGCAAGCTCTTGGTCGAAGGAATTTACCATAAATCAAGGTGTTGAAATTAGTTCTCCAAGTTTTTCTAAAGATGGTGGTGGGGTTAAAGTTTCGGTTTCTACTACTAATAAATGGCTGTCGGGAGGTTCGTCTAAAACAACTGAAAATGTTAGTTTCTCGGTAAAGGTGAAGCAGACAATTCCATCAAAAGATATTTTAAAAATGGAATTTCAAGCTGTAAAATATAAAGGAGCAGTAGTTTATGAGGCGCTTGTTAGAGGTAGTAAGGGGGAGGCTACAATATACGGGAAATGGGAAGGTGCCGTACATCAGGATATACGTATTATACTATCTGATAGATCAAGTTCAACTCCTGTTGAGGATAATAAAATAGTAACTCGATATACTAGGTGGTAAAAGCATGATATTTGAATCTTAAATTCTAAAGCCCCGCAACGACTCGAATTGCGGGGCTAATGTCAAATTAAAACGCATTAGAGTATGCGGATCGAGCCTAATAAGTTAGATATATCCGATAGTGCATAGTTTAAACGCTCCTTTTCTTCTTCGCTCCAGCCGGTGTCGTTGCTCGTCACCTGGGCTTCTCCTTCTATTTTCCCAATGGAGATACAAACCTCACGATCGGACCTGGCCTTCTCTTTCATACTTCCTCCTTGCTTCTTTTCTGTTGTCTGTTGCGTAGTCCATCCAGATAATCCGCCCATGCCTGCATAAGACGACACCGTTCATCCATATATTCCGCGCGATTGTAGGCAAGGCGAACGGTGTCCGGCTCCTTGTGCGCAAGCTGCGCTTCAATAACATCCGCTCGGAAGCCAAGTTCATTGAGTCTTGTGCTGGCCATTGCCCGGAAGCCGTGCAGAGTCATGGTTTCCTTGCCATAGCCCATGCGCCGCAACGCGGCCAACGGCGCGGCATCGCTGATGGGAGTAGTGAGTGCGCGGGCGCTGGGGAAAAGCAGTTTTCCGTTGCCGGTATAGGCGTGAAGCTCATTCAGCAAGACCAGCACCTGTTTGGACAACGGCACCACATGCTCGCGCCGCATTTTCATGCGCGATGCCGGAATGATCCATGTGGCGTTTTTGAAGTCAAACTCGCTCCAGTGCGCAAGCCGCAATTCCGAAGGGCGAGTGAAAACGTAGGGCAGGATTTTCAGGCAATAGACAACGGAGGTATAGCCGACATAGGCATCAATATCCCGCAGAAGCTGGCCAATATCGTCCGGCAGGGTAACAGCGGCGAAATGGGTTGTCTGTACCGGCGTCAAAGCTTCGGTCAATCCAGCGGCCACATCGTATTTCACGCGGCCTGTGATGCGGGCATAGCGCGTCACCTGTCCGCACAGGCGCATGAGCTTGTGGGCTGTTTCGTGATGGCCGAGACGCTCCGAGGGCTGAACGATCTGCAAAAAGTCGGCAGGTTCAAGCTGGGTGACAGGTTTCCCGCCAATGGCCGGGAAAATCGTATTTTCAAGATAGCGACGTAATTTTTTGGCGTGTTTTTCGGAGAGCGTCGACTCGTACTTGGCGAACCACTCCCGCGCCACAAATTCAAAGGTGTCCCGTTCTTCCCGCTCTTTTGCGAGTACGGCCTCTCTGGCCTGTTTTTTTTCCTCACCGGGATCAATCCCCTTGGCAAGCGACTCTCTGGCGTCATCACGCCTATGGCGGGCATCTTTCAGCGAAACCGCCGGATATGCGCCAAAACTCAAAAGTTTCTGCTTGCCCTCAAATCTGTAGGCCATTCTCCATAATTTGCTGCCTGTCGCCGTCACATGCAGGTATAAACCGCCGCCGTCAGAAAGCTTTTGCACCTTGCCGTTGGCCTTGGCGTTCCGCACAGCGGCATCGGAAAGTTTCATGTTGGTATCCTCCAAAACAGTCCGGAAGTGTGCGGCGAAAACCAGAAAAATCTACCTCCATCCATTTGAATTCAAAGAAAATTTTTAGCGTGCTGGTATTTCGCCGTGCCGAAATGGCGTTGTGGTATTGGTACCTGCGAATCTACCAACGATTTTTGGGGGTGTCCACGTGGGTACTTGGTTTTTACTGGACAAAAAGAGAAGGCCGAAATCACATTTTTCTTTGTGATTTCGGCCTTCTATGGACTATTTTGGACTTCTTGTTGGTGCCGAAGGGGAGACTCGGCACTTCGGTACCGTTATGCCTTGAGTAACTTGAAATAACTGAAGAAATCTTCCCACTATTTCTAGTAATGCCCTACCAGAATGCCCCACTTTCGTCAAGAATGGTAATGGGTAAAAGCCATATGGTGACCGTTACAGACATTGAGCGTGAGTTCGGGTCTCGAAACGACACGAGTTCGGGTCTGGTTTACAGACCCGAACTCAAAGGTGATTTATGCTGTCTCCAGCGACGAAATATCATAAAGAAGGCTATGCAACCCATGTTTCGCACTGTAAGTCCGGGATGCGCTGAAATTCTTTCAGATTATGGGGAATCAGGGGGCAACAGTCTACTATTGCCTAATGCGATGAACATCGCATCACACTGACAGGTATATCGGTGACGTTCACAGTGGGCCAAAATTATTTTGTAAATCAGTGAGACTCACTGCTCAAAGAAAGATTTTTCAAGATAAAGACGATAGAGGGAGTTCATTAAAGTGCAGGAGGAGATTTTTCCAAAAAACTGAAGCTCAGGTGTCGGGAGCTTCATTCAAAAAAATTATGCTGATTAGAATAAGTTACTTGATCAAGTGATCATTCTTAATAAATTCATCAAAAAAATCATAACCAGCGTTGTTAGAAATTGAAAATAAACCGGACTTGCTTATACTTCCGGAAACCTTTTTACCTTGGTATGTGCATTCAAATACGACTCTTTGTATGAGAGAGGGAATGTCAATACCCAATGTCAACGACTCCTTTAGTGCGTCATTTGAACTTGAAACTGCTATAGTGGCTGTACTTTGATTTGATATATTGAAAGGTGAAAACGACACCTTTTTAATTCTAAAGTCATGAAGCTCATATTTTGAAATAGTGCAAAATTCACCAATATCAAATATTGCTTCTCGTATATAGAAAATATTATTTGCATTTATAGATAAAAAACCAAACAATGAACTCATTCTTCTATTGGGATTAATAAGGACAATAATTTTTTTTTCTCTATATATATTAAAACTTGTATGCAAGAATGTTTCTTGTGTAACAGTTTCAATCCCAGTTATTGGGTTGTTAATAGTTTCAGAGTAAATTACTTTTTCAAAGTATGTCCCTTCAATATGTTTATTGGATACGTTTGAAAGTTTTATTCCTCGCATTGAGTCTTCATTGTAACTCAACTGAAAGAGACTTTTTGAAATATTAGTCCACTCCGTTAATATTTTGATTGGATAAATTCTAAATTTTATCATCTCTGTTTGCACCTTCGATTGAGCATTCAGAAGATTTTTCAATTAAAGCTAGATATTTAATCCTTTCAGATTCCGAAGCTGGTCGTCTCTTGTCAGAAAAAATTGCTGAATCTTTTTCGGTTGTATAGACACCTTTGATGTCATATTTAAATTTTTTACAATTAGCCTGATCTGCAAAGCCAGCTTCAATCTCAACTTTTAGTAAATCTGATGAAGTTTTGTCGATAGCTCTCCATTTCATATTTGAAATAAAGAATCCTTTATTTATGAAGGCATGATATTCTTCTTGTGATAACAGTGAACTGCCTTCAAGAGCTGCTTTTTTTATAAAGCACGGCACTGGAACATCTTCGTCATCTGTGAATTCGTCATCATCTTCTTCGTCCAATCTCGAAATTTTTACACCTATCACATCTTCAGGTTCCATCCCGTCCATATTTTTCATTAGGCTATCAAAAAAATAATTTCTTTTATGAGGACTTGATAAATGGCTTAAATCAATTTTTTCAACCTTGAAAGGTTCCTCTGTATTTTCATTAATGATACCTAAAATATAATCAACAGCTTCTTCACAACGTGCGTTGGCAGGAAGGCGAATAACGGTTTCTTTAGCACCAAGCTCAAACTCAATGCGGACTTTTTTCCTTGTGACCTGAAGCATCCGTGCTTTTCCAAAATCTTCTTCATCGTATGTGTATTCCAATATACATGTAGGAGCTCCAGGACTACTAATTACGGTTAAAACGTCATTACTGTGCGCTCTTTTCTCTTGAAGCTTATTTACTGCGTCTCTGATACTCTTTTCAGGGAGTTGGCGTTTTACACGCGAAGAAGTTGTTTTCTCTCTTCGCTGGTCATATTCTATGAGATCATACAAATATTCAATATCGTTATTATCAAAGGGTATAGTAGCAACATATCTTGCTAGTTCATTCCTGTCTTGAGTACTTGAAATCAATATATTCTTTGACTTCGCAAAACCTACAAGAGCATTGACACTAACTTTCTGGCCTCTTGCTAACAAAACATCACGAATATCCTGTTGGGTCACATGGTATTTTCTGCTCATTTCAGACCCCCCTCATTCCTATTTCTTCACTAAAATATCTGTGCCAAAATAATGTAGGCATATGTTCATATCTTATCTTGGATTCAATTTTTATTTTTAGTTTATCATCTACATTTTCTGTATATAATTTTTTTGCTTTATCAAGATTTGTGCTCGCGCTCTCAGAACTAAATGGCATAAATATTCTAATATCTTTATTTTCTTGTAGACAGTTATTTTTTCGTAAATAATCTAGGATATATAAAAAGTATCCCGCATCTTCTCCAGTATTTGGAGTATAAATATCAAGCCCTACTATATCTCCTCCAGTCTCATTTCCATAACGCAAAATATGAGTTGATCCTCCCATATATTCAATTGTAAGGGGTAGGTTTGATGTATCATGGTGAAGTTTCATATTGTTCAATTCTGGATAGTAATATCCACATAAAGCTATCTCTGGAAGTTTAGATTCTCCACGAAGTATCTTCATGTTATTGGCTACATTCATGAAATATATAATTTTTTTTGGATCCATGACATATATTATATTTCCAGGATCGATCTTCATTTTTTTTGTTGCAGCAATGAGTATTTCCTGAAATTCTTTATGAAACTCGCCGTCATGATTGTAAATAAAGAGCATTCCTTTCACATCTGAATGCTTCTCTGTACTCCGAAATTTCTTATGCCAATCAGGGCTAATTTTTGCACAAGTCACAGCATTATTTAAACTTTTAAGTGCACTTTCTACGGCTTCCTTAGAAATACTTGTTTTGGCATAACTTTTAAAGTCACATAGAACATAAGTCATCTTATTTTGATAAGGCTCAAGGTATTGGTAGACGGCGTCCGAAGGATGCGTAGCGCAGCCATGCTCCTCTGTCACACATTCCCAGTTTATGTTTGTACTGCCAACACGTTCCCATCCGAAGTACTTAAATATATCTGAACTAACAAATTCTGCCATTTTGGAAGTATTACTTGTCTCTCCCATATCAACTCCTTATGGGCAGTGCTTTCATTGGAGACATAGTTTGTCTACTAATTAATATGATCTAACTAGTGTTATGACTACATTTTGAACGATATTTCAGTCAATTTTAATAATCTAGTGCAAGTTATATTACAGACAAATATTTATCGATGTATCCTGAGGACTCAACAGTAGTCGCCAATATAGAAAAATTGAACACTAATTTTATGCATTACTTGTATCTATTCAGTATGAGAATTTATCGGCAAGGCACCATAAACCGTTTGCCTACTGACCTCATATTCACGAGCTAGTGCAGATAACTTACCCGTTTCCCGCTTGAAACGAATTTCTTCTACTTGCTCATTTGAGAGCGAGGGTTTTCTACCGACATTCTTATATGTTCCTTCTCGTTTGGCAATAGCAATCCCTTCCCGCTGACGCTCCAAGATTAGTGCTCGCTCAAATTGAGCCACGGCCTCGATGATGTCTAACTGAAGCTCTTGGAAGGCATCGCTTTTTCTACCGCGCCGTTGCCCACGAATTCAAATTTTTCCTTGTGGAATGTGACCGTGACTCCCCTTTTCTTTCTAGGGTAGTGACGATGGAAAGTAGGTCTTGAAGATTGCAAGCGAGCCTGTCGATGGAGTGAACGTGCAGCACGTCGCCGTCACGAACGTAATCCAGACAGGTTTACAGCGCCGGTCTATCTGAATTCTTCCCGGAAGCGTGTTCCTCAAAGACTTTATTCAGGTGAACGCCGTCCAGTTATCGACGGTGTTTTGGGTATTGATCTTTTCATGAGTATAATCGTTCCTGTGGGTTTCTGTCAAAAAATTTGTTTGACGATTTGTGGAAATTGTCCAAGGACGCGGGCAATAGCCTTTATCTGGCGTGCTTTGATGGGGTTGGTTATCTGGTACCGGTAAACTTTGATAGTAAATAGCCCCGGAGCGGTAATCCGCTCCGGGGTGTTCATCATGAAGCTGACGCTTCAGAGGCTTCCGTATCGCCTTATGATTCTATCACCTTCTGTCCTTCTTCAATCTCTTCCGAAGAGTCACCTTCAGCTTCCCCCTCCAGCATAACCGCCGCGATTCCAGCGCCAACAGCTGTTGCCACGCCGCCAAGAACAAACCACAATAATCTACTCATATCTGTCTCCTTTTCGTTTGAGGCTTCTCAGCCCTGGATTTCGCTGCCGCAATTTGTGCAGCGGTATTTCATGCGGATTTTGGCATCGATCCGTTCACCTACGGCGTTGCCGGTTGCGCTTCCAGCCAGAAAGCCGAGCAAGGTGCCGGTGAGCGCTCCAATGCCTGCTCCGGCTGCTGTGCCGAGTAGGCCACCGGCTGGATGCCCTGATTCGCCAAAGGCTGATAGCGGATGGTCAACTCTGCCCAACGCAGCAAAGAGCGTGTACTGAAGGTGATTTCAATGCTACCGGTGTTGTAGCTGTTCCCGGATTCCCCCATGAACAGCCTTCGTACTTCATTGGCGTATTCCACCATCTTTTTGCGAACACCATCCGGGAGTTGCGGAGCCGTTTTTTCCAGTAATAATTCTTCGGCTTCGGGTCTGGGATAAGTCACTTCGCAAAGCACAAAGCGATCCATGAGCGCAAGGTTCTGACGCAACACGCCTTGATACAGGCCGGTTTCATCGCTGCCGCCGTTGCTGTTGGCCGTGGCCGCGAACCGGAACATGGGGTGCTGTACGACAAGCTCGCCGCCGTTTTCCGGGATGCACAACGGCTGTCCATCAAGAATGCCGTTCAGCCCTGCGGCTGTGGATGGTTCGAGCAAGTCCATCTCGTTGCACAAAAACAATCCTCCGAACTTCATTGCCAAGGCCAGAGGGCCGTATTCAAACTCCATGTTCCCTTGCCGTACAACGTGATGCCCGACGAGTTCCGGAAACTCTAATCGGCTGTGGCCGGTGACTTCAAATACCGGGTAATTGAGCTTGGCCGCGAGTTGCTTGATTACGGACGTCTTGCCACAGCCGGTCGGCCCGTAAACATAGAGCGGATCGGATGTGTCAATGAACCAGACCACGATGTCCCGGCTTTGCTCGTGAAAAATGTAGTTCCCGTCAATAGCCGGAGTGAACAGCGACGGGGCCGCGTACCCCTTAACATGTTTGCCTGAAGGCGTGCCGCTGAACACAGCTCCAGCGTCGAAGGCTGCGGGCTGAAGAGATTGCAGGATGGCGATGGTATCAGTCATAGAAAAATCCTCCTGAAAATTGTGCTTGTATTTTATACGGCATTGCCGTATAAAAAGCCCATGTATTATGAATTCATAGAGCTTGCTCCATTTGCCGCTGTGCGTGATGAGCTGTTCGGGGATGAACAGTTTCTGGAATTACAGTGGTACTTATGCCGGCGTCCTGAAGCAGGGGATGTAATCCCTGAAACAGGCGGTTGCCGTAAACTTCGCTGGAAAATCCAGGGTAAGGGCAAACGCGGCGGTGCGCGGGTGATCTATTTCTTGCGGACAGAAGCCGGGCAGATTGTTCTGGTAGCGGCCTATGGCAAGAATGAACTTGATGATGTGCCGCGCCAATGGCTACGCAAGCTCAAGGAGCATTACGATGAGTAAGACAACTGAACTTTTGCGGCAGATGCTGGACGATCCCAGCGGGGAGATGTTGCGTCCCGCGCGCAAGACTGAACTCCTGCCTCAGCCTGACGGTTCCTTGATACGACGCATTACGGACAAGATGGGCAATGTAACCGAAGATACTATCAGCGCGGAGCAGCGTTTGTCCTTGGATGCCAGGACACAGCTTAAAATGTCACAACAACAATTTGCCGCTATGTTGGGTATTTCTGTGCGGACTTTGCACGATTGGGAACAGGGACGAAGAGAACCTTCAGGGGCAGCACGTACTTTATTGAAGATAGCGGCAAGTCATCCTGAAGTTGTACGGAAAGCTATACAGTCAGTTTGAGTATTCACATTCTTTCTGACATTGTATTTCTCTCCTTGCAGAGGGTGTTACTACAGATTCACCGTCAGAATCTCTTTCGCTGCATGGACGGCATTGCTGGTTAGTTGCCGTTGCCACGCATGGAAGCGTGGCGACCATTTGAAACCGCGCTTTTTGAGCAGGCCGCGAAGCGCTTCATCGGGTTTATCGGCAAAAATGATTTGCAGACGATTCGCTTCGGCATTGGTAACCACTTCGCCGCCGTCAAACGTCCAACCTTGAAAGGGATTTTCAGCACGGCGTTCAAGTTCGGCGATGCGTTGCTTCACCCGCTTGATTTCCGCGAGGTTGTAGGAAAGGCGATAAGTTGGAATGAAGCCCATGTCCGTATATCTTTCCAAAGCGCGCCGCATTTCATCGGTAAGGCCGGGGCAGCCATCAAGCGTTTTGTGCTTGTGATAGTAGGCGTTGACGGCTTTCATGTCTGCATGACTCTGTTCCAGAGAGGCAAGTTTGCTTTTCAGCTTCGCAAGAGCATCCGGGTCGTCAGAACGTATGTTGCCCGTCCCTGTGGCGGCTATTTTAGTCAAGAGAACTTTGATCCTCTCATAGTCCCGCATGTGCTTGTCTCGTGCGGCGTTCTGTTTTTCCTTTTTGCGGATAGGAAAATTACTCGGACCCGCTATCATCACCGAAGGACAACGGCTCTCGATGGCAAAGCCCTTGTTATACCAGTCGGCAAGTTTTCGGGAGTAAGCATCCAGAAGAGCGTCGATTTTTGCATGGAACATGGAATCAACACAGTTTTTCTTTTCAGCGGCAAGCGCGGCTGCCGCATCAACCAGTTTCCGATATTCTTCAGTAACCTTGCCTTCCTGGAAAGCATAAAAGCTGTTCATATTGTGGACTATGCGGGCAGCGTTTTCATCAATAGCGTAATACATAACGGCTCCTTTCAGATGCTTTTGTTGACAGGGCTGACATACAGCCGTTCATAGGGTTCGCCGGTTTTATATCCGGCCTGTATGACGGCTTCCGACTCATCCGCCGACAGGTAGGGTGCGAGCGCCGTGAACAGGCGGTCCTTATCCAGGGTCTTCCGGCCCTCGCAGATTCCCACGCGGAAACGATGAGTGACCGCACTGATCCAATCCCGGCCGGTACCGATTCCCCGAAAGATTTGTTTCATCTTGTCTTCCATCTCCCGGATACGAGTTGCAGCCGTGTCCCGTGCGTCTTTGAGGGATTGCAGTTCAAGCAAATCCTGCTCCATCTCCGGCGCGGTCAATCCGTCAAATCGGGGACAATCCACATTCCATTCGCAGGAATCGCAGAGCGGATGCCAGCCTTTGGTTGTAGGAATCTGGTTCAGATTCAGTTTTCCTTTGCGAACCTGCTCCGCGTTTTGCCAGATGCTTTCCGCAAGATTCAGGCAGACATCCAACATGATTTTGTTGGGAGTGTAGGAACCGAATACTTTGACATCGTTCATGGACAGCATAAGGATGGCGCCTTCGATGGCGACGTTTTCCGCCTGCTCCGGCAAAGCAATATTGCAGACGTGCCGCACCAAATCCGGGAAGATTCGGAGCTGTCCGGGCTGGACCATGAAACAGGGCCGGCTCCAGAGAGCATTCAGAAGTCCAATTTGGCCGGAGAGCTGCACCTCGTGCGCGGCATACGCCGTATCGGGAATGTGCTCGCAGCTTTTCACCTCCACAACCTGCACACGGGGAGCGTTGCCGCCGGTGACAAGCACCAAATCCAGATGCGCGATAATTGGGGTCTGGTGGTGGCGGGCATGAATGCCCATCTGATGCAAAACCGGTATGCCTGTTGCGTGAAACGCCTCGGTAATGCCGCTCTCAAACCAGTGTCCGCGTTGCATACGCAGGGTTCGCAGAAATGTATCGTGAGAGCATGGGGTTGCTGTTGTCAGTGTTTGAGGCAGGTACACCTTGCCCGCCACGGCAGTCCTCAGACAGTCAGCCGCTTTGCCGATATCGGAAAGACCGACATACTTACTTCGATCACCCAAACTGAGTGTCGTGCGTGCATGGCTGGAAGCCTGTAATCCCTGCTTCAAAAGAGAACACAATTCGTACATGAATTTCTCCGAAAAAAGAAAGACCCGCTCCGCGTGTACGAAACGAGTCTTTTATGGATGTGATGATTTTGGCGTCATGCGACCTCTGCATAACGCCACCAGATTTTGCGTTGCTCGCTGTATTTGAAACCGGCTTGCGAGAGAATATGCTTCTTGTTGGCGGTATTGCCTGAAGCCACAATGCAGGTTTTACCGTCCTGGGTTGTGGTCAGGCTGTAGATGATGCCGTCAAGCCTGGGCATGGTTGCAAGAAGGATATGCTCCTCAGATTGGTTCTGTGGTTTTGCTTCAGTCGTTGGTTTGTTTCCGGTAGCGATAGGAGTCTCTTGTTGTCGTGTTTGACGTTTCCGTTTGGCCTGTCCGGCAGAATCCGTTCCAGCCGCCATGCCGTC
>OGQV01002488.1_pt1 | contig 10935 bp, 10 predicted proteins | sample 1553311 | NCBI WGS metagenome assembly OGQV01 (sample SAMEA2579976, study PRJEB22360) | human gut metagenome
CTTGTACGACCGGCCCGGGTCGGGGGCCCGGCGGGAAAAGCCGCTCGACGGCCTCGGCGAGATCCAGGGCATTGAGGGTCGTCGTATCCTCGAAGCCCAGGCCCCCGACGTGATGCACCGCCACCCGGTCGACGAGCCGCTGTCCACCGGCCTCAAGGCCATCGACGCGATGACCCCGATCGGCCGCGGCCAGCGCCAGCTCATCATCGGCGACCGCCAGACCGGTAAGACCGCCATCGCGATCGATACCATCATCAACCAGAAGGCCAACTGGGAATCCGGCGACCCGAAGAAGCAGGTCCGTTGCATCTACGTGGCCATCGGCCAGAAGGGCTCCACCATCGCCTCGGTGAAGCAGAGCCTGGAAGACGCCGGCGCCATGGAGTACACCACCATCGTGGCCTCCCCGGCAGCCGATTCCGCTGGCTTCAAGTACATCGCCCCGTACACCGGCTCGGCCATCGGCCAGCACTGGATGTACAACGGCAAGCATGTGCTCATCGTCTTCGATGACTTGTCCAAGCAGGCAGAGGCCTATCGTTCGATTTCCCTGCTGCTGCGCCGCCCGCCGGGGCGTGAAGCCTACCCGGGTGATGTGTTCTACCTGCACTCCCGCCTGCTCGAACGTTGCGCCAAGGTCTCCGATGACCTGGGCGGCGGTTCGATGACGGGTCTGCCGATCGTCGAGACCAAGGCGAACGATGTGTCCGCCTACATCCCGACCAACGTGATCTCCATCACTGACGGCCAGATCTTCCTGCAGTCCGATCTGTTCAACGCCAACCAGCGCCCCGCCGTGGACGTCGGTATCTCCGTCTCTCGAGTCGGTGGCGCCGCACAGACCAAGGCTCTGAAGAAGGTCTCCGGTACGCTGAAGATCTCCCTGGCACAGTACCGTTCGCTGGAATCCTTCGCCATGTTCGCCTCCGATCTGGATGCGGCTTCCAAGGCCCAGTTGACCCGTGGTGCCCACCTGACCGAGCTGTTGAAGCAGCCGCAGTTCCACCCGTACTCGCCGGAACAGGAAGTCGTGTCCGTATGGACCGGCACCCACGGCAAGCTCGACGACCTCGACCTGAAGGACGTCCTTCCGTTCGAGCAGGGACTGCTGGACTACATCGACCACAACACCGATATCCTCAAGACCATTCGCGAGACCGAGGAATTCACCGCCGACACCGAGGCTGCCCTCGATAAGGCCGTGGACGAGTTCCGTTCGACGTTCGTCTCTTCCGCCGGCAAGCCGCTGGTCGAGAAGAAGCCGGACGTTGACAAGGCCGCGCCGGTCGATCAGGAAAAGATCGTGGCGGGAGAAAAGTAAGCCATGGGCTCGCAACTCGCATTGAAATCACGCATCCGCTCCACCGAGTCGTTGGCGAAGATCTTCAACGCTCAGGAGATGATCGCGTCTTCGCATATCGCCAAGGCCCGTGATGTGGCCCTGAACGCGAAGCCGTACACCGATGCGATTTTCGATGCCGTGCAAGCGTTGGTGGCCCACACCCATATCACGCATCCGATCGCGGTGAAGGACGAGAAGAACCCGCGCGTGGCTGTTCTCGCCCTCACCTCGGATCGTGGTATGGCCGGCCCGTACACCTCTTCGATTATCCGTGAAACGGAGTCGCTGCTGTCCCGCCTCGATGCGGCAGGCAAGCAGCCGGAGCTGTTCGTGTACGGGCGTCGCGGTTCGACGTACTACAAGTACCGTAATCGTGACATCGCGGCGACGTGGGAAGGCGACACCGACCAGCCCGGCGTGGAAATTGCTGAAACGATCTCCAACACCTTGATGGACGCCTACATGAAGCCGGCTGAGAAGGGTGGAGTTTCCGAACTCTACATCGTCTACACCGAGTTCATCAACATGGTGGTGCAGAAGGTGCGCGTGCTGCGCATGCTGCCGGTCGAAATCGTGAAAAACGAGACCAAGGTGCCCGATCCTGATGAAGAGGCACCGGCTACTGCGGATGTCGCTCCGCTGTACACTTTCGAGCCCAGCCTCGAAAAGGTACTGGATGCGATTCTGCCGAAGTACATTCAGTCCCGTATCCACGAGTGCCTGCTGACCGCGGCCGCGTCGGAAACCGCAAGCCGCCAGAACGCCATGCACACGGCAACCGACAACGCACGAAACCTGATCGACGACCTTACGCGCAAGCTCAACGCTTCCCGCCAGGCCTCGATCACCCAGGAACTTACCGAAATCATCGGCAGCGCTGACGCGCTGACCAAGAAGGAAGAGTAGGAACGCATATGGCTGACAACCAGACCACTGCGGCCGAGCCTACCAACGGTCGCGTCACCCGCGTCCAGGGCTCGGTTATCGACGTTGAATTCCCGGTGGGTCATCTGCCCGACATCTACAACGCCCTGAAAGTAACGATCGTCAACACCAGCGCCAAGGAAGAAGGCGAGGCGAAGGAGACCGAGATCACCCTCGAGGTCGAACAGCACCTCGGTGATTCCACGGTCCGTTGCGTCGCTCTGAAGCCCACCGACGGCCTGGTTCGTGGTGCCTCCGTCTCCGACACCGGCGCCCCGATCTCCGTGCCGGTCGGCGACGTGACCAAGGGCCACGTCTTCGACGTGTCCGGTAACATCCTCAACAAGAAGCCGGATGAGACCATCACCGTCTCCGAGCGTTGGCCTATCCACCGCAACCCGCCGGCCTTCGATCAGCTGGAGTCCAAGACCCAGATGTTCGAAACGGGCATCAAGGTCATCGATCTGCTGACCCCGTACGTGCAGGGCGGCAAGATCGGTCTGTTCGGTGGTGCAGGTGTGGGCAAGACCGTGCTGATTCAGGAAATGATTCAGCGCGTGGCCCAGAACCACGGTGGTGTGTCCGTGTTCGCTGGCGTCGGCGAGCGTACCCGTGAGGGTAACGATCTGATCGGCGAAATGGCCGAGGCCGGCGTGCTTGAGAAGACCGCACTGGTCTTCGGCCAGATGGATGAGCAGCCGGGTACCCGTCTGCGTGTCCCGCTGACCGCACTGACCATGGCAGAGTACTTCCGTGACGTGCAGAACCAGGACGTGCTGCTGTTCATCGACAACATCTTCCGCTTCACCCAGGCCGGTTCCGAGGTGTCCACCCTGCTGGGTCGTATGCCTTCCGCCGTGGGTTACCAGCCGAACCTGGCCGATGAGATGGGTTCCCTCCAGGAGCGCATCACCTCGACCCGTGGTCACTCGATCACCTCGTTGCAGGCCATTTACGTGCCGGCCGATGATTACACCGACCCGGCCCCGGCCACGACCTTCGCCCACTTGGATGCAACCACCGAGCTTTCTCGTGACATTGCCTCCAAGGGTATCTACCCGGCTGTGGACCCGCTGAGCTCCACCTCGCGAATCCTCGATCCGCGTTACGTGGGCCAGGCTCACTACGACTGCGCCAACCGCGTCAAGGCGATTCTGCAGCGTAACAAGGAGCTGCAGGACATCATCGCCCTGATCGGTATCGACGAGCTCGGCGAAGAGGACAAGACCACCGTGAACCGTGCTCGTAAGATCGAGCAGTTCCTCGGCCAGAACTTCTATGTGGCTGAGAAGTTCACCGGTCGCCCCGGCTCCTACGTGCCGGCCGACGAGACCATCGAAGCCTTCACCCGCATCTGCGACGGCGTGTACGACGACGTCCCGGAGCAGGCGTTCTCCGGCATCGGCGGCATCGACGACCTCGAAGAGAAGTGGCACAACATGCAGAAGGAACTGGGTGCGTGATGGCTGCGGAAAAAACCACGATGAAGGTCAACATCGTCGCCGCTGACCACCCTGTGTGGCACGGCGAGGCGACGAGCGTGACCATTCCCGCCTCTGAGGGCGGCATGGGCATCCTGCCCGACCATGAGCCTGTGCTCACGGTGATCAAGCAGGGTACGCTCACCGTGGTTGAGCCCGATGGCGATCGCCACATGTTCGAGGTGACCGACGGATTCATTTCCTTCGACTCGAACAAACTCACCGTGGCGGTCGAGCGCGGCCACGACGTCCAGTACTCCGGGCACCGCCGAGTGACCTGAACCAACTCCTTAAGGGGCTCTCTGGTTTTCCAGAGAGCCCCTTTTGCTATGTATGCCATGTGTTGCGCTACAGTGGTGGCCTATGCGAGTTATTGTTGCCGACTGTTCGGCCGAGTATTCGGGCCGCCTCAACGCCTCACTGCCCCTGGCCAAGCGCGTATTGCTGATCAAGGCCGATTCCAGCCTGTTGATTTTCTCCGAATTGGGCTCCTACAAGCCGCTGAACTGGATGACCGCGCCCTGCACGATTCGTGAGATCGACCCAGCCGCCAAATCCGCGCAACATTCCCGGGAAAGTGTCGCTGGTGGGGCTGTGGATGGTGATTCTGCGACGCATTCCCCGGAAAGTGTCGCCGCTGGTGAGCCGGAAAAGGTGCTACGTGTCAGCGCCGACAAGGGTTCGGACATTCTTGAAGTGACGCTGCAGCATATCTATTCCGACCAAACCTATGATCTGGGCGAAGATCCGGGTCTCATCAAGGATGGCGTGGAAGACCATCTGCAGCGCTATCTGGCCGAGCAAATCGAGCGTATCGGCAAGGGAGCCAAGCTGGTGCGTCGCGAATACCCGACCGCCATTGGCCCAGTGGATATTATGGCCGTGAATGCCGAGGGCGAGCATGTGGCTGTGGAAATCAAACGTCACGGCGGCATTGATGGCGTCGAGCAGCTGACTCGCTACTGCGAACTGCTCAATCGAGATCCGCTGCTGGCCCCGGTGCACGGCATCTTCGCCGCACAAACCATCACGCCGCAAGCCCAGGTCTTGGCCAAAGACCGCGGCTTCACCTGCCTCATCCTCGATTACGACGATATGAAAGGCACCGAGGACGACAGTCTCAGGCTGTTCTAGATATAGCAGGGGCTCCCTCATCAGAGGGAGCCCCTGCTATATCTTTTAGTACGCGGCGAGAATATCGATTACGAAGACCAACGTGGAGTTGGCGGGAATCGGACCTTGCTCCTTATCTCCATAAGCCTGATCCGGCGGAATCACCAGCAGAACCTGAGAGCCGACGGTCTGGCCGACCAGACCCTTCTGCCAGCCCTCGATAACCTGATGCTGGCCGCTGGAATCGCTGAACAGATCGGCGTCGATTGTGGAATCGCGATCCCAGGACGAGTCGAACTGCTTGCCATTCGTAAGCCAACCGGTGTACTTGACCACCACGGTGTTCTTGTCGGTCAGCTTGGCGCCGTTACCCTTGATCAGCGTCTGCGAGATCAGCGAATCAACCGAACCCTGACCGTTCATGTCAATGGACGGCTTGCCATTCTTGGCTCGCGTCACCTTCGGCAGATTGGCCGGCACATCCTTGACTTCCTCGCCAGTGGCCTTCTTCAGGTCCTTGGACTTGGATACAAACGTCATCGCCAAAATGTAAGAGTATCCGGACGAATCCTGAGCGTTGACGCCAAAGCCGATCGTGGTGTTGATCTTGGCACCCTTGATCTGGTTGTAGTAGGTCGAGGAGAGGGTCTTGGAATCCACCTTCAGCGAGCAATCCGGCGTGTTCTTGGTCCAGGTGTCCATGAGCTCGGTGCCGTCTTTAACGTTGAGCGCGATGCCTTGGGCGCAGACGCGGTCGCCCTCCTCGATTACGTCGCCATCGCCCTTTTGCAGCACCACATAGGAGCCGTCGGACACGGTCATCGGCGTATTAAAGGAGATGGTCGGCTTCTCGCCGAGCTTGCCCTTGGCGGTCACGCCGGCAATTTGCCCCTTCTTGTCAGAAGAGTCGGAAGAGGATTTCGAGTCCGAGCTCGAACTGGAGCAGGCAGCCAGCGATACGCACATCGCCAGCGAGCAGGCAAGAGCAACGGCCTTGCCGAGAGGGGATAACATAGATTTAACAGACTTACGCATGACACACCACCCTACTGGTGAACCTTGATTTTCTGCGCTCCTAGGTAATAAACAGGTGAAGATTGTAGAATGGTTAAGTTATGAGTGCTGAAGAACAGACTACAAGACCGGATAAGGGCGCCAAGCGTCCATCCCGTCATGCCAAGATCATGCGTGGAGTGGTGACGCCTATCTTCGGTCTATTGGCCGTGGCGGCTGTGGTGTTGGGGTACATGAATGCCACGATATGGAAGCCCTCCACTGAAATCACCGCTTCCGCAACCATGAGCGGCTCCCGGTATGCCGTCACTGATCCGAATGTGCTGACCTTGTTGGATCAGAACGCCACGATAACCGTGGACTCGGGATCCTCTCAGGACGAGGCGTGCGTGGCGTTGGGTCCGTCCAAGGATGTTGCCGGATGGGTCGCGTCCGAGAAGTCCTATACCCGTATCACCGGATTGGCGTCATGGAGCGAGCTGAGCACCCAGAAGGGAAGCAGCACGAGTCAGGGAGCGCCTGCCAGTGCCGATGACGCGGTGGCGTTCAAGGATTCCGATATGTGGACTGCCGTGAAATGCGGCACCGGGTCCGTTTCGCTGGAGAGCAAGAAGACCGGCGCCTCGACGGTGGCCATTGTGGATTTGGGTGAAAATGCCACCAACGCCAAGGTGCAGCTGCACTGGGTGCGCTCCGAAGTGCCGGACTTTGCGATGCCGTTCTATCTGTCCGGTGGATTGCTGGCCGTGCTGGCCGTATTGTGCGCCTCCGTGTTCGCCATGCCGCCGCATAAGCGCCGCAAGCGCATGGTGGAAGGCACGGCAAGCGCCGTAATTGAGGAAGAGGCACCCGCCAGCATCGCAGTGTCCGGGAAGCCGGATGGTGCAAGTCGACGTAATCGTCGCCGCCACGCCACACATCGGCGTTCGGGCCGTGCGTCCTCGCAATCTGAAGCCACCGAAACACCGGTTATCATCGACCCAAGTTCACGTAACCTGGTCGCCGACCAGCAGACTGGTGCCGAGAGCGGCGCTGAGACCGGCTTCAGCGCCGGCGATAACGAATCGACTTCGGTAATCACCCCTGACGAACTGCAGGCCTACTTCTCCCGCTTGGCCCAAGAGGTCAATACCGGAGACGACTCGGCCGATGACGGACAGGAGGAAAGCTGATGAACAAGCGATGGAACAAACTGTGTGTGGCCGCCCTCGCCTGCATGGCGTTGGTCGTGCCGTTGACCGCCTGTGAAGGCCAACTGCCGACGCCGGCTGCTGATACCTCCACCAAGGTTGCGCCGGATTTGACCGAGGCGCAGGAGAAGAAGATTCGTCTGAAGATTCTCAAGACGATCGATGAAGCCGATCAGGCCAAGAATCCCGATGGGTATGCGACCGTTATGGGCGGGCCCCAGCTGGACATTCGCATCAGCCAGACCACGATCAATCAGCGTGGCGGCGGTATGTCCGAATATGCGACCATTCCCAAGGACATCGCCCAGACGGTGATTCCTACGGACGACGGATGGCCTCGCTCGGTGTTCACCATCACGACCACCACCGAAGATCAGCAGTCCAAGCGTTTGCTGGTCTTCGATCAGGAATCCGCCCAGCAGAATTACAAGCTGATGGCTATGGCTCGACTGTTTGAGGGCGCCAAGCTGCCGAAGTTCGAGATTCCGACTATTGGCTCGCAGATGGGCACCGCAAAGGATGAGAAGCTGGTGGCCGCTCCCGCCGATGCCTTGGCCCAATACGCCGATGTACTGCAGAACGGCTCCAAGAGCCAATACGCTTCCAAGTTCGCAGACGATTTGCTGCGCCAGGAACTGGCCAATACCACGGCCAAGGTGCAGGAAGGTATGCAACGCAACAACGGTACGCAGGAGCAAAAATTCACCGCTGTGCCTGAACAGATGTGGGTGATGCGTGCTGCAGACGGTGCCGGTGATCTGGTGGTTGGCCGTATTAACGGCGAATGGACTCGCAAGGCAGGGGATGGCCGCGAATCGCGGCCGGCTTCCGACGACGAGAAGGCGCTGTTCAATAGCGACAAGTACACCAGCACCATGAAGGTCACGTATGTGAACGTGGTGGCCTTGTACATTCCGTTGGCAAGCTCCGGTGAGCAAATCACCGCAGTGGGCGCCGACCGTCAGCCGGTAAAGGTCGAAGCGCTGTAATTGTTGCCGCCACCCACCGCGCGGTTAACGCCCCCACCACGATGTGATTCGTCCACCACGATGTCGATAAAACTTTACCTTTCGCACAATGGTGCCGTTTTGAGTCACATCGTGGTGGGCGTTTTGCTACGTGGTGGGAATTTCACCGCGTAGTGGAAGAATCCCTACGTGGTGGGAATCGGCATTACAATCAATGTCAGCAAATGTGATTGTTGTTGTACGCGAATCGCGTGGAATCGGGAGGCATTATGGCAGAGCAGCAGTTCAATCCGGGAGTCTCATTGGCGGGCGCCGTCGATTTGGAGGCGCTGAAGCATCAGGTCAAGGCCAAGCCCGGCCAGGCGGGTGGCGCTCCTGCCGCTGGTGGGTACGTGATCGACACCACCGAAAACACCTTCCAGGCAATGGTGCAGACTTCTGCGACCTTCCCGATCCTGCTGCTCCTGTGGATACCGACCGATGACCGCCTGTTCCCGATGGCCCGTGCGTTGGGCGACGCGGTGAACGCCCTGAACGGCCAGATTCAGCTCTCCCGTATCGATATCTCGTCCAATCCTTCGATTGCCCAAGCGTTGCAGGTGCAGGGCGCGCCCGCACTGTTCGCGTTGATTGCCGGCCGTCCGATGCCACTGTTGCAGGGCCTTCCGGGTGACGACGAGCTCAAGCAACTTACCGACGAGGTGATTCCGAAGATCATTCAGGCCGCCGCGCAGTCTGGTGTGAACGGTACCGCGCCGTACTCGGGTGATCCTGATTCCGATGCCGCCAAGAGCGCTGGTGCCACCGGTGCCGGCGTGGGTGCTGAGCAGGTGCCGCCGGAGCATGCCGAAGCCCATCGTTTGGCCGAGGAGGGCGATTACGCCGGTGCCGCCGCCGAATACGAGCGCGTGCTCGAATCCGACCCGTCCGATGCACTGGCCGCCCGCGAACGTGCGAAGGCGCTGTTGCTGGCCCGCTCCGGGTCCGCTGATGTACGTGACGTGCGTGCCGCTGCCGCCGCAGCGCCGGACGATGTGGAAGCGCAGTTGGCTGTGGCTGATATCGACATGATCGGTGGCCAGATTCAAGACGCTTTCGACCGTTTGCTGGACTTTTTGGCCGCCGGGCACAAGGCCGATATCGAGCAGGTTCGCAAGCGTCTGCTCGAATACTTCACCATCCCCGAACCCACCGACCCGCGTCTGGCCCGCGCCCGCCGTCGCCTAGCCACCCTCATGTACTGATTGGTTTTGGCTCCCCTCTTTGAGAGGGGCTGTCGTCGTAGATGACTGAGGGGAGCTCACGAGCGTACTCGATTGCTCCCCCCCCCTAAACCATCCGATTCTTCCCGAAATACTGCTGGAACCTTGGCCCCTCCAGCGCCAGCTCCTCCTCGAAATCATCCGCCCACTTACAGAACGGACGGTTGGCGAGACCATCGTTATTGAATCGCGCCTGATCGGTGATTTCGGTGATGCAGAATTTCGGAATCGTCAGATTGGTAACCGGCCCGGATCGTTCGGCCTCGGCTACGATGAGCGGCGCATTCGGCCCGCCGAACACATCCACGCTCCAGCCGTCTTCCTCAATCCACACGGAATACCGGTTCTTGATGATTACCGAGCCGCCGCGCTTGATGAGTTCGGCCGCGATACGCGTATCGATTTCGCGCTCGACTTCGTAGCGCGTGCCGCCCACGGACGGACCTTTGACGGTGACATATGCTTCCGAGAACCGGTCGCGGTATTCGTCCAGCACGGCCACCGGATTTACGTCGGGCGTCATGTCGACGTGAACCTTGCGCGAGACCAGCCGCACGCGCAAGGCGTAATTGTCGGCATGCACGTAGTAGCTCTGAATGATGAGGGTCGGGGCGTCGCCGTCGTCGTATTCCGCCGGCAGTTCGCGGCAGAAGAAGCGGCGTTCGTATTCGAAGTCATCTGTAGGTTCCGACATAACCCCATTGTAGAGCCGATAATGGCGATTTTCTCGTTATTTTGGCGACGTATGTGCCGCATGCAACGTGATGTGGTGTACAGTAAAGAAGTTGCTCGGGTTTGTAGCTCAGTGGATAGAGCGTCTGTCTCCGGAACAGAAGGTCGTGGGTTCGATCCCCATCAAGCCCACCAGCATGGCTTTCGGCTAACCGCCGGAAGCCTTTTGCATATTCGGCGCGTGCAAGGCTGGTGCTGGTGTCGGCAATGGCAAGGCCGGTGATGCCGGCTCGCTTGGGTCGTGGAAAAACCGTCCGGTTTGGCGAGAACGGTAGCCGAATCGTCTGGAATCGTCTGGAATAGCAAGGAATAGTCTGTTGATGGCCGTATGCCGGGCATCATGCGCGCTAAACGCGACTTTGCTCAGTAGACTGCTACGTAATCGGCATTGCCAATCGTTGCTGATCGTGCGATTGGTCGTAGCCGGTGGTGATGTGTACCGGCGCCGGCCGCAGCAGGTGGGCGCCCCCAAGATGAGAAGGAGCACAATATGAGCGAAAAGATGGAAGCCGTAGCCACTTCCGAGGCGCCGGCCGCGCTGGGCGCATACAGCCAGGCGGTGAAGGCCAATGGCTTCGTGTTCGTATCCGGCCAGCTGGGCATTGATCCGGCCACCGGCGAACTGGCGGGCGAGACCGCTGGAGAGCAGGCTGCACAGGCGCTGAAGAATATTAAGCACATTCTCGACACTGCCGGTACCGGCATTGAGCATGTGTGCCGCGCCACCATCTACCTGAAGAACGTCGAGGACTTCAAGGAAGTGGACGCACGTTACGCTGAGGTGTTCATCGGCTCCGTCAAGCCCGCCCGCGTGGCCTTTGGCAACAACATGATTCCCAAGGGCGCGCTCGTGGAGATTGACGCCATCGCGGTGGAGTGATTCGAACGTTTTCCCGGCGGCCCGTCTGC
>OGQV01002489.1_pt1 | contig 10931 bp, 9 predicted proteins | sample 1553311 | NCBI WGS metagenome assembly OGQV01 (sample SAMEA2579976, study PRJEB22360) | human gut metagenome
TCTCAGAACGCTTTTTTGTTGTCTGGATCCGATACGAAGAAGGGGCTGCTGCACATCGTTTTAGCCGAAAGTGCAGCAGCCCCTCTTACTGTATCAAAAATTTACACCCACTCGCCGTTGAAATGGTAGCTGCCCACAAGGCCCGCCAGATTGAAGGTCTTGCTGGGGCTGCGCTCGTTCAATGATGGCGGCAAAATCGTACTGCGTAGAGGTGCTTCTTCTATATTTACCATTTACAATGCCCTACATCACCCACGGCTTCCTGCGGGCGGACAGCCGCAACAGCATGGGCTTCATCCTGCTGTACGGCAAAAAGAACGTCTCCCGCTACGGCTTCCGTCACTCGGTGCTGGAGGTCACACGCCGCCCGGTGTGCCATGTCATCCTGCAGCGCTGCGCGGGCAGGGATATGCTGGACGATGCTGCTGCCGAGGCCCAGCTGGCCGAGGCGGATGAACTGTTGACGGCTGTGCTTTTTGTTCCGATGGGTGGAAAGTTCTTCCGCTTTCTTGTGATCGTGAAGGTTTTTGCCGGATTTTGTTTACGCACCCGGAAAAAGATGGTATGATAAACTAGGTATAATCGGGTGATATGGTAGCCGGAACGTCCTGCTGCGTGAGCGTCCTCAGGGGAGAAAATCGATGAAAAATATCTCAAAGCGGTCGTGTCCGGGCTGTGCGCCGCGAGACCGTGGAGCAGCGCATCGCCGAGGGTCAGAGCGCTGCGGACGCAGAAGCCGAGTTCCTGACCGACGATCACTTTGAGGCATGGTATCAGGATATCTGCAGTCAGCTCAAACAGTACGAGGGCTGAGCCGACGGAACACGCTGAGGAAGAGAGGGGATGGCGATGCTGCGCAGACAGAAGGATACGGATGCCGCCCGGCGCAAAAAAACAGGCAGGCCTATCTTCCGCACCATTTTTAACGCCATGATGCTGGTGACGCTGGTGGAGGTGGTGCTGCTGGCAGTCAGCATTGCCATTACCAATGTGGACGGCAGGCTGAACCAGAACGCCAAGGACATGCTCAACATGCAGGTGCGCAACCGCGTCAGCTACGTGCAGGACCTGATGCAGGATGCACAGAACCTGACCGATCTGTCGGAGCACATCAACAATACCGTTCTTGCCATGCAGGAAGAAGGCCAGCTCGATCTGGCCGAACTGAACACGAGCCGTGAGAAGAGCGACGCACTGCTCACGGCCATTGCGCCGGAGTTGGTGAGCACCCTGCGAGCAAAACCGGTCAGTGGCATCTTTGTGGTACTGAACACCGTGAATCTGCACAACCTTGATGTGGGCTGCGGCCTGCCCGGCATCTACCTGCGGGATCTGGACCCGGATGCCCGCCCTTCGGAGGACAACGCCGATCTGATGATCGAGCGCGGCAGCTCGGCGGTGGTCAAAAAGCTGGGCATCACCACCGATAAAAGCTGGCAGCCCACCTTGCGCTACTACGGCCTGAAGGGCAACGGCTTTTTCAAGACTCCCTTCCAGACCGCGTGGGAGGACGGCGCAAGGCTGAACGCCGGGGATTACGGCCGCTGGACCACCAGTGCCTATAAGATAGGCAACGACAACCGCACCGCCATTGCCTACTCCCAGCCGCTGATCCTGCCGGACGGCACGATCTACGGTGTGGTGGGTGTGGAGCTGCTTACCAGCTACCTGCAGACAAAGCTGCCTTACAGTGAACTGCAGGACGGCAATACCGGCACCTACTTCTTAGTCTCCACCACTGCTGATGAGGAAGATACCTCCTTTATCGTCAGCAAGGCGGTCACTTCCAGCGAGGATATGATCACTTCGGAAGCACCGGCCGGCATGATGAACTGCGAACTCCGGGCGGACGAGTGCTGGCTGACGCTACGGAATAAAGACTATTATGCCGTGGCCCTGCCCATTACCCTGTACAGCCGCAACGCGCCATTTTCCAATGAGCGCTGGCTGCTGATCGGCACCGTGAACAGCAAGGTGCTGTTTGCCTTTGCAGACAATGTGCGCAACGTGATCGCCATTGCCATTGTGTTTACGCTGGTGCTGGGCGCGCTGGGCAGTCTGGTCATTGCCCGCAATCTGGCCTATCCGGTGGAGCTGCTGTATCACGAAGTGGTGGACGGGCAGGAGAAAAAGCAGTTCCCGCAGCTGTCCCATACCAACATCCGGGAGCTGGACCGTCTGGCCGATGCACTGACCAGCTTGAACAGCGAGCTGCTGAACAACTCCACAAAGTTTTTGCGCATCATGGACATGGCCAGTGTGGAGCTGGGCGGCTATGAGCTGAGGTTCGACACTGGCAGTGTGTATGTTACCGATAACTTTTTTGCGTTGTTGGGTGCCCCCCAGCCCAAGGATCACTTCCTGAGTGTGCGCCGCTTTGAGGAAAAGCTGAGCAACATCCAGCTTTCCCATCCCTGTACCACCACGGCAGAGGGAGACAAGATACTCACCATCCGCAGGGAGGGCGAGACCCGCTACATCATGCTGCGCGTCACCAACGACCAGACCACGCAGGTGGGGCTGGCTGAGGACGTTACCGCCACCACGCTGGAGCGCATGCGTATTGAGCACGAACGCGATTACGATATCCTGACCGGCCTGTATAACCGTCAGGCCTTCCACCGCGTGAGCGAAGAGCTGTTCCGCGATCCGCACCAGCTGGGTGTTGCAGCTCTGCTGATGATGGATCTGGACAACCTCAAGCACATCAATGATACCTACGGCCACGACTGGGGCGACCAGTACATCCACCGCACTGGCCGCTGCCTTGCGGAGAACACACCCAACGGCACTGTGGTGTCCCGCCTTTCCGGCGATGAGTTCGTGCTGCTGTTCTACGGCTATTCCAGTCAGGATCAGATCCGTGAGAAGATCCGCACCCTGAGCAGCGCCATGCAGAAGAGCGTTGCCATCCTGCCCAGCGGCAATGAGCTGCGTATCAGCATTTCCGGCGGTGTGGCGTGGTACCCGGCCAACGGCACCGATATGGACATCCTGAAAAAGTATGCCGACTTTGCCCTCTATCAGGTCAAGCGCACCAACAAGGGACATCTGGAAGAGTTCAGCATGGAAATCTACCAGCAGGAAGCACAGGCCGCACAGCTGAGACGCGACTTCCAGCAGCTGCTTACCGAGGAGCGGGTGTACTATGTGTTCCAGCCCGTCTTCTCGGCCCGCACCGGCAAGGCGATGGCATACGAAGCCCTGATGCGCTCCGATATGGAAGCGCTGCGCTCGCCCGCTACCATCATGAAGCTGGCGCGGGAGCAGGGCGCACTGTGCGAGATCGAGCGGCTGACCTTCTTCAAATCGCTGGAGAACTTCGACCACCTGCGCAGCGAGGGCCTTGTGCGCAGGGACACGATGCTGTTCATCAACTCCATTGCAAGCATCTGCCTGCCCAGAGAGGACAGCGAGTATATGGATAGCCGCTGGCATGAACTGCGCCGTCAGATGGTCATTGAGATCACCGAGGAAGAGGAGATTAACCACGAAGCACTGGAGGTCAAGCGCCATGCGCCGGGCTTCTCCGGCATGTTCGCGCTGGACGATTACGGCAGCGGCTTTGCCAACGAGAACAGCCTGCTGGAGCTTTCGCCCCGGTTCATCAAGGTGGATATCGCCATCATCCGCGGCATCGATACCGACCCGGACAAGCAGCAGATCGTGCAGAACATCGTGGCCTATGCCCACCCGCGCAACATGAAGATCATTGCCGAGGGCGTGGAAACCGCCGCCGAGCTGCGCAAGGTCATCGAGCTGGGCGCGGATGCGCTGCAGGGCTACTTCCTTGCAAAACCTGCCGCCGTGCCGGCCAAAATGGCACCTGCCGCCCGCAAGGTCATTGCCGAGTACAGCTCTGCATCCGACAGCGGCTGAATACGAACATAAAAAGTCCCGCAGAAATGCGGGGCTTTTTGCATCTGCCACTGGCGTATTGCAGTTTGCTGCGGTATACTGGAACCGGGCAAACAACAGCACAGGAGGTGCTTTTTTATTATGGTACAGGTAGACCTTATCACCGGCTTTTTGGGCGCAGGCAAAACCACCTTTCTGCGCCGGTATGTCCGGTATCTGGTGGCACAGGGCCACAATGTCTGCATTCTGGAAAACGACTTCGGCGCAGTGAACGTGGATGCCATGCTGGTGCAGGACCTTCTTGGCCCGAACTGCGACCTTGAGACCATCAGCGGCGGATGCGACTGCGACACCCACCAGCGCCGGATGCGCACCAAGCTCATTGCCATGGCCATGCGCGGGTTCGACCGGGTGGTGGTGGAACCCAGCGGCATCTTTGATGTGGACGAGTTTTTTGATGTGCTGCGGGACGACCCGCTGGACCGCTGGTATCACATCGGCAATGTGATCGCCATAGTGGATGCCATGCTGCCGGAAACGCTTTCGCCGCAGGCTGAGTATGTGCTGGCATCCGAGACGGCCAACGCGGGCCGGGTGCTGGTCAGCCGTACCCAGCTGGCCGGGCAGCAGCAGACCGCTGCCGCCGTGGCCCACCTGACCCGTGCGCTGGAGGGCTGCAAGTGCTCCCGCCGCTTTGCGCCGGAAGAGATCATCACCAAGGACTGGGCACGGCTTACCGATGCCGACCTTGCCGCCATTGCGGCCTGCGGCTGCAGGCAGGCCAGCCGCGAAAAGCAGCATTTTGACGAGCACGAAGCCTTCAGCTCTCTGTGCTTTCTGGAGCAGCACCTGACGCTGCAGCAGCTGCAGGCCGCTGCCGACCACCTGTTTGCGGATGCCGCCTGCGGCCATGTGCTGCGGGTGAAGGGCTTTGCACCGGACCCGCAGGGCACCACCGGCTGGCTGGAGCTGAACGCCACCGCTGCCGGCAGAACACTGGAACCCATCCCGCAGGGGCAGGATGTGCTCATCGTCATTGGCGAAGGACTAGACAGGGCAAGAATCGAAACGCAGCTTCACCGCTGAGCTTTCAACGAACGTTGTAAAACTGGTGCAAAAAAGGAGAACAGAATCATGAAAAAGAACCCGCAGATGCCCTCGGCGCGGCGCATCCTCGGCATGGTGGTCGGTATTGTGATCATCGGGCTGGGCATTGCACTGTTCAAGCAGTCTCACCTTGGCAACGACTCCATCAGCGCACTGAATATGCGTCTGGCCGAGATGCTGGGCATCTCGCTGGGCGTGCAGAACCTGTGCACGAACATCCTGTTCTTTGCACTGCAGTTCTGGTTCGGGCGCAAGTACATCGGCCTGGGCACCTTTGTCAACGGCATTGGCGTCGGGTTCATTGTCACGGCCTTCTACGACCCCATTGCAGCCCACTTTGGCCCGGCCGAGGCGCTGGGCCTGCCGGTGCAGCTGCTGTGGGTGGCGCTGGCGGTGCCGGTCACGGCGCTGGGGGCTTCGCTGTACCAGACGGCAGATCTGGGCATCGCCCCGTACGATTACCTCTCGCTGGGCCTGCGGGACTACACCCCGGTGCCGTACTTCGGCTGCCGCGTGTTCACCGATGCACTGTGTGCGCTGCTGTGCTGGCTGCTGGGCGGCCTTGTGGGCATCGGTACGCTGATCTGTGCCTTCTGCCTGGGGCCCTTCATCCAGTTCTTCAACGGGCTGGTGTCGGAGCGGGTGCTGCACTACAAGCCGGGCGGCCAGTAAGATCGGGAAATCAAAAAGGCGTGCACCTCCTTTGCGGAAGTGCACGCCTTTTGCTGTGCAGAAATCAGAACTTGAACAGCGGGGTGCCGGCCAGCACATCGCCCTCGGCCAGCATCTTCAGCTCGCCCATGTCATCGCCGTTGGTCACGATGATGGCGGTAGCGGTGGGATGGCCTGCGGCGCGGATGGCGTCCAGATCCACCTTCAGCAGCGGGGTGCCGGCCTTGACCTTATCGCCCACCTTGACCAGTGCCTTGAAGCCCTTGCCCTGCATCTCCACAGTGTCCATGCCAACATGGATCAGGATCTCGATGCCGTCCTCGCTGGTCAGGCCCACGGCGTGCAGGGTGGAAGCCACCTGTTCCACGGTGCCGTCAAACGGAGCATACACGGTCTTGCCGGTGGGCTCGATGCCGCAGCCGGGGCCAAGGATGCCCTGTGCAAAGGTCTCGTCGGGGATGTCGGCCTGTGCCAGCACCTTGCCGCGGATGGGGGTCAGAACGGTCTTGCTCTGACCGAAGAATTTGACAGTCTCTTCCTGCTCGGTCTTGCCGCCGAACAGCTTATCAAAAAAGCCCATGTTAAAATACCTTCTTTCCGATCATTTCATAGAGCCAGCTGGCCGGAACGCTGTCCTGCAAGGCCCACCGTCTCCAACCCATTGGTCTACCCAAAAGATACCACATTGTGAAAGGAATTGCAATTGGTATCCCGCATAAAACCGGCAGAAAATCTTCGGCAGGGTCACATCAGGTCGATCAGCTGCTCGATCTCCTCCATGCGGGTGGCCCAGCTGGTGGCAATGCGCATCACGGTGTGGGTGTCGTCGTACTTCTCCCAGAAGCCGAACTTTGCCAGTGGCTCCAGCGCTTCCAGCTGGCTGTTTTCCAGAATGGGGAACACCTGATTGGTGGGCGACTCCATATAGAAGCGGTAGCCCTTGGCAGCAAGGCCCTCCTTCAGACGGTCGGCGGTCTCGATGGCGTTCCGGCTGATGCGGGTGTACAGATCATCGGTGAACAGCACATCGAACTGCAGGCCCATCAGACGGCCCTTGGCAAGCAGCGCGCCCTGCTGCTTGACCATGGTCATAAAGTGGGCCGGTGCGCCGTGGGGGAACACCACGGCCTCGCCGCACAGCGCGCCCACCTTGGTGCCGCCGATGTAGAACACATCGGTCAGGCGGGCGATATCCTGCAGGGTAACATCGGTGCCCTTGGCCATCAGACCGTAGCCCAGACGTGCGCCGTCCATGAACAGGGGCATGTGGTACTCCTGACACACAGCGTGCAGTTCTTCCAGCTCAGCCTTGGTGTACAGGGTGCCGTACTCGGACGGGTGAGAGATATATACCATGCCGGGGAACACCATGTGGTCGTGGTTGGCATCGGCATAGAAGGTGGCGCACCAGTCGCGCACATCGGCGGCGCTCACCTTGCCCTCGTGGGCGGGCAGGGCAATGACCTTGTGGCCGGTATACTCAATGGCCCCGGCTTCGTGTGCAGCCACATGGCCGGTGGCAGCAGCCATCACGCCCTGCCAGCGCTGCAGCATGGACGCAATGACGATGGCGTTGGTCTGGGTGCCGCCGGAGATGAAGGTCACGTCTGCATCCGGGCAGCCGCAGGCAGCGCAGATCTTTGCTTTGGCGCTGGCGCAGTAGGGGTCGGTGCCGTAGCCGGACACCTTTTCAAAGTTGGTCTCGGCCAGCTTTTGCAGGATGGCAGGGTGTGCACCCTCACAGTAGTCGTTCTCGAAATACAGCATATCGTTACTCCTGATCCAGTGAGATAAAGTGTTGATAGGGCTATTCTACTACGGGGGAGAGGGAGTGTCAAATCGCGTCCCTCTTTACGGCAAAGGATTTTTACTGTATCTTTAGTTTTTCTATGGTATAATGCGGGAAACGGAATATATTATTTGGGAAGGGGAATGTGCATGAAAAAACAGACGCTTGTGCGGGATGCCACCGTAATGCTGCTGGCTCTGTTCGCCGCCTATGCCATGGTGATGCTTACACAGGCCGTTATGGGCCGCATTGAGGGCGTAGCAATGCTTATCTTTATGCTGGCGGTATTTGTCACCTCTATGTATACAGAAGGTTATGCGTGGGGCGTGGCGGCTTCGCTCATCAGCGTGCTGGCTGTGAACTTTGCCTTCCTTTCACCGTATTTCGCCTTCAACTTTACCCTGTCGGAAAACCTGTTCTCCGGCCTTGTGATGCTGGTGGTGTCCATCATGACCAGCACCCTCACCACCCGCATCAAAAAGCAGGAACAGCTGCGTATGGAAAGCGAGAAGGAGAAGATGCGTGCAAACCTTCTGCGCGCGGTTTCTCACGATCTGCGCACCCCGCTCACCTCCATCTACGGTGCCTGCTCCACTGTGATCGAAAATTATGACTCGCTGGATAAGGAAAAGACCATTAAACTGCTTGGCGAAGCCTGCAGTGATGCCCAGTGGCTGACCCGCATGGTGGAGAATCTGCTTTCCGTCACCCGCATCGACAGCGAGAAGGTGACGGTGCAAAAGACCCCCACTGTGCTGGACGAACTGCTGGATACGGTGCTGGTCAAGTTCCGCAAGCGCTACCCGGAGATCCCGGTGGAGCTGGAAACGCCGGATGCCTTTATCGTGATCCCCATGGATTCCATGCTCATCCAGCAGGTGCTGATGAACCTGCTGGAAAATGCCGCTCTGCACGCCGAGGGCATGACAAAACTGACCTTGAAGGTGTTCACGGTGGGCAATCGTGCGGTGTTCGAGGTGACGGACGATGGCTGCGGCATCCCAAGAGAACGGCTGAAAACGCTGTTCTCCGGCACCGACCCGGATGTACCGGCAGACAGCCGCAAGCACGGCATGGGCATCGGCCTTTCGGTGTGTGCGGCCATCATCAAGGCGCACGGCGGCGAGATCAAGGCCGAGAGCCGTCTGGGTGAGGGAACGACCATCCGCTTCTGGCTGGAGACCGAAGAAATTGAAATGGAGGATGCAGAAGATGAGCAATAACAAATTCAAGGTCCTGATCGTAGAGGATGAGGCAAATATCTGCAGCTTTATCGAAACGCTGCTCACCACCAACGATTATCAGGCTCTGGTGGCTCATACCTGTACCATGGGCCTGACCCTGTTCGCCTCCCACAACCCGGATCTGGTCATTCTGGATCTGGGCCTGCCGGACCGGGACGGGCTGGAATTCATCCGCACCGTGCGGCAGAAGTATATGACCCCCATCGTGGTGCTCTCGGCCCGCACCGACGAGATGGATAAGATCGAAGCGCTGGATCTGGGTGCCAATGATTACATCACCAAGCCCTTCAGCACCGGCGAACTGCTGGCCCGCGTGCGCGCTGCCCTGCGGCTGAACCGCTACAGTGCCATGCACGGCGGCAATGCCCCGGCGGGTGAGTTCCGCGCACAGGGAATGCGCATCAACTATGACCGCCGTAAGGTGTTCGTGGACGAGCAGGAGATCAAGCTGACCCAGACCGAATACAACATCGTGGCGTTCCTTTCCCAGCACGCGGGCCGCGTGATGACCTATGCGGCCATCGTCAAGGCCATCTGGGGCGATACCGACATCGGCAGCACCAAAAAGCTGCAGGTGAACATGGCCAATATCCGCAAAAAGCTGGGCAGCCGTCCGGGCAGCAATGCCTATATCCTCAATGAGCTGGGCGTGGGCTACCGCATGATCGACGAGGATGCCCGCAGCGGGGAGATCAACGAATGATACTTGCACTGATCCTGTTTGCTGTTACCTATGTATTGATGCTGCGGCTGCAGCAGTACCGCCCGTGGGTGGCACTGTGCAGTGCGGTGCTCTTTATTGTGCTGGGCGAGGCAGGGGTCTACGAGTTTTCACTCCGCGCCGCGCTGCAGGCCGTGGATTATAATGTGCTGCTCATGATGGCGGGCACCATGGGTACGGTGGCACTGTTCATCGAGAGCAAAATGCCTGCCCGCCTGGCGGAAATGCTTATCGTCCGTGTGCCGGATGTCAAGTGGGCGGTGTGTATGCTGGCGTTGTTCGCCGGTGTCATCAGTGCTTTTGTGGACAATGTGGCCACGGTGCTCATGGTGGCACCGGTGGGCCTTGCCATTGCCCGCAAGCTGAAGATCTCGCCGGTGCCGGTGCTCATTGCCATTGCGGTGTCCTCCAACCTGCAGGGCGCGGCCACACTGGTGGGCGACACCACCAGCATCCTGCTGGGCAGCTTTGCCGACATGAATTTCTTCGATTTCTTCTGGATGCGGGGCCGTCCGGGCATCTTCTGGGGCGTAGAGCTGGGCGCACTTGCTTCGCTGGCAGTGCTGCTGTGGCTGTTCCGCCGCGAGACCCAGCCTATCGCCGCAAAGGTGGAGACTGAGGTGGAGGACGATGTGCCCACTGCCCTGATGCTGCTGACGGTAGGCCTGCTCATTGCGGCATCCTTCCTGCCGGAGCCTGCAGCCGGGCCGCTGCACACGGTGTACGAGCTGCGCAGCGGCCTTGTGTGCATGGGGCTGTGCCTGTTTGGCGTGGCGCGCGCCTGCCTACGGGCAGGGTCAGCAAAGCCGCTGGCGCATGTGCTGGGCGAGCTGGACTGCGACACCCTGCTGCTGTTGTTTGGCTTGTTCATCGTGATTGCGGGCATCCACGCGGCGGGTGTTATCGACGCAGCAGCCCGGCTGTTCCATGCCGTGGCAGGGGAAAACCCTTTCCGACTGTTTACGCTGCTGGTGGTGGTGTCGGTGGTGCTTTCGGCCTTCATCGATAACATCCCTTACGTGGCCGCCATGCTGCCGGTGGTGCAAAGCATCGCCGCCCTGATGAACGATGGCGTGGGCGTGGAACCCTATGTGTTTTACTTCGGCCTGCTCACCGGTGCAACGTTGGGCGGCAACCTGACCCCCATCGGTGCTTCGGCCAATATCGCGGCCATTGGCATTCTGCGCAAAAACGGCGAGACCGTCACCACCCGCGACTTCCTGCGCATCGGCGTGCCCTTTACGCTGGCCGCCGTGCTGGCAGGCTATGCGTACCTGTGGCTGGTGTGGGGCAAAGTCTGATCTGCTGGCCTCCGGAACGGCTGCCTGCTGAAGAAAAAACAAAGAAACTCCGACCCTCTGCACCGCCGGAAAATCGGCCTGCAGAGGGCTTTTTTCGCGAAAGTATGACGTTTTGTAGTGGGGAAAAAGTTTTTTTGAAAAAATGCTTGACAATTCTGCCATATCTGGTATAATAACTATCGTTCCGAGCGACACAGCTCACGAACAAAACAGAATATGCGGATATGGCGGAATTGGCA
>OGQV01002493.1_pt1 | contig 10925 bp, 7 predicted proteins | sample 1553311 | NCBI WGS metagenome assembly OGQV01 (sample SAMEA2579976, study PRJEB22360) | human gut metagenome
GGAGCCGCTGGCGCTGGAGAAGAGCGCGAGCAGGTCGGGCACGGTCAGCTTTTTCTTTTCCTCGCCGGTGCGCACCACACCGTCGATTTCGCTGATGATGGCCAGGTGCTTCGGCTTGCGGCCCTCGAACAGCTCCTCCACCCGGGGCAGACCCCGGGGACGGGAAGCCCGCCGTAAAACGTGTCCCTGCGCGAAAACCCGTAGCACCTGCCGCCCGCCGCTCCCGCCGCAAACCCGACGCGAAGAAGCCGCGGCGCTGATGCCGGGCGCGGGGCTGTCCGGCCACTCAGGGCGCAAGAGATCGCTCCGGTCACAGGTATCTGTGGCCGGGGCGATGCCGTTTATGAATTCCGATCCGATAAAGGAAGGCCCCTGCCGAAGCAGGGGCCTTACCGGGTTCAGTCGGTTTCGGGTCGGTGGGTGTCGTGTGTCAGGTCGGTGTTGTGCACGCCCAGCACGGCGCGCCCCGACGGTTCGTTCATGTCGCGGAACGCCTTGTCCCAGGCCAGCGCTTCGGCGGTGCTGCACGCTACGGACGGTACCGACGGTACGCACTGCGCTGCCGTATGCGACGGGAAGTGTTCCTCGAAGATCGTACGGTAATAGTACTCCTCCTTGTTGCGGGGCGGGTTGATCGGGAAACGCTCCGCAGCGTGTTCCATCTCGCGGTCGGAGACCGCCTCTGCGGTCAGCTGCTTGAGCGTGTCGATCCAGTTGTAGCCTACGCCGTCGGAGAACTGTTCTTTCTGACGCCATACGATCTCGGAGGGGAGCATGTCCTCGAACGCCTTGCGCAGGATCCATTTTTCGATATGCCCGTCCTTGGCCATTTTCGCCGCCGGGTTGATGCGCATCGCCACGTCGAGGAACTCTTTGTCGAGGAACGGCACGCGCCCCTCGACACCCCATGCCGAGAGCGACTTGTTGGCGCGCAGGCAGTCGTAGAGGTGCAGCTTACTGATCTTGCGCACGGTCTCCTCGTGGAAGGCACGGGCGTCGGGCGCCTTGTGGAAATAGAGGTAGCCGCCGAAAACCTCGTCGGCACCCTCGCCCGAGAGCACCATCTTGATGCCCATCGACTTGATGACGCGCGCCAGCAGGTACATCGGCGTCGAGGCGCGTACGGTTGTCACGTCGTAGGTCTCGATATAATAGATCACGTCGCGCACGGCATCCAGCCCCTCCTGTACGGTGTAGTTGATTTCGTGGTGTACGGTGCCGATATGGTCGGCGACCTTGCGTGCCGCCGCCAGGTCGGGCGCCCCTTTCAGTCCGATGGCGAACGAGTGGAGCTGCGGCCACCAGGCCCGGTCGCGGTCGTTCGATTCGACGCGCCGGTCGGCGTATTTCTTGGCGACGGCCGAGATGATCGACGAGTCGAGGCCGCCCGACAGCAGTACGCCGTAGGGTACGTCCGACATGAGCTGCCGCTTGACGGCTGATTCCAGCGCCTCGCGCAGCGCCTGTATGTCGGCGCCGTTGTCCTTCACGGCGTCGTACTCGAACCAGTCGCGCTTGTACCAGCGCACCATTTTCCCCTCGCGGCTCGACCAGTAGTGCCCGGGCAGGAACGGCCGGATGGTGCTGCATACCCCTTCGAGGGCTTTCTGTTCCGATGCGACGTAGAATTGCTCGTCGCTGTCCCAGCCGATGTAGAGCGGGATGACGCCGACCGGGTCGCGGGCGATCAGGTATTCGTCCTTTTCGATGTCGTACAGCGCGAAGGCGAAGATGCCGCTGATTTTTTCCAGCAGCCCGACGCCCAGCTTGCGGTAGAGCGGCAGGATCACCTCGCAGTCCGAGCCTGTCTGGAAATCGTATTCGCCGGCCAGCTCGGCGCGGATCTCCTGATGGTTGTATATCTCGCCGTTCACGGCCAGCACCTGTTTCCCGTCGCAGCTGAACAGGGGTTGACCGCCCGACTGGGGGTCGACGATCGAAAGCCGCTCGTGCGAAAGGATCGCCCGCTCGCCGCAGTAGACACCCGACCAGTCGGGGCCCCGGTGCCGTATCTGCTTCGACATTTTCAGTACCTGCCCACGCAGCGCATCCGATTTCCGGCGGATGTCAAATAGTCCTACGAAACCACACATAGATTGATTGATGTTGTATATTACGTTACAAAACTGTTAATTGCCGGCCGCCTGTGTCCCGCTGCGGGAATCCCGCCGCGTCGCCGCCTCTCAAGTCCCCGCCGGGGCGGGGGCTCGGGGAAGGCCGGATTTACAAGCGGTGCCGGAGGCGGCGGACACGACCCGCCGGAGCGCGAAACAATCTGAAAAATTGCAAGGCCTCCCGGGGGATCAGTTGTTCTCCGGGCGGAGCTTGCGCACCACGGCGCCTGTCTGCCACATCTCGCTTTCACGCATCTCGCGCAGCTCCTCGTTGAGTTTCTCGCGGTAGTCGGGTTTGCTGTTCAGGTCGATCGAGCGCTGCGCCTCGTTGCCGGCGGCCACTTCGCCGTAAAGCTCTTCGAAGACGGGTTTGGTGGCATCGCGGAAGCGTTTCCACCAGTCCAACGCACCGCGTTGTGCCGTGGTCGAGCAGTTGGCGTACATCCAGTCCATGCCGTTCTCGGCCACCAACGGCATGAGCGACTGGGTCAGCTCCTCGACCGTTTCGTTGAAAGCCTCCGAAGGGGTGTGCCCGTGGGCGCGCAGTGTGTCGTACTGGGCCGCGAAAATACCCTGGATGGCACCCATCAGCGTGCCGCGCTCACCCGTCAGGTCGGAGTAAACCTCCCGCTTGAAGTCGGTTTCGAACAGGTAGCCCGAACCTACGCCGATGCCCAGCGCCACCACGCGTTCGAATGCGCGCCCCGTGGCGTCCTGGAATACGGCGTAGCTCGAATTCAGGCCGCGGCCCTCGATGAACATGCGGCGCAGCGAAGTCCCCGAGCCTTTCGGGGCGACCAGGATCACGTCTACGTCGGCCGGCGGCACGATGCCCGTGCGCTCCTTGTAGGTGATGCCGAAGCCGTGCGAGAAGTAGAGCGCCTTGCCCGGCGCGAGGTGTTTCTCGATCGTCGGCCATACGGCGATCTGCCCGGCGTCGGAGAGCAGGTACTGGATGATCGTTGCGCGCCGGGCGGCCTCTTCGATCCCGAAGAGCGTCTTGCCCGGTACCCAGCCGTCGGCGACGGCCTTGTCCCAGCTTTTCGAGCCTTCGCGCTGTCCGACGATGACGTTGAACCCGTTGTCCTTGAGGTTGAGCGACTGCCCCGGCCCCTGTACGCCGTAGCCGATTACGGCGATGGTTTCGTCCCTGAGGACTTCGCGTGCTTTTTCCAGGGGAAACTCTTCGCGGGTAACGACCTTCTCTTCTACTCCGCCGAAATTGATCTGTGCCATAGTTGTATGAGTTTTAAAAGTTAAAATGAATCCGTTCTTTGTCTGTTCCTCTCGAGTTCTTCGAGGTATTCGTTGAGCAGCTCGCGCCGCGATTTGATGATGGCCACCGTGCCGCTGCGCACGAACTGTTGCACGCCGAAGGGTTGCAGCAGGCGGAACAGTGCCTGCGTCTCGGCCTTATGGCCGGTTTTTTCGACGACGATGTAGTCGTCGTCGATCTCCAGGATGCGGACATTGTGCTCGCGTACGAGTTTCTCGACGTTGCGGCTGCGCGTGACTTTATAAAGGGCGATCTCCTGCTGCACGACTTCGTCCGAGGTGTAGACGAAGACCTTGAGCACGTCGATCTTCTTCTCGACCTGCCGCGCGAGCTTTTCGACCCGGTCGGGGCCGGTGCGGACGACGATCGTGAATTTATGGATGCCCGCGAGCGCCGACTCGGAAGTCGTCAGGCTTTCGATGTTGACATTGCGGCACGTGAAGACCGTCGTGATCTGGCTCAGCAGCCCGACCTTGTTCTCCGAAAATACGGTGATGATATACTCTTGTTCCATACCTCGTTCGGTTTATTCGAGCCGGATCGCCGACACGGGGGCGCCGGCCGGCACCATCGGGAATACGTTTTCTTCGCTTTCGACGCGCACCTCCAACAGGTAGGCGCCTTTGCAGGCTTTCATCTCGGCCACCGCCCCGGCCAGCTCTTCGCGCCGCTCCACGCAGCGGTAGGCGATGCCGTTGCCGCGGGCGATCAGCCCGAAGTCGGGGTTCGCCAGTTCGGTGAACGAGTAGCGGCGGTCGTAGAAGAGTTCCTGCCACTGCCGTACCATGCCCAGATAGGAGTTGTTGAGCAATACGATCTTTACGGCGACCTGCGACTGGAAGATCGTCCCCAGCTCCTGGATGGTCATCTGCAGCCCGCCGTCGCCCGCGAAGAGGCATACCTCGCGGTCGGGGGCGCCCAGTTTGGCGCCGATGGCGGCCGGAAGCCCGAAGCCCATCGTGCCCAGACCGCCCGAAGTTACCAGGCTGCGGCTGCGGCGGAACCCGAAATAGCGCGCCGCGAACATCTGCTGCTGCCCGACGTCGGTCACCAGCACCGCGTCGTTGTCGTAGGCATGCGCTACGGTGTCGACGACCTCACCCATGCGGATGCGGCCGCCTTCCGGGCGGATCGCCTTGCGGACGACCGCCTCGTATTCGACTTTGTCGCAGGCGCGGAACCCTTCGATCCAGGCCTTGTGCGCGGCGGGGCGGATCCTTTGGGTGAGCAGCGGGAGCGTCTGTTTCACGTCGCCGATGACGGCCACGTCGGCGTGTACGATCTTGTCGATCTCGGCGGGGTCGATCTCCAGGTGGATTACCTTGGCATTCGCCCCGAAACATTTGGGGTTGCCCGTCACGCGGTCGTCGAAACGCATCCCCACGGCGATGAGCAGGTCGCACTCCTGGTTGCGGATGTTGGGGCCGTAGTTGCCGTGCATGCCCAGCATGCCGACATACTGCGGCGAGGAGGTCGGCACGGCCGACAGCCCCAGCAGGGTCGAGGCGACCGGTATGCCGCTCTTTGCGAGGAAGGCCTGCAATTCTTCTTCGGCGTTTCCGAGCATCACGCCCTGTCCCGCCATCAGCAGCGGCCGTTGTGCGGCGTCGATCAGCCGTACCGCCTCGGCGATGCACTCCTCGGCGGGCGCGGGTGCGGGGACGTAGCTGCGGATGGACGTCAGCCTCTCGTAGCGGAACGGGGCCGTCCCGCACTGGGCGTCCTTGGTGATGTCCACCACCACGGGGCCCGGACGTCCCGAACGGGCGATATAGAACGCCTTGGCAATCGCCCCGGGAATGTCTTCGGTACGCTTGACCTGGCAGTTCCATTTGGTTACGGCCTGCGTGATGCCCACGAAGTTGGTTTCCTGGAAGGCGTCGGTGCCCAGCAACGACGAACCCACCTGTCCGGTCACCAGTACCAGCGGCGTGGAGTCCATCAGCGCGTCGGCCAGTCCGGTCACGGTGTTCGTCGCCCCCGGGCCCGAGGTGACCAGGCAAACCCCTACGCGGCCGCTGACGCGGGCGTAGCCCTGCGCGGCATGTACGGCGCCCTGTTCATGGCGGACAAGGATGTGGCGCAGCCGGTCGCGGTAGTCGAAAAGCGCATCGTAAACGGGGATGATGGCTCCTCCGGGATACCCGAAAAGCGTGTCCACACCCTCGCGCAGGAACGATTCGAGCAGGGCCTGCGACCCTGTGATACAAGGGCCGGGCTGTTGTCCTTCGGTTCTGGTTGTCGTGTTCGTATTCATGGTGTTGTCCGGTTTTATTCTTCTTCGACGATGCGTACGGCCCCTTTGTCGGCCGAGCTGACCAGCTTGGCATAGGCCCTTAGCGACGCGGGTATGCGGCGGTCGCGTGCCGCGGGGCGGAAATGCTGCTGTGCGGCCATGCGCGCGGCGATTTCGTCGTCGCCGGCCATGAGGCGGATCGAGCGCCGCGGGATGTCGATCTCGATCTCGTCGCCCGTGCGGATGACGGCGATCTCCCCGCCCGAAGCGGCTTCGGGCGAGACGTGACCGATCGACAACCCCGACGTTCCGCCCGAGAAGCGGCCGTCGGTAATCAGCGCGCAGGCTTTGTCGAGGTGTCTGGATTTGAGGTACGACGTGGGGTAGAGCATCTCCTGCATCCCGGGGCCGCCCTTGGGGCCTTCATAGCGTATGACAACGACGTCGCCGGCCTGCACCTCGCCGCCGAGGATGCCGCCGATGGCCTGCTCCTGCGATTCGTAGACGCGGGCGCGCCCGCGGAAGACGAACAGCGACGCGTCGACGCCGGCCGTCTTGACGATGCAGCCCCGGCGGGCGATGTTGCCCGTCAGTACGGCCAGCCCGCCGTCGCGGAAATAGGCGTGTTCCAGATCGCGGATGCAGCCTGCCGTGCGGTCGGTGTCCGGAGTGTCGAAATAAGTCCGTTGTGTGCCCAGTTCCCGGCTGTAAAGGCCGGCCGGGGCGCTCAGGTAGCGCTGTTTGGCTTCGCTGCCCGCCGTTTCGCTCCGCAGGTCGAAGGCCGCGATGGTCTGGCCGAGCGTGCGCCCGTCGACCCTCCCGGCCGAGGTGTCGAGCAGTCCGCCGCGGGCGAGTTCGCCCAGGATCGAGAGGATGCCGCCCGCACGGTTGACATCCTGGATATGGTAATGCGAGTTGGGGGCGACCTTGCACAGTACGGGCACCCGGCGTGAAAGGCGGTCGATATCCTGCATCGTGAAATCTACCCCGGCCTCGTGGGCCACGGCCAGCAGGTGCAGCACCGTATTGGTCGAGCCGCCCATGGCGATGTCGAGCGACATGGCATTCTCGAAGGCTGCCTTCGTGGCCACCGAGCGCGGGAGCACCGAGTCGTCGCCCTCGAAGTAATAGCGTTCGGCATTGCGGACGATCAGCGCTGCGGCCTCTTCGAACAGGCGGCGGCGGTTGACATGCGTGGCCACGACGGTGCCGTTGCCCGGGAGCGAGAGTCCGAGCGCTTCGGTCAGGCAGTTCATCGAGTTGGCGGTGAACATCCCCGAGCACGAACCGCAGCCGGGGCATGCGGCGCGTTCGACGCGAGCCACCTGTTCGTCGCTGCAATCGTCGTCGGCAGCCATCACCATGGCGTCGATCAGGTCGAGCGCCCGCTCGCCGAGGTGCCCCGCCTCCATCGGCCCGCCCGATACGAAGACGGTCGGGATGTCGAGCCGCATGGCGGCCATCAGCATGCCCGGGGTGATCTTGTCGCAGTTCGAGATGCAGACCAGTGCGTCGACCTTGTGGGCGTTGGCCATATATTCGACGCTGTCGGCAATGATCTCGCGCGAGGGCAGCGAATAAAGCATGCCGTCGTGCCCCATGGCGATGCCGTCGTCGATGGCGATGGTGTTGAATTCCGCGGCGAAACAGCCGAGCGCTTCGATCCGCTGCTTGACGTATTGTCCGATCTCGTGCAGGTGCACGTGTCCCGGAACCAGCTGGGTGAACGAGTTGGCGATGCCGATGACCGGACGGCCGAACTGCTCTTCGCGCATGCCGTTGGCACGCCACAGGCTCCTGGCTCCGGCCATGCGCCGGCCCGTCGTCGTGACGGCACTTCTGAGTGGGTGTTTCATCTTCTTCTTGTTTTCTGCATATTGTGCCTTTGCCATCTGCCCGGATAATAAAAAACCTTTCTCCATCGGGAGAAAGGCCTTTTTATCATCTTTCGGATATACACATCACCTTTCTCCCGTTATCTTGCCAAAGACGACGAGCAGCAGATTAATGACGTTATTATTCGAATGGTTCTGGGCGTTCATGTCCGGAATTTCCGTATTTGTTCCGTTTCAAAGATAGGGATATAAAATCGTTTCGTCAAAATAATTTTGCAAAAAATTTAATAATGTGATAATCCGGAACCTATATCCCCTCTTGCGCTTTATGACGACCCGGATAGAAGCTTTTTATCTTACAGTTTGAAACCGTATTTTTTGGCCTTTTAACCGCTTTTAGCCCGATTCGGAGGAAAGCAGGCCTTCTGGGAACCCCTAATATCTTACGGTTTGTCGTCAAAGCCGATGTTTTCAGCCTTTCCGGAATGCTCCTATATATATAAAGCGGCCGCCGGTGCTTTTTAGGGCGGCTTACGATTTGTTACCCGGATTTGGATATTAAATTTTTTTGTTTTATATTTGTCCCCGATGGATATGAAACGGAACCATACGATGACCGGGGGATGCGGGGTAGCCTGCAGCCCGGTGGCGTGCACCGTTTCTTTCACCGTCCTTATCTCCGCTACCGCCACTACAACGACGACGACAACGACAACGACAACCCCTGTGGGGGTGTAGTTGTTATTTTTCCGTCACGAGCATACCCGTTATGCATTTTCCGGCCAAGGCTGCCGGAACGGAAAGCCCGGTTCGATCAAAGGTGGTTTCATTCAAAAGGAGATTTTATCATGCGATATATCAAAGTTTTCGCCCCGGGAACGGTGGCGAACCTGGGTTGCGGCTTCGATGTGATGGGGCTGACGCTCGACGGCGTGGGCGACCTGCTGGAGGTCGGCATCGAAGAAGGTGCCGGGGGGCTCGTTATCCGCAACCGCAGCGGGAAGGAACTTCCCGCCAAAAACGAGGACAACGTGATTACCCCGGCGGTGATGGCACTGCTCGGGGCATACGAAAAACCCGTGCGGGTCGAGGTTACGATCCTCGAAAAGATCGCTCCCGGCAGCGGCATCGGGTCGAGTGCGGCTTCGTCGGCCGCAGCGGTTTGGGGCGTGAACGAACTGTTGGGACGTCCCTTTTCAGGGGAGCGGCTCGTGGAATTTGCGATGATGGGCGAGGCGCTCATCGGCGGTACGCCCCATGCCGACAACGTGGGCCCTGCCGTGCTGGGCGGCGTGGTGCTGATCCGGGGGTACGAACCGCTGGACATCGTGCGTCTGCCTGTCCCCGAGGGCTTTTTCTACGCCGTGGTGCATCCCGACATCGTGGTCAGCACCAAGGAGGCGCGCGAAGTGCTTCCCCGCGAGGTACCCCTGCACGATGCCGTGACGCAGTGGGGCAATGTCGGCGGGCTGGTGGCCGGGTTCGCCCTGGGCGACGTGGCGCTGATCGGCCGGTCGATGCACGACGTGGTGGCGGAGCCTTACCGCAAGGGGTTCATTCCGGGTTACGACCAACTGAAGGAAGGGGTGCTCGCCGAAGGCGCCCTGGCGATGAACATTGCCGGGTCGGGGCCTTCGATCTTCGCCCTGGCCGCCGATGAGGCCGTCGCGCAGCGGGTCGCGCAGCGGATGCGGGCGCATTTCGCCCGCCCCGGTATCGGCTGCAAGATATATGCGGGCCGCGTGTCGAACTGCGGGGCAAGGATTGTGGAATAGTATAAAACGACAAACAGATGAAATATTACAGCACGAAAGACAAAGCATGCGCACGCGCCTTTTCGCTTCGCGAGGCCGTGCAGGCGGGGCTGGCACCCGACGGCGGGTTGTTCGTTCCGGAACGTATCCCGCAGGCCGATATGGCCGTTGCGGAGCGGTTGGCCGGGGAGTCCTATGCCGCGCTGGCCGGATACCTGGCGGAACTTTTTTTCGGTGACGACATCAACCCCGGCCTCCTGCGGCGGGAGATGGAGCAGATCTACGACTTTCCGCTGCCGCTTCGCCGTGTCGGCAGCCGCTATACGCTGGAGCTGTTCCACGGCCCGACGTTCGCATTCAAGGATTACGGTGCGGGCTTCATGGGGCGGATGATCGGCCTGATGGGCGGTGCCGGCGAAAAACTGGTGATCCTGACGGCTACGTCGGGCGACACGGGCAGCGCCGTGGCGCACGGGTTTTACGGCGTGCCGGGCGTCGAGGTGGTGCTGCTCTATCCCGAAGGGAAGATCAGCCGGCTGCAGGAGTGCCAGATGACCACGCTCGGCGGCAATATCCACCCGCTGCGTGTGGCCGGGACGTTCGACGACTGCCAGCGGCTGGTCAAGGAGCTGTTTGCCGACGCAAAATTCCGTGCGGGGCACCGCGTGTCGTCGGCCAATTCGATCAACCTGCTGCGCTGGATACCGCAGGCATTCTATTATTTCTACGGCTATTGCCTGTGGCGGCAGCAGACGGACGGCGGGCGGCCTGTGGTCGTGGTGCCGAGCGGTAACTACGGAAACCTCTCGGCCGGGATGCTCGCCCGCCGCATGGGGCTCCCCCTCGGCGGATTCGTCGCGGCTTCGAACAGCAACGACGTGGTGCCCGAATTCCTGCGCAGCGGCGAGTACCGTCCGAGGCCGTCGGTGCGGACGCTGGCCAATGCGATGGACGTCGGGGCGCCGAGCAATTTCGAACGTATGCTGTGGCTCTGCGGCGGTGAGCCGGATGCCCTGCGTAACGAACTGGAGGGATTCCGCTGCGACGATGCCATGATCCGCCGTACGATCGACGGGCTGCACCGCAATTACGGATACCTTTCCGATCCGCACAGCGCCATCGGATATGCCGCTTCCGTAGCGTGCGGGAAACCGGGATTTTACCTCTCTACGGCGCATCCCGCCAAATTCGGGGAGGTCATCTTCCCCGTCACGGGGGCTGCGGTTCCGCTGCCGCCGCGGCTGGCCCGGCTCAGTTCGTTACCGGCCGCGCCCGCCTGCCCCGGGTTTCGGAGCCGATGGCGGCCGACCTGGGGGCACTCGAGCAATTCGTGGCCGGGATATAAACCGGCTGTTGGGCCGTGGCGTTGCTGTCCGGGCGGGGTGCGCCTCGTGGCCTGCACGGAAAAAGGGGTTGCAACCTTTGCGGTTGCAACCCCTTTTTTGCGGATAGGAGCCCCCGGAGCGGGGCGTGCCTAAATATGCGCGGCGATGAAGTCCCCGACCTCGGAGGTCGAGTAGCGGCGTTCGCCCTGTGCGGCGAGGTCTTCGGTGACGACGCCTTCGGTGAGCGCCTTGTCTACGGCGGCCCGCACGGCGCTGCCTTCCCTGTCGAGCCCCAGGTGTTCGAGCAGCATGGCGGCCGAGAGGATCGTGGCCATCGGGTTGGCGATGTTCTTCCCCGCAGCCTGCGGATAGGAGCCGTGGATCG
>OGQV01002511.1_pt1 | contig 10867 bp, 10 predicted proteins | sample 1553311 | NCBI WGS metagenome assembly OGQV01 (sample SAMEA2579976, study PRJEB22360) | human gut metagenome
ATTCCCGGAATTCTAAGGTTCCGGGCAGATCCTTCCAGAACGAAAAAGGGCTGTGAGGGCACAGCACGGCGGCAAAGACTCTGCACAATGAGGTGCAGCTGGGGCGTTCCGAAAGTCAGGGCTGTTTTGCTCTGACAAAATGGATACATTATATTTCATTAAAGGAGGATCCCCAGTATGTCAGCAGCAACCATCACCCTACTCTTTCTTCTCTTCGCGGTCGTCATGTTCGTGTTTGAGAAGATCCCCCTCGGCGTAACGTCCATGATCGTCTGTATCGGTCTGGTCGTCACCGGCGTGCTGGACATCAAGACTGCTTTTGCAGGCTTCATCGACAGCAACGTCATCCTCTTCGTCGCCATGTTCATCGTCGGCGGTGCCCTGTTTGAAACAGGTATGGCCAACAAGATCGGCGGCATCGTCACCCACTTTGCCAGATCCGAGCGCAGCCTCATCGTGGCCATCATGGTCATCGTTGGCCTGATGAGCGGCGTGCTCTCCAACACCGGCACCGCCGCCGTCCTGATTCCTGTGGTCATCGGCATTGCGGCAAAGTCCGGCTATGCCCGCTCCAAGCTGCTGATGCCGCTGGTATTTGCAGCGGCTATGGGCGGCAACCTTTCCCTCATCGGCGCACCGGGCAACCTCATCGCCCAGAGCGCTCTGGGTGAGATTGGGATGTCCTTCGGCTTCTTCGAGTACGCTATCGTGGGCCTGCCCATCCTCGCCGTCGGCATCCTCTTCTATGCCACCTTTGGCATGAAGCTGCTGCCCAACCACCCCGTCTCCGATGATGACTCCTTCGGCGGCGAGCAGGACTTCAGCAATGTTCCCAAGTGGAAACAGGTGCTCTCCCTCGTTATCCTCGTGCTCACCCTGTTGGGCATGATTTTTGAAAAGCAGATCGGCATCAAACTCTGCATCACCGGCTGTATCGGTGCGCTGGCTCTGATCCTCACCGGTGTCATCTCCGAGAAAGACGCCCTGAAGTCCATCGACCTCAAGACCATCTTCCTCTTCGGTGGTACGCTGTCTCTGGCCTCTGCACTGGATAAGACCGGGGCAGGCGCAGAGATTGCGAACATCGTCATTGGTGCTCTGGGCGAGAATCCCTCTCCCTACGTCCTGACTCTGGTGGTCTTCCTGCTCTGCTGCGTCATGACCAACTTCATGTCCAACACCGCAACCACCGCTCTGATGGTTCCCATCTGCCTGAGCATCGCACAGGGCATGGGTGCCGACCCCCGCGCCGTCCTGATGGCTTGTGTCATCGGCGGCTCCTGCGCTTACGCAACGCCCATCGGTATGCCCGCCAACACCATGGTGGTTTCCGCCGGCGGGTACACCTTCAAGGATTATGCCAAGGCTGGCCTGCCCCTCATCCTCATCGCAACGGTTGTCAGCATGGTGATCCTTCCCATCGCATTTCCGTTCTTCCCGCAGTAAAGCGGACAGGAACGTTGAATATGAGTGAACCAACGCGCAAAATGTACCAAAGCTAAGGAGGCATTGGAATGAACAAGCAAGAACAGGTGCAGCAGATGACGACCTATATGGCAAACTTTGTGAGCCATATCGCCAAGGTGCTGCCGGACGACATCATTGCCAAGCTCGATGAGCTGGGCGCACAGGAGGACGCACCGCTGTCCAAGGTCATCTACGAGACCATGAAGCGCAACCAGAAGCTGGCCAAGGAGCTGAACCGCCCCAGCTGTCAGGATACTGGTGTGCTCCAGTTCTGGGTAAAGTGCGGCGTGGACTTCCCCCTCATCGGCGAGGTGGAGGGTCTGCTGAAGGAGGCTGTGGTCAAGGCTACCTTTGAAGCACCTCTGCGCCACAACAGTGTTGAGACCTTCGATGAGTTCAATACCGGCCGCAACGTCGGCAAAGGCACCCCTACCGTCTGGTGGGACATCATCCCGAACAGCGACAAGTGTGAGATCTACGCTTATATGGCAGGCGGCGGCTGCACCCTGCCGGGCAAGGCCATGGTTCTGATGCCCGGTGCAGGTTACGAAGGTGTGACCAAGTTCGTCATGGATGTCATGACCAGCTACGGCATCAATGCCTGCCCTCCGCTGCTGGTGGGCGTGGGCGTTGCCACCTCTGTTGAGACCGCCGCTCTGCTGTCCAAGAAGGCTCTGATGCGTCCTCTGGGCAGCCACAACGAGAACGAGCGCGCAGCCTATATGGAGAAGCTGCTGGAGGACGGCATCAACTCCATCGGCCTTGGTCCTCAGGGCATGGGCGGCAAGTACTCCGTCATGGGCGTGCACATTGAGAACACTGCCCGCCATCCTTCTGCCATCGGCGTTGCCGTCAACGTGGGCTGCTGGAGCCATCGCCGCGGCCACATCATTTTTGATAAAGATCTGAACTACACCATTGATACTCATTCGGGGGTGACTTTGTAATGCTGACCATCAAAGACGGAAAGAAAATTCTTACCACTCCGGTCTCCGCAGAAGACCTGAAGGACATCCATATCGGTGATGTCGTTTACCTGAACGGCGACCTGACCACCTGCCGCGATGTGGCGCACCGCCGCCTCGTGGAAGAGGGCCGCCCGCTGCCTGTGGACGTGAAGGACGCAGCCATCTTCCACGCCGGCCCCATCATCCGCCCGCTGGAGAACGACAAGTTCGAGATGGTGTCTGTGGGCCCCACCACCTCCATGCGCATGGAGAAGTTCGAGTATGAGTTCGTGCAGAAGTCCGGTGTCCGCGTCATCGTGGGCAAGGGCGGCATGGGCCCCAACACCGAGCGCGCCTGCAAGGAGTTCGGTGCCATCCACTGTGTTTTCCCTGCCGGTAACGCCGTTGTGGCTGCCACCGCGGGGGGGGAGATCGTCGAGGCCCAGTGGCGTGACCTCGGTATGCCGGAAACTCTGTGGCACTGCCACGTTAAAGAGTTTGGCCCCCTGATCGTTTCCATCGACGCTGAGGGCCGCAACCTGTTCGAAGAGAACAAGGTCATCTTCAATCAGCGCAAGGATAAAGCTGTCGAGGAAATTTGCAAGCACGTTGGCTTCATCAAATAAGATCCAACTGCGAAGCCAGCGTTGCCTATACCCTGCGGAGAGCAACCATCCATCAAAAGCTTCTTCTCCTAAAATGAACTCACTATCACGTTAATTCTAACAACCATATTTGCTTTTACCGATCCAACAGACTTCTTATCGTTTACTTCTATCTTTATTACCCTGTTTATCCTGCTTCTCCGCAAAACACCCCGGATGCTGTCTGCCATATCAGCATCCGGGGTGTTGCTATTTGCGGTCAAATATGTGCACGAGAAAATGCAGACAAAGAAGATATTGGCCGTTCTTTTTGTTCTACACACCTTATATAAAGTTCCTTTGGAAAATTGTATTTTTCGACAAAAGTATAACAAATCCCTTGACAAGCGTGGTCTTTCGGTGTATTCTTTTCTTGTTTATTGGATACATTATTAAATATAAAAATTCAAGTGCCACTGCTTTGCATCTGCAAGGTGGAAGTAATCCACAGGAGGACAACCCAAATGAGCCCATTGGAGATCACACTGGTCATCCTGCTTGTAACGATCATCGCCTTTGTATCCGGTAAAGTCCCGTTCTCGGTCATTTCTACCGGCATCATTCTGGCGCTGATCCTCACCGGCATCAAGACCCCTGCCGAGGCCTTTGGCGGCTTCATCAACACGAACGTGATCATGTTCGTGGCCATGTTCGTCATCGGTGCAGGACTGACCAAAACGCCCCTGATTGACAAAGCCCAGAGTCTGGTCATCCGCTACAAGGACAATATGCGGATGCTGATCTTTCTTTCCTGTGTGGCAGGTGCGTTTCTGGGCGCCATCACCAGTGCCACCGCAACTGCCGCTATCATGATCCCGCTGCTGGTAGGCATTGCGAACGACATCGGCGTGAGCCGCAGCAAGCTGCTGTATCCTTCTATGGCCTGTGCCAACATTGCCACCCAGATGACCTTTCTCGGTCAGGGTGCTTCCAACATGGCATGGAACGATGTCATGATGCAGGCCGGCGCACCGACACCGCTGCACATCTGGGATTTCACCATTGCGCGCATCCCGATGCTGACCATTGCCATCCTGTACATGACCTTTGTTGGCTATAAGCTGATGCCGGATATTCCCAACGAGCAGTTTTCAGATGCAGCACATACGGCTTCTGAGAGCGAAAAACTCAGCCCCTTTAAGCGCAAACTGGCTGTCCTGATCGTTCTGGTCTCCATTGCAATGATGCTGCTGGAAAATGTCATTGGTGTCAAGATGTATCTCACTTCCTGCATCGGCGCTGCCGCTCTGGTGCTGACGGGTGTGCTGACCGAGAAGGAAGCCCTCAACTCCATCCACCAGCCGACCATTTTCCTGTTTGCCGGTGTGCTGGCTCTGTCGGACGCCATCCAGACCACCGGTGCAGGCGATGTGGTGGCAGACTGGATGATCCGCCTGCTGGGCGATACCACCAATCCGTACATCATTATGCTGGTGTTCTTCCTTGTTCCCTTCATTCTGACACAGGTCATGTCCAATCTGGCTACCCTGACCATCTTCATCCCACTGGTCACTTCCGCCTGTATCCGCATGGGCGTAGACCCCCGTGCTGCCGTGGTTGGCGTGATCACAGCCAGCTGTGTGTCCATCATGACCCCCATGGCAGCTCCCTGCCAGATCATGATCATCGAGCCGGGCGGATACACCTTGAAGGATTATCTCAAGTGTGGTACCCCGCTGGCGCTCATCCTCATTGTCGTGTCCGTATTTTTCCTGCCGACACTTTATCCTTTTGCCTGATTCTATTTTCCCACCGCAGTAGTATCCGCAAACTGCATATCGTAAATATGCCGTTCTGTTCGGTGCTATTTTTGAAAACCGCAATAAAAGCAGCAGAAATTTTTGAGCATCTCATAATTCTGTCAAGAGGGCTGGCACCGTCCGGCCCTCTCTCTTTTTACCAAAGTTTCCTTGTGTTTTCTTGCAAGCTGCCGAAATCATCGTGTTCTCAAAACTTTTTTGTTGACATGGCTCGATTTTTGTGGTAATCTATCCCAACAATTTAATATAACATATTTACTTAGAGTTCCAGCTCGGCTCCCGGAGGAGCCGGAGCAAGTTTTTGACTTTCTTATCGCTACATAACGAACCCGAACCAAGGCCATCCCGGAAGGGATGGTTAGGTTCAGGTTGTTGTGTGGCGATTTTTTATTGCCAGATCCAGCACCGCACCTTGAAAACCGCATGACCGTCTGCATGGGATACCCGGCGATGACCCCCAAGTGGGAGAGCCGGAAAACGCCGCCGGAAGGGGGCAGGAAATCCATGCAGGGAGAACGGTAACTGCCATCCACTCACCTCATGTGTTCAAAATGAGCACATGAGGCGAAACGGACGTTTATCTACTCGTTGAGGTAGGAGAAATCAATGTGGACAAATTGTCCACATTGATTCTGTAAAACTGTTTCAACTTTCTTTGCGGCAGGCGGCTGAAAAGCTGGCTATAGATTTTGGACTTTCTGCAACAGATAATTTTCAACCACTTCCCTGCAAGCCGGTGGAAAAACCGCTAAGTCCGAAAGAACAACTTTACAAAATCTTGTGCAGCTATCGTACCCTGCTGGCAGATTGGCGCATGGCCTATGCACCCAAAAATCAAGAAGCATCTCTGCATCCTTGTTTTGTAGCAAGTCTACACTATGCAGACCGTGTGCAATATCTGCTGGATATTCTTTTGCAGGGAAGTCCAAATGAAAAGCAACAACTATTGAACGGAAAGGAAGTGACCGCTCTTGGAAAAGCAATCGAACGATGCAAAGAAACCGAAAAAGCAGCATAGTGCACCCGCCCGAAACTGGGTGGGTGACAACGGGAAAATCATTGAACCATTGTTCGCAGATTACTTTTTGAGCCTGCACCCCATGCGCTGCTTTCAAGGCAGGCTGTTCACGGTGGATGGCATGATCGAGGATGAAGCCCCATTGAAAAAGGAAATCTATGAGCAGATTCGCTATTATGCAACCACCAGCGTAGCGCGGCGCATTGAACATATCATGCAGGCCATCAAGCTGGCCTGCGCATCCGAACCGCCGGAGATTCAGACAGACCGCATCCATGTCCGAAACGGCACATACTTTGTGGACGGTCACTTTACCCCTGAAAAAGAATACTGCATGAACCGACTGCCCATCGCCTATGTGCCAGAAGCACCAGCACCGACACGCTGGCTGCAATTTCTGAATGAGTTGCTGTACGAAGAAGATATTCCGGCCCTGCAAGAGTATATCGGCTATTGTCTGCTGCCTGTCACCAAGGCACAGAAAATGCTGCTGATGGTCGGAAAGGGCGGCGAGGGAAAATCCAGAATCGGGCTGATTCTTCGAGAATTGTTCGGCAACAGTATGTACACGGGCAGTCTGCAAAAGGTAGAAACCAACCGCTTTGCCCGTGCAGACTTGGAATACAAACTGCTTTTGGTGGACGATGACATGAAAACTGAGGCCCTGCCGCAGACCAACAACATCAAGACCCTTGTTACACTGGAAGATAAAATCGACATTGAGCGCAAAGGACAGCAGAGTGTGCAGGGTACGCTGTATGTTCGGTTTGCCTGCTTCGGGAATGGCAGCTTACACGCACTCTATGACAAGTCCAACGGTTTCTATCGCCGCCAGCTGTTGCTCACCACTAAGGAAAAACCTGTTGGCCGGGTAGATGATCCTTTCCTCATTGACAAGATGCGGGGTGAAAAAGAGGGTATCCTGCTTTGGGCATTGGAGGGGCTGCATCGGCTGATTCGGAACAACTATCAGTTTACCATCAGTGAACGCACCGCCGCGAATCTGAAAGAAGCGATGGAGCAGGGCAACAATATCCTGGGCTTTCTCAAATCCGAGGGCTATTTTGAAATTCGGCAGGGGGCCAAGTGCAAATCCACGGATTTCTATAAAGTCTATGAACGCTGGTGTCTGGATAACCTGGAAAAGCCACTGGCAGCATCCACCTTTATTCACCATCTGAAAGACAACCAGAAAAGTCTGGGCATCGTTTATGACGATAAGTGCATCGGCACAAACAGGGGCTTTCACAATGTAGACGTTGACCTGTTTTTACCCGTTGATGTTCCAAGTCCGTGGGATTAAAAAATAAGAATCAACTTGAAAAAGCCTTGCTCAGCCTGCTCACAGTGTGCAAAAGGTGCAGGATGAGCAGGCGATTTTGAACTTACATTAAAAATGAAACATGGAGGTTTTGCTTATGGGTTACGCCCGAAAGGACGTTGAAAGAACAAAAATGAACGCGAAAAAGTTTGTCCGCTATCAGGAAGGGGCTGAAAAATACAGTCTTGGTCTGACAAAATTTCAGGAGTTGGCGAAGGAAGCTAAAGCCGTTTATAAAATCGACAAGGTGGCGTTGGTCAACTGCGAGATTTTCGAGCGGTATCTGGAAACCTTCCGCATTGCATAAAAATAGGCCGGAGGAAAATCCCCCGGCTCCAGACCGCCCACAGTGTTGCGCTGCAGAGCAGCTCGTGGGAGAAGTCACCTTTATTCTATGCAAAATCAGAGCTTTTCTTTCCAGTCATCCCGGAAGCCGTAATAATCCATTCGCACAAACGGATATTTTTCCGTCAGAGCAATGACGGCTTCCTTCATTTCCGCAAAGTTCTCAGCAGGCAGAAGCCTTCTCATGACGAGGAAGAACCCGAAGAAATGGGAATTATCCATTGTGCCATCTTCCCGGCGGATCAGCAACGTCTGTTCTTTCCTGTTAAGGGAAGGCTTTTGCTCAAAGAGACGATTGTAAATGCGGCTCCCGTGTGCGCAAAGATTGCGGATGATCGTCATGCTGTGCATATACTGCCCCAGAATTTCCGGGCCGCGATTCATGGTAAGCCCGAACCGATGGGCAATTGTTTCTTTTATTGGGCGTTCGGAGATGGAATACAGGAAAGAGATGTCGGAGATCGTCAGCAAATCAACGTAGGCCCAGAGCGGAATCTCTTGGTGCAGATCGTTGATGAAGTGCTTTAAGTAGGCTTCGTGGGCCAGCCGCTGACGCTTCTGCTGGTTGGCTTTGTCGATGATTTCTTTATGTTTTGCCTGATTGGAGAAATTTGCGGTATCCAGATAGCCCAGCGGCCCATATACCTTTGTAAATTCATAGGCATAGATGGACTTCATCTGTACCTCAATGGTTTCGATATGGTGCAGAATGATGTGACGGAACTCGTGGTCGAAATTGTAAATGTTCTCGATATTTTGGAACGTGGCAGACTTCGCAAAAACATCGTTCTTGCGGAGCGTCAGAGAATAGCCGCTGACACGGTAATAATTGTTCCGCAGCAGAAAATCCTTTGCTTCGGCTTCATCCTCGATGGAAAGGCCGCGTGAACGAAGAATCTCGATTTGTTCCTCTATCGTTTTGAAGTCCTTGTCTGCCATGAAAAATCTCCTTTATAAGCAAAACGCCCCCAAGTGTGCATACGCTATGCGCAGAGGCCTGGGGGAGTTGTTACCATTATAATAGCAAATCAAGGACGAAATGTCAATGAGCAGAGTGTGAACTTTCGATTTTTCGTAAAAATTTTCAAGAAGGGCTTTTTGCAGCTTGACTTCCTGTCACACGGAAAGTATACTGGTGCTGTGGAGGTATGAGAGCAGCTATGGCAAAGATGGGACGACCAAAATCCGAAAATGCAAAAAAGAAAACCTTGAGCATTCGGGTGGAGGATGCCCTGTATGAGCGTATCTGCAATTATGCCGAACAACATCAACTGACTGTAACAGAAGTTGTCTTGCAGGGGCTGGACAAAGTTTTGTCCGACCTTAAATAGTATCAAGCCCTTCTTCTTTCGGGAAGGAGAATTGATATGGCAACGACACGAAAAGACCTGCGGGGGCGTACCCTGCGAAAAGGCGAGATGCAGCGCAGCTCCGATAAGCGGTATGCGTATTCTTACACGGACCCGCTGGGACGGCGCAAATACATCTACGCAAATGACCTTGTGACCCTTCGGGAGAAGGAAGCGCAGCTAACTAAAGACCAGATGGACGGTCTGGATATTTACGTTGCAGGCAAAGCAACGGTCAACTTTGTGTTTGACCGTTATATGAGCCTGAAAACGAATCTACGCCAGACCACCCGGAGCAACTATCTTTATATGTATGACCGCTTTATCCGTAATACCTTCGGCAAGAAGAAAATTGCGGAGATTCGGTATTCGGATGTGCTGCAGTTCTACAATTACCTGTTGGATAAGCAGGGCTTGCAGACGAACACGCTCGAAAGCGTTCACACGCTGCTGCATCCCACCTTTCAGCTGGCGGTTCGGGATGAAATCGTCCGCAAGAATCCCACGGATGGTGTGATGGCAGAGATCAAGAAAAGCTCCGAGCGGACCACTGGTGTGCGTCATGCCCTGACGATTCCGCAGCAGCGGGCGTTCATGGAACATATCGCCAATCACCCGGTCTTCTGCCACTGGTGGCCGTTGTTCACGGTACTGCTGGGAACAGGCTGCCGCATTGGTGAAGCGTTGGGCTTGCGCTGGGATGATTTGGACTATGAGCGGCGCACTATCAGTATCAATCACAGTCTGGTCTATTACCCGGTGGGCGAAAGCCGCAATTCTGTTCTGCACATCTCGAAACCTAAAACGGAAGCAGGCGTTCGGACGATCCCGATGTTTGATACCGTAAAGGATGCCTTTGAAATGCTGCATGAAGAACAAAAAGAATCCGGCTGGAATGATGTGGAGATTGATGGTATGTCGGGCTTCATCTTCTGCAACCGCTTTGGTAATGTTCCGAATCCGCAGTCTGTGAACCGCGCTATCAAGCGCATCATTGCAGACTATAATGCAGGTGAAGAAGTGGAAGCAAAGAAGCGGCACCGGGAGGCGGTTCTGCTGCCGGACTTTTCGGCACATCATCTGCGGCACACGTTCTGCACAAGGCTTTGCGAAAAAGAGACCAACCTGAAGGTCATCCAATCGGTCATGGGGCATAAAGACATTCAGACCACGATGGACATTTATGCCGAGGCGACCGAGGAGAAAAAACAGGAATCATTTGAGCGTTTGGCTGCTACACTGGATATTTTTTGATAGCAAAGAAGGGCTCTTACTGAGCGTTTTGTCTGACAGCAAAATTCTTCCAAGGACAGCAAATTGACAGCAAAACTACGAGAATGACGGCGAATCACGAAGGATTGTGAATACCGGGAATGCAAGTGAAAACGCGATTGTGAAGCATCACGAAGCATTGTAAGCCGGTTCCGGAAAGTATCCCCACGATGAAGCCGATTGAGCAGTGAATTTCCAATTTAAGCACAACAAAGCCTGAAACTTCTTGATGTACCGAGAAGTTTCAGGCTTTTTCTTTTATGGATCTGCAAACGGACAGACAGAACTTTCCACCGCAGGAGAAGCAAATGTGAAAAACATGGAGGTTTTCTTACATCTTCAAAACCGACTCCCAGATCTCCTCGACCACCGGAACACCAAGCTCGCGGTTTTCTTTGATGGTGCGCAGCCTCGCCGGGCCAGCGGACTTCGCCATCCGGTCTGGCCGGGGTGCTGGCCTTGATGTCCGCAAGGATGGCGTCGATGACGGCGTCGTTTTCCTCGACGGTGCCAAATTTAGTGGGGTCGATCGCGATCATGATTTGGGTCAGACCGATCTCGTCGCCGAAGGTCCCGATGGTGTGGACGGCATTGCCGCCGGAAAGGAGGGTGGCGATCAAATCCAGCAGGATGGAGAGGCCGCTGCCCTTCCAGTAGCCGATGGGCAGTGCGCGGCCGCTCTTTTCGATGGCGGCGGGGTCTGTCGTGGGCTGGCCGTCCTCGTCGCAGCCGCCGGGTACGGGC
>OGQV01002518.1_pt1 | contig 10833 bp, 8 predicted proteins | sample 1553311 | NCBI WGS metagenome assembly OGQV01 (sample SAMEA2579976, study PRJEB22360) | human gut metagenome
CTTGTCTATCGCTCTTATGGCGGTTGCGGCATGGGTTACGGTTCCCTTTGGGCCGGTTCCCTTCACCCTGCAGACGCTTGCTGTGATGTTCGTGCTGTTCGCCCTGCCTGCAAAGCAGGCGCTGATTGCAATTGGCGGCTATATTGTTCTTGGCGGTCTGGGTCTTCCGGTGTTCTCTTCCTTTAAGGGTGGCTTGGCTGCGCTGATGGGCCCCACGGGCGGTTTCATCGTGGGCTTTTTCGTGGCAGCTTTGGTCGCCATTGCCGTTGCTGCCCTGTTGAAGCGCACCCCTCTGTTTGCTTCCGAGGAGCAGAAATCTTTCTTCGGCACCCACATTGCCGCGGGTGTTCTTGCCCGTAATGTGGTTATGGGTGTGGTATTCCTGGCTGTCCTCTACGTGTTTGGCTGGGCATGGCTCATGCTGGCAGCTCATCTTAGCGCCGAGGCTGCTTTTGCTGCTGCAGTGGCGCCTTTCGTCCTGATCGACGTGATGAAGATGGTCGCTGCCGTGCTGATCGCCCAGGCGGTAAGCGCCGTGGTTTCTCGCTAGGGTTTTCGGGTACGGTTTCAGGGGCTGTTTGGAGGTAAGGCTGCTGCCGTTCTTCGCCTGTTCCGTCGCGACGGGCGCATGGCTGCGAAGGTCCTTTGAGGATAGTGGCCGTTCCTCGCGGGCGCCTAATCGGCCCGACCGCTCTAAGTAGGGGGGGGATACGGGTTCTATTGGCTGTTCCGCGCGGGTGACCGGCAGCCTTCGTTGCCACCATGCCTGCTTTGAGGGCGCCTGGATTCCTGATTGGTCGTTAAGTGGGGAGGATCGCATCTTGCGGTCCTCCTTTTTTGTGCATGAGTGCTGGATGAATCCTGGCAAGAAGTGGCCATTGCGTATTCTCGTGCAGCCGAAAGACACCTGTTTGGCAAGATCTAGCCGTAGCGCATCCTTAAGCGGCAAGCTATGGCAATATTTCGTCGCGATGTATTCCCAAAAGGGCTCCGGACGGGAAAAACACCCCTTCGTGGCAAGATATCGCCGAGATGCATGCAAAATCAGCTAATTTTGGCAAGATCTGCTTCCTATGTATGCTTAAAACCGGGAAAAACGCAGTTGGGGAATACATCTCACGAATATCTTGCCCGGAAGGGCCTCTTTTCCTGTCCGGAGCTCTCAAATCATGCATAATGAGCAATTTTTGCCACTCTTTTGCGGTTCCGCCTTTTGCGCGGGGGCGCACCGCCAGCGTTGTGGTTCTGGGCGCATCGAAGCGTTATGATCGCCCTTCACGTGGAGGTGCAAGCGTGAGCCTGCTTGGCGGCGAGCTGGGAAAGTGCGGGCCGCCCCCCCCTCGCGTGGAGGCGCAAGCGCTGTGGGAGCTCGTCCGCAGTTGCAAGCATCATGAGGCTTATCCGTAGGCGCAGGCGCCGTGTGGCTCATCCGCAGGTGCGAGCCTCTGGGGCCCATCCGGGGCTGCAAGTGCTGTGACTCGTCCTTTATGTTGAGGTACCAGCGTCGCGGTTCGTTCTTTGCGTGGGAGCGTCAGAGCGGCAGCGAAAAACTACAGGGCAGGGAAGGCCATTACGAACACGGCGCCGCCTTCGGGGGCGTTGAATGCCGTTACCGTGCCATCGAAACTCTCTACGATTTCCTTCACGATGGCCAAGCCAAGGCCAGCGCCCCCGCTGTTGCGAGCGCGCGAGGCATCGCTGCGGTAGAAGCGCTTGAACAGAAGAGAAGGATCGTCTTCGATGCCGCAGCCATCATCTTTCACAGCAATAATTGCCTGGTCGTTCACGCCAGAAAGCAGAACCCGAACATGCCCGCCCTCTTCGACGTGACGAATGGCGTTGTCGACCAAATTGATGATGGCCTGCTTGAGTCGATCGGTGTTGCCCAGGATGTCGGGGGCGGCGCCTTCTACGCTTAAGGTGACGTTTTTGTCTTGGGCGATAGGCTCAAGCATTTCGATAACCTCTTGGGCAACGGGCGCGATATCCAAACGCTTCAAGGCTGTTGCAGGCACGCCTTCTTTGGCATGCTGCAAAGCCAGAAGCGAATTGGTGAGCTTCTTCAGGCGTTCCGATTCGCTCAGGATAATTTCGCAGAAATGTTCACGCGTCGATTGGGGCATATCGGGGTCGAGCATCAATTCGGCATTGCCGCTGATGGCGGTGAGGGGTGTGCGGAACTCGTGGGCAACATCGCTTACGAAAGAATCTTGACGGTCTTGCATTTTCGAAAGTTCGTCGAGTTTTGCCTCGTAGGCGCGGTTCAGCTCGCGGAAGTCTTCGGACAACTGGTCAACTTCGTAAAGCGCACCCGTAGGCTTGAACACGATGCTTTTATCGCCTTCGCGGTAAGCGCGTGTTTTCTGCGCCAATTCAGTGAGCGGCTGGGCGATGAAGTGCGCAATGAGCAAGCTCAAGAAATAGCAGAGGCAGGAAACGGGGATGATGAATGCCAGGATGAAGTGCGAGCAGCCGAATACCAGTACGGCAACAGTTGCCGTAACAGAGCAGCCGAAAATAGCCAGCAAAGCGGTAAGAAAAGAAATGTTGGTAAACAGCCTCATTGAATCCCCTCGAAGCGGCAGATGGCGTAAGCGCCGGTCTGCAAACGCCCCTTATTTCTTGAAGCGATAGCCGTATCCGCGCACCGTTTCAACAAGCTTCGGATCGTATCCGGCTGCTTCGATCTTATCGCGAAGGCGCTTGATATGCGTATCGACCGTCTTTGTTTCCGTGATAAATTCCCATCCCCATGCATCGTGGAGAAGATCTTCGCGGGAGACTACTTTGCCGGCATTGTGCATAAGGCAGCTTAGCAGCTCGAATTCGCGCGGGGTGAGGTCGATGGGACCCTTTTCGCCTTGGGCAACATGCGTGTCTTCGTTCAGGGTGATGCCGCTTGCCGTTACTTCATTCGTGGGCTGCGCACTTTCCAGGCCTTGGCTGCGACGCAGGAGGGCGCGGGTGCGCGCAAGAAGCTCGCGCACGCCGAAGGGCTTTGCGAGGTAGTCGTCGGCTCCAAGCTCGAGTCCTACGACTTTGTTCAGTTCGCTGTCACGCGCAGAAAGGAACAGGATGGGCGTGGTCATCTTCGCGCGGATGCGGCGGCACAGTTCGTATCCGTCGATACCGGGCAGCATAATGTCTAAAATGAACAGATCGAAGTGGTCGCTCTCTATTTTTTCGAGCGCTTCTTCGCCGTTGGAAGCCACCTCGGTGAGGTAGCCTTCCTTCTGCATGGCATAGCTTACAAATTCAGTGATGGAAGGCTCATCGTCTACGATGAGTATGCGAGCGGGATTTTCCATTGCGCCACCTTCTGCGGATGCGTTAATTACGGTTACGGCTAAGGGATTGCCGTCCAAAATCGATAGTATGGTAGCATTCGCTCGTATCGCTTAAACCTGAAGGGATTGTCAGAAACATGTTACTTGCGATTGACGTGGGAAATACCCAAACCGTGCTCGGTGTATACGATGGCGAGCATTTGGTTCATATGTGGCGCGTGGCTACCAACGTGGACCACACCAGCGATGAGCTTCGAATAAAACTGCATGTTCTGATGGCTGCAGAAGGCGTTGATCCCAAGTGCATCGACGGCGCCATTCTGGCATCGGTGGTTCCCGCCCTTACCCACAATTGGGAAAAGGCATGCTATCGCTCGTTTTGCGTCAAGTTGCTCGTTATTTCCGCTCAAACGGTGGGGCATCTTATCAACATGGACCAGGAAAAGTTCGCCGAATTGGGCGCCGATCGCGTGGCAGATGCTGCTGCTGCGAAATGCCTGTACGGTTCGCCCGTCATTGTGGTTGACTTCGGTACTGCTACCAATATCGAGATCATCGACAAGACAGGCACGTTTGTGGGTGGCATCATTGCCCCCGGTGTCGATTCTTCCATGCGCAGTCTGCTTTCCCGTGCGGCGCTGCTGCGCTCCGTGGAGCTGGAAGACCCGGGCACGGCAATCGGAACCAATACGGCCGACGCGCTCAAGGTTGGCGTGGTGTACGGTGAGGCGGCTCGTGTCGACGGCTTGGTTGAGCGCGTCTTCGATCAGTTGGGCTATGAAGCCAAGGTTGTGGCAACCGGCGGCTTGGCTCACCGCATCGCCCCCGCAACGAAGCACATCGCCGAAATCAACCTTGAACTCACTTTGCAGGGTTTGCGTATGATCTACGATGAGATTGCCCAGTAAAAACCAGTAGGACAGAGCAATAAGCCAAGAAGAGGAAGCGAACTGTTTATGCTGACAGATATCGAAATCGCGCAGGCGGCAACGCCTTGCCCCATTACCGAAATCGCTGAAAAGGCAGGTATCTCGGAAGAGTACCTCGAGTGCTACGGCAAAACCAAGGCAAAGGTTGACTACAACCTACTCCGCAATGAAGACCACAAGTCTGGCAAGTTGGTGCTGGTTACTGCAATCAACCCCACCGCTGCAGGCGAAGGCAAAACCACCACGACGGTCGGCTTGGGCGATGCCCTTTCCCGCTTGGGCAAGAAAACGGTAATCGCTTTGCGCGAGCCTAGCTTGGGACCGGTATTCGGCATCAAGGGCGGCGCCGCAGGCGGTGGCTATTCCCAGGTAATCCCCATGGAAGAAATCAACCTGCATTTCACGGGCGACTTCCATGCTATTGGCGCGGCAAACAATTTGCTTGCCGCTTTGCTTGATGCCCATATCCACAATGGCAACGAGCTTGGCATCGACGTTCGCCGCATCACGTGGAAGCGCGTTGTCGACATGAACGACCGCCAGCTGCGCAACATCGTGTGCGGCTTGGGCGGCAAAGCTAATGGTGTTCCTCGTGAAGACGGCTTCGATATTACGGTTGCTTCCGAGGTTATGGCCATCTTCTGCTTGGCAACCTCCATCACCGACCTGAAGGAGCGCCTGGGCCGCATTGTTGTTGGCTATACCCGCGACGACAAGCCCGTTACCGCCCATGATCTTCATGCTGAAGGCGCTATGGCGGCGCTTTTGAAGGACGCGCTGAAGCCCAATCTGGTGCAGACGCTCGAAGGAACCCCTGCATTCGTGCACGGCGGCCCCTTCGCCAACATCGCACATGGCTGCAATTCCATCATGGCAACCAACATGGCTCTTGCTCTGGGCGATTATGCGGTAACCGAGGCTGGCTTCGGTGCCGACCTGGGAGCCGAGAAGTTCCTGGACATCAAATGCCGCCTTGCTGGCTTGGAACCTGATGCGGTTGTAGTTGTTGCCACGGTTCGTGCGCTGAAGAACCATGGTGGCGTTGCCAAGGCCGATCTGAACGAGGAGAACCTCGAAGCGCTGGAAAGGGGTCTTCCCAACCTGCTTCAGCATGTGGAAAACATTACCAAGGTGTTCGGCCTTCCATGCGTTGTTGCTATCAACGAATTCCCCACTGACACCCAGGCGGAAATCGACTTGGTTCGCGCCAAGTGCCAGGAGCTCGGTGTTAACGTTGCCCTTTCCCAGGTTTGGGCAAAAGGCGGTGAAGGCGGCGTAGAGCTTGCCGAAGAAGTTATGCGTCTGTGCGAGCAGGAAAGCTCCCTCGCCTTCACTTATGAAGACGAGATGGGCCTCGCGGAAAAGATCGAGGCAGTTGCCAAGCGCATTTACCATGCGGATGGGGTAGACTTTGCTCCGGCTGCGAAGAAGGAAATCAAGCAGCTCGAAGAATTGGGCTTCGGATCTATGCCGGTTTGTATGGCGAAAACCCAGTACAGCTTCTCTGACGATGCTGCACTGCTTGGCGCTCCGCGCAATTTCCGCATCACGGTTCGTCAGGTCAAGGTATCTGCAGGCGCTGGCTTTGTTGTTGCCCTTACTGGTAATGTCATGACCATGCCAGGTTTGGGCAAGACTCCTGCTGCCTTTAAGATCGACGTTGATGAAACGGGCAAGATCTCTGGCTTGTTCTAAGCTGTTAGAAAATAGCTGGAAATACTGGAAAGGTATTATCGGGCTGGCGCAGGTGCGCTGGCCCGTATCATTGTTGTAGGCAATAAACGATTAGGAAACATCTTGAGCGAGTGGACATTAATTGACGAGGTTGCTGCTGGCACCCCAACCCCTGGTGGCGGCGCAGCCGCTGCATATGTGGGGGCCTTGGGATCGGCGTTGAATTCCATGGTGGGAAACCTGACGGTTGGCAAGAAAAGCTACGCCGACGTGGAAGACCAGGTGAAGGAATGTCTGTCACAGCTTCAGCAGGTGCGCGAAGAGCTTCTTGCCTTGTCGAAGAAGGACTCCGAGGCATTTGCCCCTTTGGCGGCATGCTTCAAGATGCCCCGTGCCACCGAAGAAGAAAAGGCGCAGCGCGCCGAAGCAATGCAGAAGGCGCTTATCGATGCTATCGAAGTGCCCTTGTCGATTATGAAAGCATGCGCTCGCGTTATCGATCTTTCCGATTTTATGGCTCATAATGGCTCAAAGATGGCGCTTTCCGATGTTGCCACGGGTGTTTCCTTTGCGAAGGGAGCGCTTAAGGGCGCTGCCCTGAACATCTTCGTCAATGCGAAAATGCTTGAGGATCGTGAGCTTGCGAAGCGTTACACTGACGAAACGGAATGTCTCATTATTGAATGGGGCAAGCGTGCCGATGATATTTACGTATTTGTGTTGGAGGGACTCAGATAAGTATGACCCGCATTTTGAAATCGAAACCAGTTACTGATGCGATTGCCGCTGATCTTGCTCATCGTGTTGAGCGCCTGAAGATCTTGGGCATCGAACCTACGCTCGCCATCGTTCGTGTGGGGTCTCGCCCCGACGACCTGAGTTACGAGCGAACCGCCTGCAAGCGCGCAAAGGCTTTGGGCCTGACCACGCGCGTGTTCGAGCTCGATGAAAAGGTTTCTCAGGAAAAGCTGCTCTTGCAAATCCGCCGCATCAACGCCGATTCAAGTATCCACGGCTGTTTGGTGTTCCGTCCCCTTCCCTCTGAAATGGAAGACAAGCTTGTTTGCGATGAGCTTGCTATGGCGAAAGACATCGACGGCGTCTCCACGGCATCGCTTGGTGCGGTTTTCACCGACGCCAAGGAAGGTTACGCTCCTAGCACTGCAGAAGCTTGCGTAAGGGCGCTCGACTTTTACGATATCCCCGTAGAGGGCAAGCATGTGGTTGTTGTTGGCCGCAGCCTCGTGGTAGGCAAACCCGTTGCTATGTTGCTGCTTCGCCGCAATGCCAGCGTGACCATCTGCCATTCCCGCACGGAAGATCTGCCCAAGATCATGCGCACGGCGGACATCGTTATTTGTGCAACAGGCCGCGCACGCGCCTTTGACGCATCCTGTTTCCGCGAGGGCCAGACGGTTTTGGACGTCGGCATCAACTTCGACAAGGACGGCAACCTGTGTGGCGACGTTGACTATGAATCGGTGGAGCCTATTGTCGATGCCATCACCCCGGTTCCCGGCGGCCTCGGCTCTGTTACCACCTCTATAACGATGGAGCATACGGTTTCTGCCGCAGAAAAGACCATCAGGTAGTTCCGCCCGCCATCAAATGCGCATGCATGGGCGCTAAAGTGCCAAACCGCCCAATGGGGGTTGTCCTCATTGGGCGTTCTTGTTAGGTCTTGCTTTCCGGAGGGAATATTTATGTCCGACAAATGGGTTGAAATAGCGCGTAGCTCTTCGGTAGAGAATACGCAGGCTTGCGCGGCGGCGTTGGCTGGCGTGCTTGACGCAGGTGCTGTTGTGACGCTTGACGGCGACCTGGGCGCGGGGAAAACGCACTTTACCCAGGGGTTGGCGGCTGCCTTGGGCGTTGCGCAGGCGGTAACGAGTCCTACCTTCAACTTGGTGGTCGAATATACCGATGGACGTATCCCCCTGTATCATTTCGATCTGTATCGCCTCGATTCTCCCGATCAATTGGAAGACTTGGCGTTTTACGAATACGTCGAAGGGGATGGCATCTCCTGTATCGAGTGGGCTTCGAAATTCCCCGAAGAAATGCCGGAAGATCGGCTCGAGGTATACCTTGCCGTTGAGGGCGAAGGCATTCGGGCGATTCGGGCGCGTGCCCACGGATCAGCTGTGGCGATGCTTCAGGGTTGGCAGGCTGCGCTGGCTTAGCTTTTTGCCAGACACGTTCTTTGCGGAAGGATCGTGCCTGGCTTTTCTGTTTTCAGGGGCTTGCGCTAGGATAGCTAGCGAAAGAAAATCAGCATCAAGCGCCGCTTGCTCGTTCCGCGCCGCTTCCGTTGCTTTTACAGAGCCGTCTTCATCGGTCGCAATGCAATAAGAACAGGATTCGCATGAACAACTACGTAGTTGCTTTCGACACTGCAAACGAAATGATCTCCTTGGGGATAGGCCTTCTCGATCGCGCCAAGAAGACCATCGAATGCATCGCCTCGCGCGAGGTTGGTGCGTTTCGCGCATCGAATGTTAAGCTTTTGCCCGAAATCGATGCCTTGTTGAAGGATACGGGCATTTCGCGTGGCGAAGTCGCATGCGTCGTGTGCGGTCGTGGTCCTGGCTCGTTTACCGGTGTGCGCATTTGCCTTGCAAGTGCCAAGGGCATTGCCATCGGTTTGGGCGTGCCGCTGTTCGGCGTTTCCACCTCGGATGCTCAGGCATGGCAGCAATGGGCCAATGGGGTGCGTGGCTCAGTGGTGGTATTGGGTGACGCTATGCGTAAAGAAGTCTACCCTGTTCGTTATCACGTAGCTGATAGCGGTATCGAGCGCCTGAATTCCGACACCGTTATGAAAGCTGCTGCTTTGCCCGAGTGGCTGGGAAGCGGAAGCGATCAGCGCATCGTGGGCGATGCGCTGAAAAAGTACTCCGATTTATGCGAAGGCCATGGTGAAATAGCGGGCGAAGAAGAGCGCTACCCAACAGGCGCCGGCCTTCTTCTTACGGCCCAGAAAGCCTGGGTGGAAGGATCGTTCGACTCTGACGGTGGTGCGCTGGGTGATCCTTGTGTGCTTCTGCCTGTGTACACGCGCCTTTCCGACGCGGAAGAGCATGAACGTATCAAGTTTGCCAAACAGGATGCCGAAGCCAATGCCGTCGAAGCGAAGGACCTCGAGTCGGGTGTGCAGGGCGGATCGGTGATTCGCTATCAGCCGCTCGAAGCGGCATGGGTGCCCGCGGTTGCCGCTATGGAGGCCCAGGTTATGGGAGCTGACGCCTGGAACGATGCTCAAGTTCTTGACGAGTTGCCCCGTCCCGACCGTACGTGGTGGGCGGCATTCGAGGTCGCGGATACGCGTAAGCGTACAGTGAACGTCGGCGAAGCGAAGCTGGTGGGTTATGCTGGCGGCTGGATAAACGATGGTCAGGTGCAGTTGCTGAAGGTGGCGTCCGATCCGGCTTATAGGCGTCAGGGCATCGCGCAAGAGCTTTTGGCGCATATCGCCCTTGATGCGCGCGATTTGGGCGCAAAAGAAATGACCCTTGAAGTCCGTGCATCGAATACGGGTGCGCATGCCTTCTATGAGCGTTTAGGCTTGAAGGATATCGGCATTCGCCCACGTTATTATTCCGACGGGGAAAACGCCTGCATCTATGAAGGGCCGCTTCCTCTTTCCGAGCACGATGTTGCTGGCATGGAGTTGCGCTTGAATGCCGCAGCTGCGCATGCGGGCGAAGCGGCGGGGGAGTGCGTGCCGCTTGAGGGCAAACTCATCTTGGCTATCGAGTCTTCATGCGACGAAACTGCCGCAGCGCTTATCGACGAAGCGGGAACCATCATCGCTGATGTGGTTGCCTCCCAAATTGATTTCCACTCCCGTTTCGGCGGGGGAGTGCCGGAAATTGCCAGCCGTAAGCATATTGAGGCTATCGGTGGGGTGGTAATCGAGTGCTTGGCTCAAGCGCGCGAGCGCACAGGCAAGGCCGATCTTTCTTGGAGCGATTTGTCTGCCGTTTCGGTAACTTATGCGCCTGGTTTGGTTGGCGCTCTGGTTGTGGGCGCGGCATTTGCAAAGGGTTTGGCCTGGGCTTGCGATGTGCCTCTTATCGGCGTGAACCACCTGGAAGGTCACCTGTACGCGAACAAGATCGCCTGCCCCGACATCAAGCCGCCTATGGTGGTTTCGCTCGTTTCGGGCGGCCACACCATGTTGGTGCATGTGAAAGGCTGGGGCAACTACGAAACTATGGGCTCAACGCTTGACGATGCGGTAGGAGAGGCCTTCGACAAGGTGGCAAAGGCAATGGGATTGGGGTACCCTGGCGGCCCGCTCATTTCTGCTTTGGCCGAAAAAGGCAACCCTAAGGCTGTTCGTTTCCCCCGTGCGCTGATGCATTCGGGCGATCTGCAGTTCTCGCTTTCAGGCTTGAAGACCTCGGTTATGACCTATTTGCAAAAAGAGCAGCAGGCGGGCCGTCAGATCAACCAGGCCGATGTGGCGGCAAGCTTTCAGGCTGCAGTTATCGACGTACAGGTGGCGAAGGCTCGCACGGCGCTTCGTCAAACGGGCGCAAAAGAGTTTTGCCTGGGTGGTGGCGTTGCTGCCAATCCCGAGCTACGCCACGCTTATGAGGCTATGTGCCATCAGCTCGGCGTGCGCCTTACCATGCCGCCGCTTTCTGCCTGCACCGATAATGCTGCCATGATCGCGTTGGTTGCGCTCGATCGCTATAAGCAGGGCAAGTTCTTTGGCTTGGATTGCGATGTGAAGGCCCACGCCCCGCTCGACGAGACGTATTAAGCTCCGCTTTCGGTCTCCTGCGAGGGCGGGAATACCGTTCTGAGCGCTGCGGGCAGCATGCTCGTCTGCTTCTACGCGAGGGCCCCGGGCCAAATATGAACTGCACCGTCCAAGTTTTGCAGTGAACCCCTATAGTTGGACAGAGAATGTTCTGCCTCTTCTATAGGGGTCT
>OGQV01002519.1_pt1 | contig 10827 bp, 8 predicted proteins | sample 1553311 | NCBI WGS metagenome assembly OGQV01 (sample SAMEA2579976, study PRJEB22360) | human gut metagenome
TATATTGCCACGAACTGGCGTTTTTCTTGTCCGAGGCCCCTTCGTGAACGCATCGGGGCGCAATCTTGCCACGGTCGGCAGCTTGGGGATGCATCAGAGCGATATCTTGCCATGGCCATGCGCCGGATGATCGCCGCCGAAGTTCATCGACGGCCTATCTCGGACTGTAATGGGGCTAAACCCCTGACGAACCGAGCAGATGAAAGAACTGCTTCCCGCAAATGCGGATGCCTATTCGATGCTCTTCAGCGCCTCGATCATGTTGATCTTAGCAAGGGTGCGGTTGGAGAGCTGCGCCACGATGAAGGCGAACAGCAGCGTGAGGCCGCATGCGTAGGCGTAGCTGATCGGATCGATGGTCACCGCAAAGTAAATGGAAGGCATTTTCAGTACATAGGTGAGCATGTGGCTGAATGCGTATCCTGCAGGGATGCCTAAAACTACGCCGATAATGGTTAGCAGTACCGTTTCCTTATTCACATAGTGGTTAACTTCGCGCTTGCGGAAGCCAAGCACCTTGATAGTTGCCAGTTCGCGCGTGCGTTCGGATATGTTGGTTGCGGAAAGCGTGAACAGCACCACGAATGCCAACGCCGCTGCCAAGAAGACGATGACGTACACAATAGTGTTGATCAGGTCGAACGACTTAGAGAATTCCTCGTTCATCTGCTGAGTGCTGGAAATGGAAAGGAATTCGCTGCGTTCAGCCAGGCTGTCGGCGAATGCCTCTTTTTCAGTGTCGTTGCCCGAAAGCGCAAGATAGAAGCCGTTGGGCTGAACCTCTTCATCGAACAGCTGCTCATAGGCGCTTTGCGTAAGGTAAGCGGCATTGCCCAAGTAGTTGTCTGCAACTTGGGTTATGGGAACGGTCGCTTCGTCGAGTGCGCTGGTTTTCACGGTGATCTCGTCGTTTGCGCCTACTCCTAAAAGGTCGGCAGCGTTTCGCGTGAGAATCATGCCGTTGTCGGAAAGGGACAGCGCCTCTTCACCGCTTTTGAGTGAAACGTAGGGAGAAAGATCAGCGCCATCGGGGAGTACAAACAGCTGCAACGATTCGTCGTCGCCGTTGGAGGTGAGGGTCACCGAATCGACGGCAACTTCTTGGATAGAGGAAACTTCTTCGCTTCCCTCAAGCAACGTCTCGCATTCTTTGAAGTTGCTGGGGTTGGTGACGGCCAAGGCGTCATAGCGATAAATGTCACCATACTGCATAGGGGAAAGGGCGTGCACGGAGTCTTTGATGGCAAATCCGCAGATGAGCAGAGCCATACATCCCATGATTCCGAATACCGTCATGAAGAAGCGCTTCTTGTAGCGAAGCAAGTTGCGCGCCGTTACCTTATCCAGGAATGCCAAACGCTTCCAGATGAAGGGGATTCGCTCAAGTAGGATGCGCGAGCCGGAACGGGGTGCTTTCGGGCGCATGAGTGTGGCGGGCGTTTGCGCAAGCTCGGCGCGGCAGGCGAATACTGCAGCCCCAACAATTCCCGCAATGAAGAACAGCATGCTGCCCACGCCATAGAACGTATCGAATGAAAGTAAATACGTGGGCAGGAGATACATTATCTGGAACACGGTGAACAGGAATGCGGGGAAGAGCACGAACCCGCAGAATTCGCCCACGGCGCTGCCCAGGAGGCATGCCAAAAGCGCGTACGTCAGGTACTTACCTAGGATGGTGCGGCTGCGGTATCCCAACGACTTGTAGGTGCCGATAAGCCCGCGTTCCTCTTCAACCAAACGAGTGATGGTGGTAAGCGCGATGAGTACGGCAACCACGATGAACACCACAGGGAACACGAACCCAATGGCTTCAATGGAAGAAGCATCCGATTCGACGCTGGCATAGCCCGCATTTGATTCGCGTGTCTGCACGTACCAGCGTCCTTGCTCGATCTCATCCACTTCAGCTCGCGCGTCTTCGAATTTTGCGTGGGCTTCTGCTTTGCTGTCCTCGAATTGAGTGCGCTGTTCGTCGAGTTCTGCCTGTCCTTCTGCAAGTTCAGTTTCAGCGGCGGAGAGCTGCTCTTTACCTGATTTCAGCTGCTGCTTTCCTGCGGAAAGCTGCTCCCATCCCTGTGCGATGGCTTTCTTGCCCGCTGAAACCTGCGCTGCCTGGGCGTCGAGTTCCTGCCTCGAGGCGGAAAGTTGCTTTTCCTGGGCATCAAGCTGGGCAAGCGTTTGCGCGCGCTGCGCTTCAATGCCCGCAAGTTGGGCCGAAGCTTCCTCTTCGCTTATCATGCCGGCAGCCAAAGCGGCATTGACCTGCGCTGCGGCATCGTCGCAAGCGGCATTTGCCTGGGCTCGGCCTTGGTCGATCTGAGCTTGTGCGCTTGAGATTGCAGCATAGCCGTTTTCGATCTGCTTCGAGGCGCCCGCCAGCTGATTTTCTTGCTGTCGAAGCTCGGCTTCCGATTGTGCCAGGGTGCTTTCACTGTTGCGCAAAGTGCGCTTATTCGCGGCAATTTCCCGTTTGCCTGAATCAAGCGTGCTTTGTGCGTCGTCGATTTTTCGCTGTGCATCGGAAAGCTCTTCGTTTACCTCGGCTTCCGCTTCGGCGATTTCATCGAGCGCGTCTTGGCGGATCTGTTGCGTCCGTGCCTCTTCGCGCTGTTTCTTGATCCCCTCTATCTGGGTGGTGAGGTTGTCGAGCAATGAGGAGTATTCAGGGGAAAAGCTTTTCGCCCCTGCGCTGTTCTTGGCTTTCACGTATATGGCGGTGAACGCATCGGCGGTTACGGCATCGGGTGTTACGAAGAACGAGTAATCGGGCGATGCATTGGCTCGTATGGCGATGGATCCATTGGGGTTGGTGAGTTCGGTCGGGTCGATCACGCTAGCGGTGATGGTGTATTGGGTTCGCTCAAACACCTCGTTGTCGTTATCTTCAAGTGTTACGGTATCGCCGAGCGAAAGACCCGAGTCGGTAAGGTAGTTTTCTGTCACGGCAACTTCGTGCTCATTTGCAGGCAGAGATCCATCAAGAACCTTGGGCATGTTGAATCCCTCGTTTGAAAGGGCCTTTACCCCTACGCTCGCGCGTTTTTGGCCAAGTGGGGTATAGGTTTCTTCTTCCCAGGTTCCTTCTGCGGCGGCAACGCCTTCGAGTGAGGAAACGGCTGCAACATCGTCTTTGGTCAGTCCTAAGGTTGACTGCACGCATACATCGTAGAGGCCTTGCTCACTGAAGAAGGCCTCGGCGGAATTGCGTAGGTCAACGCAGGATGCGCGCAGGCCGCACACCATGGTTACGCCCAATGCGCAAATGACCAGGATGGAAATAAAGCGCTTCTTGCTGTTGGCGATAGTGCGGAAGGTGTCTTTTGAAAATGCCCGTGCCATGATTGGCTACCATTCAATCTCGGCAATAGGTGTGGGGTGTGCGTTTGTTTCGATGCTGGTTACCCGTCCGCTATTCATGCGGATAACGCGGTCGGCCATAGGGGCCAGGGCGGCGTTGTGGGTGATGACCAGTGCGGTAATGCGCGAAGAGCGGCAAGTGTCCTGCAGCAGCTGAAGAATCTGTTTGCCAGTGCGGTAATCGAGGGCTCCTGTGGGCTCGTCGCACAAGAGGAGCTTGGGGTTTTTCGCGAGTGCTCGGGCGATGGCAACGCGCTGCTGTTCGCCGCCGGAAAGCTGGGCAGGGAAGTTGTTGAGGCGCTTTTCCAGTCCAACGCGGCAGAGCGTTTCGGCGGCATTGAGGGAATCGGGGCAGATCTGCGAAGCGAGCTCAACGTTTTCAAGCGCCGTAAGGTTGGGAACCAAGTTGTAGAACTGGAACACGAACCCCACGGCGGCGCGGCGGTATTCCACTAGCTGCGATTCGCTGCTTCGGGCGATATCCTGCCCGTCGATGAGCACGCTGCCATCGGTGGCGCTGTCCATGCCTCCCAAAATGTTCAGAGCGGTGGTTTTACCGGCGCCCGATGCGCCAAGGATTACGGCGAGTTCGCCTTTCTCGACGGAAAAAGACGCGCCATCAAGGGCCCTGATTTCTGCCGCGCCCGACCCGTACCGTTTAACAACGTTGTTGAATTCGATGTACGACATGTCGGCCCCTCGCTTTGCTGCGTACGAAACGGTGCTTCGAATGGGTTTCTCGATAGAGATTGGCCTGTAAAGCCATGCGACGCGAAGCACCTTCTACTTAATTTAGTATACGGGAAACCACCAGGCCTGTGGCGTTTCCGATTCCGCCTGAATTGGGTTGCGCCAAAAGAATGCCTCCCATTTCTCGTGGCTGGGAAATGGGAGGCAAATAAAAGGCCAAGCGTTGTTCGGGCTATGTTGGGCTACCTGGATAGGACGCCCCAATGCTCTCACCCCAGTTCATGTTTGGGCTACGTTGTGGCTAACTGGGTGGGAGATGGCAGGCGCTAGGGCTAATCGATGGAAATGAGGCGCTTGCGATCTTCGGGCTTGGGCAGTTCCTTCTTAGGTACGTTGATGCTCAAGATGCCGTTTTCGAATTTAGCGGAAATGTCGTCTTCTGAAACGTCATCGCCGACATAGAAGCTGCGGCGGCATGAACCAACGAAGCGCTCCTTACGAAGGAAGGTGCCGTTCTCGTCCTTGTCTTCTTTCTCCTCGTTGGTGGAAGCGTTGATGGTGAGGTAGCCATCGTTTAGCTCGATTTGGACGTTTTCCTTGTCGAACCCAGGTAGGTCGATGTCGAGTTCGTAGGCTTTGTCGGTTTCCTTGACGTCGGTCTTCATCAGAGAGGCGTTTACCTTGGGTGTTGGCTCGGTTCCGAAGAATCCGAAATCGAACGGGTCGCTCATAAAGTCATTGAAAAAGTTCCTACGTGCCAACATGCTTATCATCTTCTTTCTTTGCCATGCAAAGGGATTGTTGGCTTGCCGATTTCCCTTGCACGGCTGTTGTTTCTTTTGACGACTGCAATAGTACGCGCTAATTAGCACTCAAAAGGTGAGAGTGCTAATTAGGTACCATTCTGTAACCTTTTATAAGATTATCTAAGTGTTCAATTGATAGATATTTAGGAGCTTAAGAAGATGGTCATCAAAGCCTGCGCTTGAGAAACTGGGCAAAAAAATCCAATTTGTTTATCGCTTTCGGCCAGTTCGGGGTAGGAGTATTAATTTTTAAGCAATTGCGTGTCAATAACATGCGTTCACTTGCTATTATGCGCTCATGCATAATCGTCAAACATCTTCTTCGCGAAACGAGAGCCAGCACCGAGAAGAGCGATCTTCCCGATCGGGCAGCCGCACGGATCGCACCAGAAGCACGCGTCCAAAAGAAGCGCGTGCTGGTTCTGAGCGCTCCTCAAACCGTTCGGGCGGGCGAAGCGAATCGGGCCGTGGGCGCGGTTTTCGCGATCGCGACGTGCGAGGCGCTCGCACCGAGCGTCAAATGCGCGATGAAGGACGCGGGGGGGGTAAATCTGCTCGCGCCGAGCATGAGGTGCGCAGCGAAGGGCGCGAGCGCGAATCCGCTCGTGCGGCACGTAGCTATTCTGAAGGCAGAAACCGCACCGGTCGCAGTTCTGGTGATTCCTCGTCTCGACGCGGCGGCAGTACACGTGAGCGCGAAGTGTATGTGGGCTCGGGCAATCGTGGTTTCAGCCCTCGCAAAGGTCAGGGCCTTAACTCATCGTGGATGGCCGATCGTGCCGCTTCGTCCTCTTTGCCTCTTGCTACGCTTGCGCCCGTCTTGTGCATAGTCGCTGTAGTGCTGATTGCCATTCTCCTGGTGACCAGCATTGGCTCTTGCGTTTCTTCGGCTGATAATTCCTCGCAGAGCGATGGTTCGCAGGCCGATCAAATGGAGATCAGCTACACTCCCTCCATTCAGGCCATCGATGGCGTGTCGGATCCAGGTACTAACGTTCAAGGCGTTTCTCTTGCCGATTCGAATGCGAGTTACGTACCGCAATTAAGCGAAGAGGGAGCCACACAGGTGCGGGATGCCGTTTCGGCCATTACCGAGAATAACAAAGCTGTTGGTTTCGCGTTTATCGATTTGCAGACCGGTAGCGGATACGTCTACAACCTTGATCAGCGCGTATATGGAGCTTCTTCGTTCAAGGGCCATGTGCTTATCTATGGATGCCAGCAGGCGCTTGAAACGGGGCAAACCAGCATTTCGCGGGTGAACTCCAGCGCGCAAGATGCCATCATGAATTCCGACAATATCTCGTACTACCGCATGCGCAGCGTGTTTGAAAGCTCGGCCTCCGAATCGCTTTCTGCGTGGCTTTCTTCTATGAATATCTCTACTACGCTTGCCAACGACACGTCTTTTCCCCACTACTCGGCTCGTGAATCGCTGAAGCTATGGATGAACACATTCCTCTATTTGAACTCGTCTGATTCCAATAAGGAAATAACTGAGTGGGCAAAAAAGATGCTCTCTGGAACTACCGTTTCGATGGTTCGTAACGGTGTGGATCCAAACTCCAATCCGGTAAGCCGCGAAAAGGCGGAAAGCGTGACCCGGGAACTTCTTGGTGCGTTATGCCCTGGTAAGAAAACGGTAGAGGTTGGCGAAGCTAAGAAGACGAAGGTAAGTTCGGCTGACGAATCGGTAACGGTGTATGACAAGGCCGGCTGGATCAATGGGTCGAGCGACGATGCCGTATGCGATGCCGGTATTATCGAAGAAGACGGCAAATACTACCTCATTACAATCATGACGAATCTTGCCGATGGTGAAACAAGCCGCGTCGAGGTTAGCAACCTTGCTGCCGCGTTGTGGGATCAGCGCTCAACGCTTGCTCCCGAGCAGGGATACAAGCGGGTATAAAGCAGAGTTAACGGGGCTTGCGCCTCTTGGCAATCTGCTTGTTAAAAATCCTGCAGAAAACGTGAAGATTTTCACAAAGGCCCAAATCGGTGCGCTGCGATGATTGACGAAGGCCGCGAAAGCAGTATAAACTGCAAAAGTTCGCTTTCAAAAGCCCCGTACATGCTTGCGATTCGAACTCTTTTCCGCCTGGGAAACGTCCCTGCGCCGGCCAAGCTGGTCCAGAGCTTTTCGGCAGCACCGTTTTGCGGGAAGGAAAGAGATGCGGAGTAGGATCCCGCGCCTCGGGTTGGCAGCAACTTTTGAAAAACGACACTTGTTACTTTATTGGAGGAACACTGTGAAGACCTATTACGCAAAGCCCAACGAAGTTGAGCGCGAATGGCTTCTCATCGACGCTGAGGACCAGGTTCTTGGTCGCGTCGCTTCGAAGGCCGCTCACATTCTCAAGGGTAAGCACAAGCCCACCTACACGCCTCACGTTGACACTGGCGACTTCGTCGTAATCATCAACGCTGACAAGATCAAGATCTCTGGCGTTAAGGCTACCAGCAAGGAATACTATCGTCACAGCGGTTATCCCGGCGGCCTGAAGTGCGAAACCTTCCAGGAGGCCATGCAGAAGCATCCCGAGCGTGTTATCGAGCACGCAGTAAAGGGCATGCTCCCCAAGAACACGCTCGGTCGTGCAATGGGCATGAAGCTCAAGGTTTACGCTGGCGCAGAGCATCCGCATGCAGCGCAGCAGCCCCGCGAGATCAAGATGGAGGATAACTAATGGCAGGCGAAGCAATGTATTACGGCACCGGCCGTCGCAAGAACGCTGTTGCTCGCGTTCGCATCGTTCCCGGCACTGGCAAGGTAACCGTTAACGGTCGCGAGGGTGTTGAGTTCTTCGGCCGTCAGGCTCTTCTCGACTACGCAACCACTCCGTTCGTTGTAACCGACACCCAGGGTCACTTCGACGTAATCGCTCGCTGCAATGGCGGTGGCGTTTCTGGCCAGGCTGGCGCTCTGCGCCACGGCATCGCTCGTGCTCTCCTCGAGGCTGGCGACTACCGTGCAGACCTGAAGAAGGCTGGCTACCTCACGCGCGACTCCCGTATGGTTGAGCGCAAGAAGTACGGCCTGAAGAAGGCTCGTAAGCGTCCGCAGTTCTCGAAGCGCTAAGCGTTACGTTACCTACGTGATGTATTGGAAGGCTCCCATTTGGGAGCCTTCTTCTGTTTTCGGCGCTGTGCGGCAATGCGCTTGTCGAACAGCGCGGGATCGGACGCCGCAAATACGGCTATGGCGCTGATCCGCACCGCTCCGGTCATCCTGCGCGCGTTTGTCTTCGCGGTTGCTATGGGCTTGTGCCCCGAAGCGCGGCGGAAGCTGCCTGGTGATAAGGATGGCGGCGGAGTGCACCGTCGTTCCCTGAAGCGTAGTGGGGCGAGGAGTGCACCGTTGTTCCCTGAAGTGTAGTGGGCGATTGAGCTATGAGAGCGGCATGCGGAATGCATCGTTGAGATTTCGAGCGTAGTGGAAGCGAACATCCTTCTTGAAGAGTGGTTCTCGGTTGAATATGGCTAAATGAGCAGATGCCTGTTTCTAGGCAGTGCTACTCATTGACAATGAAACGCATTCGAATTGTTCAAATGGTAAAAAGCCAGTTCGAAGCTTTGTATTGAAATAGACAATAATGCCGTGAAGAAAATTGAGCATTATAGTGGCTTTACTCATGGAAAAACAGCGTTTATGAAGGAAATGTGGCGATAACGCCCATCAATATTGGTGAAATGGGTAATTATTTCAAATGAACGCGTTTTGAACGTGATCATAACCCGTTCATGCGACAAAACAGCCAAGGGTCCTGTTTGAAGCCTTGCAATCCCCTCTGACGGTCGTAATATGAACCCGCAATTTGAGTTCAGCGCAAAGCGGATTTCGGTTGCTGGCAATGGTTTTAATTTCGGTTTCATGCAAACCGGGTACGTCCAGGAGGATTGATCATCTATGGCATATGTAGTAGCTATTTCCGCATTCTTTGTTGTTGCAGCGTTCGGTATGTTCATTAAGTACGATTGCGGCAACGGTGCCCAGCTTGAGGCTATGGCTTCCGAGGCTCGCGCTCAGAAGCAGGCTCAGTTCGCAGTTGAGTCTCGCAACGTGTATCTGCGTCAGTTTGACGAGGCTGCAGCTAGTTTCGCTAAGTAGTTGTTTGGCGCTGATTTTTCAATAATCAAACAAGCTTGAAAAGGTCCCGTGAGGGACCTTTTTTTCTTGCGCGCGGCGAGTGAGTCGCACCTAGTTGCGAACGAGCGGCTCGGTTCGGCAGGACTTTGGCGGCGAGTGGTGCAGAGTTGGTAAAAGCCAAAAGTATGTATGGCACGCGTAGGGGAAGGGTGTTACTCTTATGCGCCATGACTATTTCAAAGAACATACGAGGTTTCTGCTTTGCGCTGCTTGGAGGCATCAGTTGGGGCTTCTCCGGCGCCTGCGCACAGTACCTCTTTCACCATTACAATGTTGATCCGCTTTGGGTGTCCTCGGTCCGTATGCTATGTGCCGGCATCGTGTTGTGCGCATTCGCCCTTGCAATAGCGCGCGGTCCTTTTCTTGCAATGTGGCGCAATCGAAATACGGTGGCGTCGCTTGTGATCTTCTCGGTGTTTGGCCTGGCAGCATGCCAGATTACCTATCTACTTGCAATCCAGAATTCGAATGCCGGCACGGCAACGGTGATTCAGTACATTGCCCCCGTTCTTGTTGTGCTGTATTTATGTTTAAGGAGCCATCGCCGTCCCCTTAAACGTGAGGTTTTGGCAATTGCCCTTGTGATAACGGGTACGTTCCTTGTTGCCACGCATGGCAACCCCGGCTCATTAGCGCTAACCCCAGCAGGCTTGTTCTGGTCGCTGGTTTCTGCCGTTACCTATGCCATGTACACCCTTATCCCTCGCAGGTTGATGCTCCATTATGGAAGCGTCCCTGTTGTCGCTGGTGCGCTTCTTATTGGCGGTATTATTTTCTCCGTGGTTCTTCAATCGTGGACGGTAAATCCTGGATTTGATTTTTCGGGCTGGCTGCTCCTGTTCTTTGGCTTGGTGCTGTTTGGCACCATCATTGGTTTCACCTTGTACTTCCAGGCGGTTAAAGATATTGGCGCAACGAAAACGGGCATTGTCGCCAGCATCGAAACGGTTTCGGCAACCTTGTTCGCGGTACTGTGGTTGGGAACCTCGTTTTCCTGGATCGACATTGTCGGTTTTATATTCATCATGGCCACGGTATTCGTTCTTGCAAAGCATCCCGGTGACGGTGACATCAAAGCCGAAAGCTAGACTATTTCGTTATTCGTTTCGTTATTCGCGAGCCTGACGGCTTTCATGCGCGGGTAAGGCAATTGGCCGTTAGGTTTTGACGCCTGGCGGAGCATGAAAGTAGGTGTCTTTCAGCAAGTGATACGAGCGGCAATCTGCGTCTGTAGATGCTTATTAGCATTGTAAATGAAACATGCATATATCAAATAATTCTAATAAGAGAATTGCGCAACGGTGCGCAATAATGAGTTCAGCAAGTTACTGCTCTTGCTTGGGGAAGTAAGAGCGTGGCTCCCGTTCAAACGTGCTGGGGGGCACGTAGTAATGGGAAGGTGAATGCCAATGGGGATCGGAGTTCACCAAATGGCAATCTTGCAGGGGAGTGAGGTTGCTTATGTGGAGAGGGCGCTCGTAAGGGCGCCCGCTGCATTTCTAGGATTTGAGGCCCGCAAGGAGGGGCGTCATCTTCGCTCATGCAAGCCAGGCATATGCCTGGCTTTTTGTTTTGCTGCACGAACCCCAACTGCTCAACGGTGCCATCCATAGACTATTCCGAGGACCTAGAAACAAAAAATCGGGTCAGGATGCAACTTTTTTGCGATTGCGGATTGTCGGGTGGTGCCAATACGCAGATCGCGGCTTAAAAATTGCAGTAAACAGCTGCAAAACGGCCCTTTTTCCGCTTTGCGGGAATGGAAGAGGATCGTGTCCCAATAGTTGGTGTCCGGGCACCTTGCCAGAAAAAGGTGCGGCC
>OGQV01002523.1_pt1 | contig 10822 bp, 7 predicted proteins | sample 1553311 | NCBI WGS metagenome assembly OGQV01 (sample SAMEA2579976, study PRJEB22360) | human gut metagenome
GTGTATCCTGGCTGTCCTGATAATCATCCGATATTTGGGCATATGGCAGGAAATCTATTGGTGTAAGGTCAGCATGTATCTGATCCATGTAGTTCTTCCATATTTCTGCAGGGTAAGAGCTTCCTGTCAGTTTTTTGACTGTCTCAGGCATATCGCAGCCTACCCATACACATGTGGTGTAGTATCTGGTAAAGCCACAGAACCAGCCGTCCTTCTTATCGTTTGTGGTTCCGGTTTTGCCGGCGCAAGGCATGCCATTGTCCAGATTAGCGCTACGTCCGGTTCCTGATTTCATAACATCTGTCATGACATCTGTCATCATACGCGATGCTGTCTCTGTATATATGACGGTATCCTTCTGCGATGATGTATATATGATATTGTTGTCAGAATCTACAATCGACTTAATACATGTCGGATTCCTGTACATTCCATCGTTCTCAAGTGTTGAATATGCAGATGCCATCTCCAGTGTGGATACACCTGTTGTAAAACCTCCAAGTGCTGTTGCTGTGACATAGTCATCCTTTACAATATTGGTAAAATTCATATCCTTGAGATACTGTAAGCCTACCTTTGGCGAGAGCTCATCATATAGCTGCCATGCTACAGTATTCAGTGACTTTTGAACGGCAAACCTGATGGTCACATCACCGTAATATGAATCACCCGAGTTAGACGGTCCTCCATCAAACTTGTGGTCATTTACGATGGTATCCGGTGTCTTTCCACGCTCAAATGATGGTGTATACACAATGAGCGGCTTGATTGAGCTTCCCGGCTGACGATGACTTTGGAAAGCACGGTTTAGCGTATGACTGACTGCATCCTGACTTCGTCCGCCAACTATTGCAACCACATCGCCTGTGTCGTTGTCTATACAGGTTGCAGCACTCTGCAGCTTAAATGTGCCATCATCTGTCGTATCTGTAAAGTCCAGAAGCGTCAGGTCAATTGAATCCTGAAGCTGCTGCTGCATGGTCAGATCGATTGATGTATAAATCTTGTAACCATCTGAGTAAAGCTTTTTCTGACAATATGAATACATCTCATCATATGAAGCATCATACTCCTTTTCTTCCTCGTCTGAATCAAAGTAATACTTAAACTTGAAGCCCTCATTCTCCATGAGCGCCCTCGTAGCGCAGTAATATGCATAGGTATCCACATAATTGTACTTGACCGTGTCATCCTTCTCAGGCATGTTGAGGGTAATCTCCTCGTTTATAGCGGTCTCATATTCCTGTTGTGTGATTTTGCCGTCTTCCTTTAGATTTTTCAATATGAGATTGCGACGTGTCAGTGTATGCTCCTTGTTGTTTATCGGGTCATAGTATGTCGGACTGTTCGGAATCGCACACAAAAAGGCAGTCTGCGACAAATCAAGATCCGAAAGCTCACAGTTGAAATAGCCATGGCACGCTGCCTGAATACCATAATATCCGTTCATGAAATAGACATTATTCAGGTAGAACTCCATAATATCGTTCTTGGAATATTTCTTTTCCAGCTCCATCGCTATGAACATTTCCTTGACTTTTCGCTGCCAGTTCTTGTTCGTATCCAGATAAATATTTCGGGCGAGCTGCATCGTGATGGTACTGCCACCCTGGGTAATTCTCTTGTTTTTTATAATTGACTTTGCGGCACGCACTATTGCCTTTAGGTCCACACCATTGTGCTTATAGAACTTCTTGTCCTCGATACTGACCATGCAGTTTACGAAGTTCTGCGGTATATCCTCATACTTCACATAGTCAGCCTTTTTGGTAGTGGCCGTCTCGGATATCTCATCACCGTTTGTATCGTAGAGTGTACTCGTCCGCGCCGGTAAAAATGTGTTTTTGTCAGATTTCTGCACGAGCTCTACCGCCTCTGAGTGAAGCTTCGCCACCTTGTCTGCATAGCCTCCAAAGTAATAAAAGCATAATCCACCGAGAATCAGTACCATCAGAAAAATCTGAAGCTTTATGAAAAACCAGAAAACGCGATGCTGCTTTTTCTTCTTTTTCTTTTTCTGTTTTGCCATTTCTAAACGTTACCTCCAAACTATCGGTATACCATTGTATATCGGCATACTTTATAGATAATTGACAACTATATCCAATATGTACTGTCTATTATACTACAATGCCTCTACATCAGATAATTAATAATTGCTTAATTTTCTATTATACCTTTATAGCACAAAAGGAAGCTATTTGCTCCCTTTATCACGCTATTTTACATCTTTATCACTGTTATAGTCAAGTAAATAGTTTTTCACTATGCTTTTTTCAATGCTTTTCGCTGTCTTTAGCCAAGCTGTTCAGCCAGAAATTCTGCTGCTGCACTCACCAGCTTTTCGGCAATCTCAAGCTTATCGCCTTTTTCATCGTAAACACAAAATATAACGGCTCCCGCACTATCACCATCATGCACTATTGCTGCTATTGCCTGCGCTTCACAGTCAGCTTTATCGTCCTTTACCACCGGTATCAGGTTATCGTCCTTTTTACTGTATAATGCACTTTTTCTCTTATCCATAATGTCTTCGAGCTCCTTGGACAAAGCCTTGCCTATATACTTTTTGTGGTTTTTCCCGGCTGCCGCTATTATCCCATCCCTGTCTGCCACACATATCGTGGCACCGGTTACCTTTGACAGGCTCTGTGCATATGCCTGTGATATATTTTTCAGGCTTCCCACCTGCGAATATTTCTTTAGCACTATCGTCTCGTCTGCATCCATATATATTTCCAGCGGACTGCCCTCTTTGATATGGAGCATCCTGCGCAGCTCCTTCGGTATGACTATTCTGCCGAGTGAGTCTACTCTTCTGGTCAATCCTGTGATTTTCACTTTATTGTCCTCCGGTTACTTTTTTGCATTTGCATTCATGCTTTGGAGGTAGTATATGGAAATCTGTATGAAATATACATTCGGTATGCACTGATACAGTGCTCTTTCATAATAGCTTTTATAATGTCACGGTATGTTTTGAATTTGATAAGGTATCTATATCCATCAGCTCACGCTCATCTGCGATATCCACATATACACAGTCATACTTCTTTGCCACACTTCTGCCACCCTTATCCCCCTCCAGTGATAAAAGCTGCGGGATAAGCGATGAATGAAATACACACGGATTGCCTACAGCATCTCCACAGTGAAGTGAAAATACTAATCGCTTATTCCCTTTATTTTCAAGTACTTTGTCTATTAATTTAATCACGCTTTGACTTTTTAAGTATGGCTGGTCAGCTACTGCAAACATGTAGTAGTCCTGCATACTGGTCTTTTTCTGCTCCTGCACCGCCATAATTCCTGCTTTTATGGTGTGGGATATGCCTTTTTCGCTGTCCAGACTTAAGACTGCATGGCAATCGGGGATAGATGAGCAGTAGTCCAATATTTCCCGGTAGCGTGTAACGACAGTTATATCTATGGCCGGGCTGTCTGATTTCAGTTTATTATATCTATCTTTAATTTCTACCAAGTGATCAAGCAGATGCCTGTACATAGGCTTTCCATCCAGCTCATAAAACAGTTTGTTACTTCCAAAACGGCGGCTGTTTCCAGCCGCCATGTATATGATATGAATCATTTCACTCTTAGGTCCTTTTCGTGCCAGTTTGGGTCTACCATTCCCATAAGTATTTTCTCTGGGGTAAACGGAACTGTCCTGTGCCATACGCCTGTTGCGCGATAAATGGCATGTGCCAGCGCAGGAGCCGGTGTATTGATAACTATCTCACCGATTGACTTGACTCCGAACGGACCTGACGGCTCATAGCTTGTCTCAAATTCGACATTGATATTGCCCACATCCTGTCGTGTCGGTATCTTGTACTGCATGAGGTCATTTTCTGCGATTTTTCCACCGGCATTGTAGGTGACATTCTCATAAAGTGCCATGCCTATTCCCTGGCCTATGCCACCCTCTGTCTGTACACGCGCGAGGTTTGGATTGACCGGGATTCCGCAGTCCACAACAGCCTGATAATCAAGTATTTTAACTGCTCCAGTCTCCTTATCAAGCTCTATCTCGACCATTCCTACCATGTATGGAGGAGGTGAAACAGGTGATGAATATGTCGCGGTGACATCTACAGGTATCGTGTTGTTGACCTGTGACTTTGTTGCTATATCGGAAAGACTTACGGAAACTGCCCCATTGTCTGCACCGTCCGGATTTATGATATACACCTCTTTACCGTCGAAATCCACCTCTGATACAGCACAGCACAGCATCTGTGCACCGATTTTCTTTATGTTTTCACGAAGCTCAAGTGCTGCATTCTGTGTGGCCATTCCTGTAATGTAGGTGGTTGATGAGGCATATGAACCCGAGTCATAAGGAGAAGCATCCGTATCCGCTCCAAACACGGTTATATCATCCGGCTCACAATCGAGTACCTCAGCCGCCATCTGCGCAAGTATTGTATCACAGCCTGTTCCCATGTCTGCCGCGCCTATCATCATATTGTAGGTGCCACAGTCTGAAAGCTTTAAGGTACACGATCCGACATCTACATTTGATATGCAGGAGCCCTGCATTGCAAGTGCCATGCCTGCCGCACGAACCTTGCCATTTCCCATATCGCGGACAGGATACTTTTCTGCCCAATGGAAATTATCCGCGCAGTGCATTATGCATCTGTCAAGTGCACATGCATTGGCTGTCTCGCCAAAATAAGCCGGCATAAACATGCCCTCACGGACGATATTTTTCAAACGAAGCTCAACCGGGTCTATATGCAGCTTTTCAGCGAGCTCATTGACAGTTGATTCAAGTGCAAAGATACCCTGTGTGGCTCCATAGCCTCTATATGCACCTGCCGCCTGCACGTTTGTGTACACAACATCGCACGAGAATCTGGTTGCCTCGCAGCCTCCCGTATAAAGAGGAAGTGATTTATGGCCTGAGAGTCCTACTGTTGTAGTACTATGCTCTCCGTATGCTCCACCATTTGACAGCGTATAAAGATCTATCGCCCTTATATGACCATCCCTCATTGCTCCAAGACGCACGGTGACCTCCATCTCATGACGCGGTGACGCAATAGTCTGACACTCTTTTCTGCTGTAGATTATTTTGCTCGGACGCTTTGTCTTCCAGGTAACAAATGCCGGATATACCTCACAGACCGCTGTCTGCTTGGCACCGAAGCCTCCACCGATACGCGGCTTTTCAGCACGCACCATGGACTTTGGAATATCGAGTGCATTGGACAGTATTCGGCGCAGGTGGAAAACAATCTGTGTTGAGCTGATACAGTGAAGTCTGCCGTATCTGTCTATCTCACAGTATGCCCTGCAGGTCTCCATATATGCCTGCTGCGCGGGCTTTATGCGATATGTGTGCTCAATAATCTCATCGCACTCTGACAGAATTTTCTCTACATTTCCATGCTCATCCTCCTCGTGATGAATGAGATTGCGCTTTACATCGCCTGTATCTATGCTGGATGACCAGTCATCCTCAGGATGCACGAGTACCTTGTTGTCCAGCGACTTTCTGAAGTCAAGCACCGGCTCAAGCACCGTGTACTTTACTTTTATCATGTTAAGAGCCTTGTCCACCGCCTTTTCCGATTCACCTACCACAATAGCGACAGCGTCACCTACACTTCTAACATGGCGGTCAAGGATTAGTCTGTCATATGGTGACGGCTCCGGAAAGGTCTGTCCTGCGATAGAAAAACGCTTTTTCGGAACATCCTCCCAGGTGTATACTGCGACCATGCCCGGCACCTTAAGGGCAATATCTGTCTTTACGTCCTCGACAATTGCATTTGCATATGGGCTTCTGAGAAGCTTTATGACAAGCGCATCACGAGGTGTGATATCATCAGTAAATACCGGCTTTCCGAGCAGAAGCTGGCTCGAATCCTTCTTCGGTATGCATTTTCCAACTGCGTGGTAATCCCTTCTGGCGCGGTTGAAGCTGTTTTCATTAGTTTGATTTGTGCTCATCCTGCCACTCCTTTCCGATATCCTCTCCGTAGACACCTGCCTCAAGATTAAGAGGTGCGCCCTCCTTCTTACTGTTTAAGAAATTTCTGATTGAGCGCAGCTGACTCTGATATCCTGTACAACGGCACAAATTTCCTGAAAGATATTCAAGAATTTCCTCATCAGTCGGGTCAGGATTTTCTCTCAGAAGCGCCACAATATTTACAATATAACCCGGATTACAGAAGCCGCACTGATCAGCTCCCTGTGCAGCAAAAAATCCTGTAAACTGCTTAGCTTCCTCCTCAAGTCCCTCGAGGGTGTCCACCGCTCTGCCGTCTGCCCTGCCTATCGGCGTGCTGCATGACAGCACAGGCTTTCCATCCAGAAGCACTGTACAAAGACCGCAGTTACCTGACTCACAGCCTCTCTTCACCGAAAAGCAGTTGTGCTTGCGGCAAAAGTCTAAAAGAACCATATCCTGGTCTACCGAGTCGGTTATTAACTTTCCATTTAATTTTATTTTAACATCCATATATATGAATTCCTTCCTACTTAATGCTCGATCTTAATGCTAATGCATTGACGCCATCGCACTAATAGAGCTGCCAAAATTCTGTTTACCTTACATGTGACTGGCGACAATTACATTATATCACCGCAGATGTCAAGCGACTGTGTGACAGCGCGGCGTGTAAGCACCCTGCAGATTATCTCTCTGTACTCGGCCCCTGCCCTTATATTGCTTCCAAAACGGATATGCTCTGCAACATATTCGGCAAATTTATCTATTTTTGCATTGTTTTCGGAGTTATCTGTCAAAGCTGCATTACCGTCTGTGTTTACTTCTGCTATGCCATCGAGTATGCCGTCCTCATCCCACACAGGCTCTGCCATATATGGTGATGCTCCGATGACCGCCACATACCTGCCGTTTCTATTTGCCACTGCACATGTGAGCACCGGAAAGTCTGTTGACTGGTTTCTCTGGCTTAAGTATACTACACCCTTTGCATTTTTCGGCACTATTACTGATACGAGCACATCGCGCGTGGTTCTTGGAAGTGCCGCAAACTCGTCCAAATCCATAATTCCCGCCTTGTGAAGCTGCACCTTTGCTCCAAGCGCCCTGAAAATCGTCATGACATCTGAAAATCCGAATCTGCCCCAGATGCTTCCTCCAACAGTCGCCACATTTCTAAACTGAACTCCGACGATATGTCTGACAGATTCTGCGATTGCACCGTGTGTATATGCATTCAGGGCTTCATGTATCTCTATCTGCCTGAGGGTTGCATATGCGCCGATTCTAAACTCATTCTCATCCTCATCAATCCGGTCAAGCCCGAGGTCGCACAGATCAATTGCCGTGCCAAGCGTCTTATTTTTCATTTTGAGCCAGAGCATGCCGCCCAGCACAAAATTCGGTTTTTTCTGATAAAGCTCATAGGCTTCATCAAGGCTTTGCGCCCTCACATACTGATTGTAATAAAACATATTTTTCTCCTGTTATATATAGGTAACTATCAGTTACCTCATTTCGATTTCGTACATCGCTTCCCACCTGATGTCCTGCTCCTTCATAAAGGCTATGAGGCACTCTCTGTCAGAAAGCTCTGCACGCCACGCCAGCCCACAGCCTGCCGATATAACAGACGGAAGAGGAATCGTGCGCCCCGGAATACCACATGCCTTGCCCTTGATATCCATCTTTAACGGTGCTGTGGTAGTCTCGAAGGTGATGATTAGCCGTTTTTTCTTTTCTCTTGCCAAATTTTTATCCATTACCTCACACCTTGTATAACTCTACGGACTTACAATAAGAGATGCCCCAGCCATCTTTTCTGCGATATCATACATGTTGGTCACCTCTCCCACTGCAAGCTTATCTGACAGCTCATAGTAGTTCAGGCATGTTCCGCAGGTAAAAATTTTCACCCCACGGCTCTTAAGCTCCTTTAAATCCTCAAGTGACTCTGAGCCCTCACAGGTCAGCTTCGCTCCTCCATTATAGAAAAGCATGGTTTCAGGCGGGTTGTCCTGCTGCGAAAGTGCATAGATGAAGCCCTTTATGAGTACACTTCCAAGCTCCTCGCTGCCCTCTCCCATATATGAAGAGCGGATTACAACAACTCTGTTATCTGCAGCCGGCCTGCATGTATACTGTGAAGCCTCGTCTGTATCTGAAAGTGATCCGGTGTCAAGAGACTCAATTGTCAGCTTTACACTGTAGCTTCCGTCGTCGAGCTTACTGCTGTCGCAGCTATATCCCTTCTGTGCAGCCATCTTTTTTAAATTTTCCACTGCAATTTCATTGTCCACAAGTGTCTCCACCGTATCCGGCTGGGTGAGAGCCTCAATTGCCTTCTTTGTCTTTACTACTGGGATTGGACATGTATCCCCTATTGCATTTACTGTTATCATATTTATAATCCTCCCTATGTTATTTTAACTCATCAGCCCTCAAAATGCAGGGCATGCAGCCTGTCAGCATATTTGCATAAGCTATGGCAGCTTAAAGTCAGTTCACATATATCGGCACATCGCGCCGTTCAACAAATCGTCCCACCTTTGCGGCCGGATGCCCTGCGGCTTTAAGCTCATGCAAAAATGCATCTGCCTCAGAGGCTTTTACTGCAAACAGCAGTCCTCCGGAGGTCTGCGGATCGAAAAGTACCTCTTCCATTGAGAACGGTAAATTTTTTGCAAAGCACACCTTATCACCTACATGGTTTCTGTTGCGCTGGGCCGCTGCCGTGAGGAAAAACTCATCTGCGCATCGCAGTGCTCCGGTAATGACCGGGATAGAAATCGAGTCGATAAGTGCTGTTATATCATCATTTAACATCTCACTCAGATGCCCTAAAAAACCAAAGCCCGTGACATCTGTGCATGCATGTATATCGAAAGCATGACTGATTTCGGATGCTGCCTTATTCAGTGTAGTCATAGAGTTTACCGCATCCTCAATTGCACCTAGCGGAGCTTCACCGACACGGTTTGCGTTGCATACAAGCCCCACTCCGAGCTTCTTAGTCAGTATAAGCACATCTGACGGCTGCCCTGTATTGTTGCTGTAGATGTGCTCCGGATGAACTGTTCCCATGACAGAAAGTCCGTATTTCACATCGCTGTCTGCTATAGAATGCCCGCCTGCAAGTGTACCTCCTGCCTCTATCACTTTATCGGCGCCTCCCTGCATTATTTTACCGAGTATATTCAAATCCATTTTCTCAGGGAAACAGACGATGTTCAATGCAGTCTTTACTGTGCCGCCCATCGCATAGATATCACTGAGCGCATTTGCGGCCGCTATCTGTCCAAACGTATACGGATCATCAACCATCGGCGGAAAAAAATCAAGCGTCTGGACTACCGCCGTGTCATCTGAAATTTTGTACACTGCCGCATCATCACAGCTATCATATCCGATGAGCAGATTGCTGTCTTTCTCACCCCTTGGCAGCTTTGCTAAAACATTACTTAACAAATCCGGACCAAGCTTTGCAGTACAGCCACCGCCCTTGCAAAACACTATTTCCTGTGGCATTTTTGCTCCTTTCAATTATTTAATACTATTTATCGCAATGCCGCAATCTGCATAAGCGCTTCAGCGGCCTCATTTATCTCATCAACTGTATTATAATATGAAAATGAGAATCTCACCATACCCTGATTTTGTGTTCCAAAGAATTTATGCATCAGCGGTGCGCAGTGTATGCCGCTCCTTGTTGCAATGCCATACTCATTCATAAGTATGTCTGACACCTCCGCCGAGTCCATATCAGCTATATTTACTGAAACAATCGCACAGTGCAGACCATTGTCGGGCAGCATATCGAAATCTCCATATATCCTGATTCCGGGGATTGTCTTTATTTTTCCCATAAATGCCTGCATCAGCTCATGCTCTTTAGCGTATATATTGTCGAGGCCGATTTTCTCAAGCTCCATGACTCCGGTTAAAAGCCCTGCGATTCCCGGACCGTTTAAGGTACCGGCCTCAAGTCTTGTCGGAAGCTCCGTAGGCTGGCTCTCAAGAAAGCTGAGCACTCCGGTGCCACCGCTTTTAACCGGCTTTATATCTGCTCTTTCTCCCACATAAAGCCCTCCTGTTCCCTGTGGACCCATCAGCCCCTTGTGCCCTGTGAAGCAGAGCACATCAATATTCATGTCTTTTACATTTATTGGAAGCGCACCGGCTGTCTGCGACGCATCAACTATAAATAAAAGGTCATGCTTTCGTGCGATTTGCCCTATCGACTTAATGTCCACCACATTGCCTGTGAGGTTTGAAGCATGTGTGCAGACGATGGCTTTTGTGTCCGGACGGATTGCAGCCTCTATATCCCGCGAGCAAATTACCCCTTTTTTTATATTTGTTATATTCTTAATTGATTTATTATTAAAATAAAGCATTCCATCTCTTAGTATTTCTGTAGCCCTAAGCAAAAGCCGGTTATCTCTGATACGCTTGTCATTATTTGAAAAAATAGCCTCTATTTCTTTGTTCTCTAATTCAAAAAACTTTTCATCCATGTTTAATCACCTCATTTTCTTTATTCACTTTTGCCAGTCTGAAACCAATTGCCATTAAAGGCAGATTAATTTCGTTTCTGAAAGTATTTAACACGCAATATGGGACGTACTCCATTTCAGCCAGAAGACGACAACCATTTGTTAATACAAACAGAAGTGTTATTGCAAAAATAACCGTTCCTCTCCATTTGCTTATCTTATATACATTTCTGCCAAGTTTGCATCCAAGAATCACAATCAAAATCATTTCTATAAAAAAAACAGTAAGCCCTACTTCTGACTCCAAACGCCAAATCATTTCGAACGCTTTATTTTTAGATGGTACTAATCCTAACCGATAAGT
>OGQV01002525.1_pt1 | contig 10817 bp, 5 predicted proteins | sample 1553311 | NCBI WGS metagenome assembly OGQV01 (sample SAMEA2579976, study PRJEB22360) | human gut metagenome
AGAAGCTGTCCAGGCAATGGTGGGCGGAGCCGATGTAGACAGTACATTGAAGGATTATCAGACACAGGCTGAGGCGGCTATCGCACAGTAAAATCAGACAGGAGCTGCTGCAGGAAACTGCAGCAGCCCTTTTAGAAGGAGACGAAGACTATGAAAAAACACAGCGTTCACAATAAACTGGACCGAAAAGCATGGTTGTTCATCATTCCAAGTCTGGTTTTAATTGTCTGTTTTGTATTTTATCCGATGATTCAGGCATTCTTTACATCCTTTCAGTCAGGTATGGCAAATAACCTGGAATTTGGAGGCGTAGTAAATTATAAGCGAATGTTGACGGATTCCACCTTTAAGAAAGCATTGTTCAATACCATGCTGTTTCTGATCGTGCAGGTGCCGGTGATGATACTGCTGGCATTAATTATTTCATCGATTTTGAATAATAAACGGCTGAAATTCAGGGGATTTTTCCGAACAGCAATTTTCCTTCCGTGCGTAACATCTCTGGTTGCTTATTCCATTATTTTTAAGAGTCTTTTTGCGAATGATGGATTTATTAACGGAATGCTGATGAATCTGCATGTGATTTCAGAACCCATTAACTGGCTGACCAACGCAACTTTTGCAAGAATTCTGATTATTTTGGCAATTACCTGGAGATGGACCGGTTACAATATGGTCTTTTATCTGTCCGGACTTCAAAGTATTGATGACTCAATTTATGAAGCGGCATCCATTGACGGTGCGAATGGTTTCCAGAAATTTTTCCATATGACGCTGCCGTTGCTGAAACCGATCATTTTATTTACTACGATCAATTCGACGATCGGTACGCTGCAGCTATTTGACGAACCAATGAATATTACCCAGGGCGGTCCGGCGAATGCAACAATTACCATATCACAGTATATTTACAATCTGCTGTTCAAATATCAGCCGAATTTTGGATATGCGGCTGCGGTATCTTATGTAATTGTAGTATTAATTGTGGTACTGTCCTTTATTCAGATGAAAGTAGGTGATAAGGATGAGTAAGAAATCAAAGATGATGAATGGGGTGCAATATATCATATTGTCGGTCCTAGCAATTGTATCCATATTTCCATTCTTCTGGATGGTAGTAGCGTCAACGAACAAGTCCGTAGATGTTACGAAAGGAACCTTGGTTCCGGGTACTTATTTATTGGAAAACCTGAGACATTTGCTGGAATCGGATCTGCAGTATCTGAGTGCATTTAAGAATTCTATTGTGATAGCAGTTGTGACGACAGCGTTAGCGATGATTGTTTCGTCAGCGGCAGGATATGCCTTTGAGGTTTTTAAGTCTAAGGGGAGAGATCGTGTTTTCAGCATTGTGCTGCTTTCCATGATGGTGCCCTTTGCGGCGTTGATGGTACCCTTGTTCCGCTTATTCAGTAAATTTAACAAAATTCCGGTTCTGAAGTGGATTGGACTGAATACTACCGGATCCGTGGTAATCATTGCAATTGCAACGGCATTCCTGATTTTCTTTTTCCGGCAGAATACAAAGACCTTTCCGAAGGAGCTGATTGAAGCAGCAAGAATAGACGGAGTGGGAGAATTCGGAATTTTTACAAAAATTTATATGCCGACGATGAAGTCCACTTATGCGGCAGCGGTGGTTGTAACTTTTATGACCAGTTGGAATAATTACCTTTGGCCTTTGATTGCATTGCAGTCGGAAGACAAAAGAACATTGCCGCTGGTTATTTCTGCACTGGGCTCGTCCTATACACCGGACTATGGAATGATGATGACTGCTGTGGTTATCGCAACCTTGCCGACTGCATTGATTTTCTTTCTGATGCAGAAGCAGTTTGTAGCAGGTATGACAGGTTCCGTCAAAGGCTGACGACAGATGAAGGGACAGGAAAGAGGACGTGAAGAATCCGGAACCGTCCTCTTTTTCTGATAAGAAAATAAAGGCGGCGAAGAGAGGAGAAAGAAAAGGAATGAAAGCGAAATTGGAGTGGCTTACTGATCCGGAAGTGTTCCAGGTGAATCGGTGCGAAGCTCATTCAGATCACAAATTTTATCTGAACCGGGAAGAGCTGAAGAAAGGGAAAAGCCGGCTGGTGCAATCGCTGAACGGCACCTGGAAGTTTCGGTATGCCGTAAACCCTTCCGGGCGGGCAGCAGATTTCTATGAAGAACAAGTGTCTGCAGAAACATTTGGAGAGATTCAGGTTCCCGGTCACATACAGCTTCAGGGCTATGACCAGTGTCAGTATATCAATACGATGTACCCCTGGGATGGAAAAGAGTTTCTGCGTCCGCCGTATGTATCAGAGGAATATAATCCGGTGGGAAGCTATGTGACTTATTTTGTACCGGAGCAGGAGCTTCTGGGAAGGCAGGTATACCTTAGTTTCCAGGGAGTGGAGACGGCATTTTATGTGTGGCTGAATGGTGTTTTTATCGGCTATTCGGAGGATAGCTTTACACCGGCAGAATTTCTGATCACAGAAGCGCTGAAGCCAGGCAGAAACAAGCTGGCAGTGGAAGTCTATAAGAGAAGTTCAGCAAGCTGGCTGGAGGATCAGGATTTCTGGCGCTTCTCGGGAATTTTTCGGGATGTGTACCTCTATGGGATACCAGAGACACATATCCGGGATTTGTTTGTAAATGCTTCCTTAAGAGAAGAATACACGACGGGTGCTCTGAAAATCAGTATGAAGGCGACTGGAGAGATGAGTGGGACAGTCAACCTGTTCCTGAAAGATGGGGAAGGTAAGGTCATTGCACAAAAGGAGCAGCTACCTTTGGAAGAGGAGACGGTCATTGCACTGGATGCAGGTGTGGTTCAGCCCTGGTCAGCAGAGATTCCCTATCTGTACCGGATCGAGTTGGAAGTCCGGAACAGTGATGACACACTTTTGGAAGTCATCGATCAGCCGGTGGGATTCCGCAATTTTGAGATGATTGATGGGATCATGTGCCTGAATGGAAAAAGAATTCTCTTCCGGGGCGTCAACCGGCATGAATTTAATCCGGAGCGGGGCAGAGCGGTCACGGAAGAGGATATGCTTACCGATATCCGAATTCTGAAACAAAATAATATCAATGCAGTGAGAACTTCCCATTATCCGAATCAGAGCCGCTGGTATGAATTGTGTGATGAATATGGAATCTATCTGATTGATGAGACGAATCTGGAGAGTCATGGCTCCTGGCAGAAGCTGGGTGCATGTGAACCTTCCTGGAATGTACCGGGATCTCTGCCGGAATGGAAGGAGGCGGTTGTGGACCGGGCACGTTCCATGCTGGAGCGGGATAAAAACCATCCCTCTGTTCTGATTTGGTCCTGCGGTAATGAATCCTATGCAGGGGAGGATATTCTGGCAATGAGTGAGTTCTTCCGCCAGAGAGATCCTTCCAGACTGGTTCATTACGAAGGGGTATTCTGGAACCGGGAATTTGACCGGATCAGTGATATGGAGAGCAGAATGTATGCGAAACCTGCCGAAATTGTGGAATATCTGGAAAAACCGACGGGAAAACCATACATCAGCTGCGAGTATATGCATGCAATGGGGAATTCCTGCGGAGGAATGGAGTTATACACAAGACTTGAGGATCAGTATATCAGATATCAGGGCGGTTTTATCTGGGATTATATTGACCAGGCTGTGTGGCAGAGAGATGCACAGGGGAATCAACGGCTGGCCTATGGCGGAGACTTTGACGACCGTGCTACCGATTATTGTTTTTGTACCGACGGTATTGTCTATGCGGACAGAACACTGTCGCCGAAGATACAGGAAGTGAAGCAGTTGTACAGCAATGTGCGGATTCAGGTAAGGGAGAAGTGCATTATCATTGAAAACCGAAACCTCTTTGCAGATCTTGAAGCATTTACCTTTGAGGAACGGGTGGAAAAGGATGGACAGCAGATTGCCCTTCGGAAACTGGACATTCATGCAGAACCGGGAACACGGACAGAAACTGCAAGAGAAAAATTGCCGGGCGATCCAGGAGAATATACCGTAACGGTGACCGCAAGATTGAAGGAAGACAATCGCTATGCAGACGCGGGACATGAAGTTGCTTTTGGGCAGGGTGTATTTCAGATAGAGGCCTGCCAAAGAGAGGAGCAGACACAGAAGAAGGCCCGCTACGGAACATTTCATGTCATTTATGGAGATGTAAATATCGGGGTACAAGGAGAAGGATTTTCAGCTCTATTTTCCAGAAGCGAAGGCGGCATCATATCTCTGGTTTACGGAGGAAAGGAATATATCACCAGAACGCCGAAACTGACCTTCTACCGTGCTTTGACGGACAATGACAGAGGAATGGGGGCAGCTTACCGTGACAGCGGATGGCTGGCAGCATCAATGGGGATGCGATACGTTCCTGAAAGTTTCCAGGTGGCAGAAGAACCGGAGAGCCTTCAGATTACAATGGAGTATGAGGCGAAATATCCGGAAGTTTTCCGGTGTACGGTAACTTATCGGATGGCAGCGGATGGGAAGCTTGAGATGATGATTGCGTATCCGGGAATCAGGTGTGAGGAGTATCTGCCGCTGTTTGGAATTGATTTTAAGATGAAAAAAGAACTCCGAAGTTTTTCCTATTATGGATATGGTCCGGAGGAAAACTATGCAGACCGGATGTGCGGAGCAAGGCTTGGAGTATTTTACACCTCAGCTGACAAAAATCTGTCACAGTATCTGATTCCTCAGGAATGTGGAAACCGGGAAGGGGTTCGCTGGCTGAAGCTCTTAAATCAGGAGGGAGAAGGGCTTCGCTTTTGTGCAGAGGGAGCGCCCTTTGCAGCAAGTGTACTTCCTTACAGTGCATACGAACTGGAAAATGCCCTGCACGCAGATGAATTGCCGGTATCAAGGTATACCTGGGTGCGTCTGATGGCTGCACAGACCGGAGTGGGTGGAGATGACAGCTGGGGAGCACCGGTGCACGAAGAATACAGGATTCCGGCATCGAAACCTTTAAAGCTGCATTTTTCGGTTGCGCCTGTCAGAGCGTGAAAAGTTGGGAAGTGTACACCTATGGGATTGGTAGTAAACGGACATGTCTGCTGGCGCAGACATCACCATTCATGAAAGTGAGGGTTATATGAATAGAAGGTTGAATTTAAAAAAGATTGTGGCAGGAGGGGCAGCTCTGCTGTTTGGAATATCGGTGATGATTCCCCCTGCATTGGCAGCGGTATCAGGAGAGACAAATACAGACCGTAAGATTGCGTTGAATCCGGAAGTGCGATATCAGACACTGAAGGGATGGGGAACCTCCTTGTGCTGGTGGGGGAACAGTATAGGCTCCTGGGGAGATCGGGATTTTAACGGAAATGGCAGAGCAGACCGTGAAGAAATTGCAGAACTGGCGTTTTCGCCGGAGTATCTGAACCTGAATATCGTCCGATATAATGTAGGCGGGGGTGATAAGGAGGATACTTCCATGAAACGGTGCGAGGGTATTGTACCGGGTTGGACTGAGGATATGACGGGAACCAGGGATGGCAGCGGAGCGTTTGATGCTGATGCTTTTTACAAGAAAGATACGGAAGCAATGGCGGATGCAGGCCAACTTTGGATGTTGGAGCAGGCGAATGCCTACAGACAAAAAGAAGGAGACATTATTAATGAGGTCTTTTCCAATTCACCGCCGTATTATATGACGAAATCGGGCAGTTCAACGGGCGGAACCAGTAAGGATCCCAATAATCTGAGAGAGGATCAGTATGATGAGTTTGCCCAATATATGGCAAGGGCCGTGAAGTGGGTGGATTTGGATCTGAAGAAAAAGTACGGAACAGGTGTATCTTATGTAGAGCCTCTCAATGAACCGGATACCAACTACTGGATGAACGGAAGTACCAAGCAGGAAGGATGCATCTTTAATACCGGTGAACTACAGTCCAAAGCCTATCGCGAGATGAGTGCGGCCTTGAAAGCAGAAGGGCTGGAAGGGGTACAGATTACAGGAACAGATGAGACGTCCCTGGGAAGTGCAATCAAATCCTTCCGTCGTCTGGATGATGATGTAAAAAAAGAAATGAGTACCATCGGCGCTCATACCTACAGCGGCAACGATGGGGAGCGTAAAGAACTGTATCAGATCGCACAGCAGTATGATAAGGATTTGTGGATGAGTGAAATCACAAGGGGCGGAGGAAATCATTACGACGGCTGCCATGAATCCATGGATGCAGTTAATAGCAAATCCCAGAGTCAGGGAATTATGGCGGATCTGAAATATATGCAGCCTACAGCATGGATCGCATGGCTGGTTGCGGATAGTGAATATGAATGTCTGCAGACCAATTCCAACTGGGGTCTGCTTCATGCGGTATTCGAGTCCGACGGTCCTGTTCCGGATTATCATACCAAACTGGTAAACAGCGATGGATCAAAGAAGGACGGGGTGCCGGAACAAGGATATTGGGCAGTGACAAAGCAGTTCTACACCATGATGCAGTACAGCAAATATCTGAAAGCAGGCTATACGATGATAGAGATTGCGGATAGCAATATGTGTGCTGCGGTTTCGCCCAATGGAGAAGAACTGGTAATCGTCGCTCAAAACTTTGGAAGCGACAGAGAAACTGCCGTAAGCCTGAGAAATGTTCCGGGAGCGTCTGCAGCAGAGGTTTACCGGACTTCCGATACAGAAAGCTGCGAATTGGTTGAGACACAGGATGTATCGGATCTGGTACTGGATGTAACCTTGCCTGGTAATTCCGTTACCACGTATGTGATCAGAGGAAAAGAAGGCGCTGCAGTCTGTGATACAAAGAATCAGAAGAAAACAGTGAAGGCGGATATCGTAAAACCGGAGGAAACCTGGACTTCGGAAGTGGACAAATTCACGTATGAGGGTTCCTGGGGAGAATCTTCGGAATCGTATGGAGGCGGAAAATATACGACTGCCCAACATGCTTCGGCAACCTTTACATTTGCAGGAACTCAGGCGGTTCTTTATGGAACGAAGGCGCCGGATGGAGCGGCGGAGGTTTCTGTTGACGGCGGAGCGCCGGTGGAAATTTCCCTTGCAGCAGATAAGAAGAATGGAACTGTGCTGCTCTTTGATACCGGAAAATTGGAGAACGGCGTACATACACTTACGATATCCAAGGCAGAAGGCCAGTCAGACCGTTTGCTGGAACTCAATTATGCACAGATTATCACAGGGGAATTTACAGAAGAGATTACTGCTGTTCAGGCGTGTGATACCCTGTATACAGTAAGCGGCGTGCGTCCAAAGTTACCGGAAACCGTAACAGTATGGACCAATAAAGGAAATCCCATCGAAAAAAGGGTGGAATGGAATCTGAAGGATGTTGATTTCACCAGCGACACAAGCGTTTACGGAACAGTGGAAGATACGGATGTGTCAGCATCCGTTGAGGTGAGAATCGTTGAACCGAATATCCAGTACTTTATTGATTGTAATAATCCGTCGTCTCCGGCACATGAAGAAGTTCTTAAATATGCAGAAATTCTGAATGAGACTTCCGATCAGGCATATGCGGAAGGCAGCTGGGGGTATCTGGAAGATTACGGTCCTTATAATGGGGACGTCAAAGATTCTTATGACATCGGCTGGTATGCATACAGCGGACAGACGATCGCTTATACAGTTCCTCTGGAAGCCGGTACCTATCAGGTGAGTTTCGGATTCAAAGAATGGTGGAAAGGTTCCAATTCTTCCCGACCGATGAAGATTTCCGTCATGACAGATGGGAACACAGTGGAGCTGGGGACCTCCAATACCTGGGAAAATGGAAACTGGTGGAACAAAGATACGTATACCGTGACGTGCAAAACAGCAGGGGAGGCCACCTTCTATGTGGCCAGGGGAGATCGCTCGGATCCGGTACTTTCCTTTATACAGATTCAAAAAATATTGGAATTAGACGGCTTAAAAGAATCCTTGGCTCAGGCATCGGCTGTAGACAGAACATTGTATTCTGAGGAGGCTTTGGCTGTTCTGGATCAGAAGTATAAAGAAGCACAGGCGCTTCTTTACAAAGCCACAACTTCTCAGGAGCAGATTGATCAGACAGATGCAGAGCTTCGGGAAGCAATTTTGGAACAGAAGCCGACAGAGGACACAAGACTGAATTCATTGATTCAGAATGCAGAAGTACTGTTGAAACGTGCGGAGCGGTATACACCGTCCAGTATCCAGGTTTTGAAAAATGCACTGGAACAGGCAAAAACTGTGGCAGAAAATGGAAAAGCGGATGAGTCTGCAAGAAATGAGGCGTATTCCAACCTTGCCGCAGCCATGGTAAATCTTGTTCAAAAGGGGAATAAATCTGAATTGAAAAACGCATTGGAGAAGGCCAATGAGATTCTGGAACAGTCAGACTGCTATTTTGCAGAGAGCATAAAGGGACTTGCAGCGGTGACTGAAAAAGTCCAGGAGTTATATGATGATCCGGAAGTTCAGGATGACAGAATCAGAGAAGAAGTGAAGAAGCTGATGCAGGAGATTCTGAAGGCCCGCCGGATGGAAGGATGATGGATTGCAATTTCGGAAAAAGGCTGCTTTGATGAGCGGGAGAAGAGATACTTGGCAGGGAAAACCTGTCAGGTACTCTTGTATTTTAGGGAAAAGTTCTCTATACTGAATAATTGAGAAAGAGAGGGCTGGTGGGAATAAGAGGAAGGAGACCGGTCGGAAAAGGGAGAACGTATGGATGAGTATTGCAGAATTTTGATTGTCGATGATGAATATATTATGAGACAGGGAATCAGATACATGATAGCCTGGGAAGAGCAGGGCTTTCAGGTGGTAGGAGAGGCGTCCAACGGAAAAGAAGCGTTGGAATTGATGGAAACATTGAAGCCGCATATTGTGTTTTGTGATATTGCTATGCCGGTGATGGACGGGCTGGATTTTATGAGAGTTGTACACCGAAAGTATCCGGAAGTATTGGTATTGATTCTGAGCGGATATGATAAGTTCGAATATGTGCGCCAGGCGCTGCTGAACGGTGCGGTGGATTATGTGCTGAAACCTACACTGAATCCGGAAGAATTGTCGAAAATATTAAACAGAGTCGTGTCTCAAATTCCGGGACTGAAACTGAAGCAGAAAACCGTTTCCAGTCCGGACGATTTGTTGGAACGATATCTGAACGGATACGATCAGGAATTGAATGATCAGGCGTTTAACGCATATTTTCCCCACAGTTGTTATCGGCTGATGGGATTACCGATGCGGTTTCAGAATCCCGGGAGACAGGATTTTTCGCAGGTGATTTTTGAGAAAGCGGAACAGTATCTGAAGGAACATGCTCCGGGCAGTTATCTGAAATTTTTACAGAATCATGAAGTGTTATGTGTGGTATTTAATTATCCGGTGAAGGACGAGGAACGTCTGATTGAGATGATTCATGATATGCTGTGTCAGCTTTCTGTCATTTATGAACGGACATTTGCAGTCCTGGGGGAAACGCATAGAAAATTAACGGATTTAAAAGCGGAATTTGAGAATCCACTGTTTCTGGAAGCGGAAGCATTTTACCATAAAGGAATTCAGATCTATCCGTTGAAAGAATATGATGGAGTGAAGAAATCTCTGCATAAATTTGATTTCCGACGGTTTTCCGCGGCGGTTTCGAATCACAAATATGTGGAAGCGGCGGAGATGTTTCGGGAGTATATCTGGCAGGCAGTCCAGTGTCAGCTTCCGGAGTTTAAACTGAAAAATCAGGCGAAAAATCTTCTGTATAATCTTGTTGGCAGCGTGGACAGCAAGATTCAGAGGATGGAACAGATACGGTTTGAATATTTTGCAAAAATAGATGAGGCAGTCTATGCAGAAGATTTTCTGGAAACTTTTCAGGCGTTGCTGGATGAATTGCTGGAATGTCTGGAGGAGAGTATGGAAAGTCAGGATATGAAAATTCAGGGAATGTTGGATTATATTGCAGAACATTACAGGGATGATCTGGATTTAACCAATCTGGCAGAGGTATTTAATTTTAACTACTCCTATCTTTCCAGTTATTTTAATACAAAGATGGGAGAGGGTTTCAGTGAATATCTGAACCGTATCCGGATTGGACATGCCTGCCAGTACCTGGAAAAAGGGGAGTCTTCGATTGCCTCCATAAGTGCTCTGGTTGGCTATTCTGATCAAAGTTATTTTTGCAGAGTTTTTAAGAAAATTACAGGAGTAACGCCCAGTGCGTATCGTCGTGGGCGGAGACTGTGAAAATTATGGGAAAGAAATTACATCTTAACAGTATGGTAGTGAGAATTCTGGCGACAGTAATGATTGGAATACTGTTTGCTGTCATCAGTGTCAGTGCAATTGTGATCCATATTTCAGAGGATATTTTCGTGGATACCTATGGGAAGTCTCAGGAGCGGGTGTTTCTTCAGATCGAGAATGATCTGAATAAGTTTCATGAGAATCTGAATAAAATTATGGATGCGGTAGATGCAAGCTGGGCTTTCAGGCTGTATCTGAGTGATCAGGAACTGGATTCCCAGCTGGCCTTTCAGACGGCTTATGAGATGAATCAGGATTTGAGAGAGGCAATTCCGACCAATGTAGAAAATATCAGTGTCATGGTTATCGGGGTAAATGGAAAAAGTTACCTGAACCGGGAGGAATCGATTATGCTTCCGGAGTCTGAGATACTGGAATCAGAGATCAGCAAGCAGGTACTGGAGCGGGATGAGGGAATTGTTTATCAATATGCGGATGTGGGATTTACCTCTACAACCAGAAATTCTCCTGTTATTATGGCAACGAAGGTTCTGCGGTATCAGGAGAGCCGGGAACCATATGCAATCGTCTACATCACAATGAAAGAA
>OGQV01002527.1_pt1 | contig 10806 bp, 9 predicted proteins | sample 1553311 | NCBI WGS metagenome assembly OGQV01 (sample SAMEA2579976, study PRJEB22360) | human gut metagenome
GCGGATAAGGCAGAGCTGGTTGTGCGGCTGGCTCCGGTGCTTCATCTGGATCCTCACGCGCAGCAGGGAGGGTACTTCATCCGCAGCCTGTATTTTGACGATTATTGGAATACTGCTTACGAGGAAAAAGATGCCGGTGTGCTGCTGCGCAAGAAATACCGCATCCGCATTTATAACTGCAGCGACCGCAGCATCAAGCTGGAGCGAAAGAAAAAATTTGGCAGTTATATCTATAAAGAAGCCGCGCCTTTGACCCACGCAGAGTTTGATGCGATTCTCGCCGGAGACTATGACTTTCTGCTGCACAGTCCCCGCCGTTTGTGTCAGGAGTTCTACACCGAGTGTGTGTGCAATGTGCTCCGTCCCCGGGTCATCGTGGATTACGACCGCGAACCGTGGATCATGGATGCCGGCACGGTGCGCGTTACATTTGACCAGAATGTCCGGGCAGCTGTGGGCAGCTGGGACATTTTTGACTCCACGCTTCCCACCCTGCCGGTGCTGGAGCCGGGCAAACTGGTAATGGAAGTCAAATTTACAGAGTATCTGCCGCAGGTCGTGCGGGATATCCTCCCGCCCCGTGCGCAGGAGCTGACTGCAGTTTCCAAGTATGTGCTGTGCTGCGATAAGACCGCCTATCGGCACGGGTTTGAATACTGGAACGAAACCTGAGGGGAAAGGATCTGCAAAGAACCATGAGCACAAAAGACTTTATCAAAAAATCTGTCCTGAACGCCTTTACCCAGTATGATGCGCCGAAGCTTGCCGTGGCGCTGCTGGCGGCGTTGGCGCTGGGCATCCTTATTTATCTGGTCTACCGCAAATTCTATACGGGCGTGGTCTACTCCCGCAGTTTTGCAGTTACGCTGGTGGGTATGTGCGTGCTCACCTGCATGGTCACGCTGGCCATCAGTACCAACGTGGTCATCTCCCTTGGTATGGTGGGTGCATTGTCCATCGTCCGCTTCCGCACCGCAGTCAAGGACCCGCTGGATCTGCTGTATCTGTTCTGGTCTATCACTACGGGCATCACGGCGGGTGCCGGAATGTATGCACTGGGGCTGGTCACGGCAGCTGTCATGATCGTTATGATTTACCTGTTCTCCCACTGGCAGGCCAAAGGCCGGGTGTACATTGCGGTGATCCACTATGTGGGGACCGAGGCCGGAGACGACATCGTCCGGGCGCTGGGGCGCATCAAGTATGCGGTCAAATCCAAGACCATGCGGGGCGAAAACACCGAGATGGCGGTAGAGGTATTCTGCAAAGATCCCAATATGGAATTTGCAGACCGTATCCGCGCAGTAAAGGGGGTGCAGGATGTCACCCTCATCCAGTATAACGGGGAGTATCATGGGTAAAATTTCAAGGATCCTGGCGGCAGGGCTCTGTCTGCTGTGGATGGGAGCTGCAATGACCACATCGACCACAAAGACAAGGACCTATGCTGCGGACGACAGCGCATTTCCCAATGCCCAGATCGGTTATGCCCCGATGATCGATACCGCAGAGGCAGGCGATGCAGCGCTCCGCTATCTGGAACTTACATGGCGGGAGGCAGAGCCGGAAGAGGGCGTGTATGCGTGGGAGGCAATCAGCGAAAAATACGACTTTGCCTCACTGCGGGAGCAGGGAATCCATCTGGTGCTCCGCTTTGTCTGCGATGTGCCGGGACAAGAGACGCATCTGGATATCCCGGACTGGCTTTATGCGCAGACGAAGGATGGCAGTTGGTACGATACAGATTATGGGAAAGGCTACTCTCCAAACTATGCTAATGTGGTGTTCCGGGCTGCGCATCACCGTGTGCTTTATGCGCTGGCAGAGTTTCTGGGCACGGATGGTTTTGCTTCCTATGTGGAACTGGGCAGCCTTGGTCACTGGGGCGAGTGGCACATCAAAAGCGAAGATGGCTTGGTATCCATGCCGGACGAGACGATCCGGGACGAATATGCCGCAGCTTTTCCTACGGCAAAGCTGCTGATGCGCAGGCCGTTCCGCTTCGCGGCAGAACAAAGCCTCGGCCTTTATAATGATATGACCGGCGAGGAAAAAGACACCATGGAGTGGCTGGGATGGATCGCAGAGGGTGGCTGGTACGGCAGCGACCCCAATGCCCTGACGCCTATGCCAGATTTCTGGCAGGATGCTCCAGTGGGCGGCGAGTTCACCAGCAGCCTTTCCATGCAGGATATGCTGGGAAAGGAGCTTCCCCGTACGCTGCACCTGTTGGAGGCATCGCACATGAGTTTTCTCGGCCCCAAAACGGCATCGATAAAGTATGCGAAAGGATATAATGCCGTGCTGAAGCAGCTGGGCTATCGGCTCCGGGTAACAGAGTTGAAGCTGACTCCCTGTGCAGACGGCGTTTACGCAGAGCTGACTGTGGCAAACAAGGGCGCAGCACCATTCTACTGGGAGTGGCCCGTGAATCTTTATGTAGAGGATGCAGCAGGCAGCACTTTGTACACGGCGCGTCTGCCGCTGTCCCTGCCAGAGCTGATGCCGGGGAAGAGCCAAAAAGTATCGGTCACACTGGAAGGGGCAAATGCACAAGAACTGCTTTGCAGAGGGTGGAAGCGCTTATTCCGCAGCCCAAAACATCTGACTATTGGAATCGTGGATCCAATGACGAGCCGTGATGCAGTGCGGTTTGCCATGAAGGCGGCACGGAAAAACGGAAGAACTGTTTTGCTGTAGGCTGCCGTGCAAAAAGTAGAATTTCATAGGATTTGATTTTGATGTGCGGTCATTCAAACCAATGCCGTCAAGTCGGTGGGGAATAGGGCGATTTTATTTGTCGGAGAGTAAGTGCACAGTTTCTGCACACTTTCTGCACACCGTTTGCACATTTGCCCGAATCAGGGGCTTTTCTGCGCAAGGTTTGCACAGCCTGCTTTCCTTTGCATAAAAAGAAGAAATTTTAGGCGAACAAGGCTCTCGTCAATTCTCTGCGTTCGTCTGCGTCCATCAGCCGGATGGCTTCAAGGATCTCCTTACCGGAGATTTTTGTTGCCGCCGGCTTTTTATTTTGCTGGATCTGGGATGCTGCCGGGGTCAAATCTTGGGAATAGAAGTTGGCTTCGATTTTCTCGGTCAACTCCAGCCGGGGTTTGTCCTGCGTGTGGGCATATCCATTTTGCGTCCTTCTATCTGCCCGGTGACTTTGTTCCGCACATTCGCATTATGAACACCGGCTATCAGACGGCCAGCCTGGGCAATCTGTTCGGCCTGCCTTATGTGGTCATGCGTAAACCGGCCCCCATTGATACGACGACGCTGAACTATAATTGGCAGATCTGGGAGACCAATGCGTTCAGCATTTATACCAAGGAAACGGACGAAGTTGACGAGCAGAGCGCACAGGAAGCCGTTGCTGCCGTGCGCGGTATCTCAGCCGGGTCGGTTTACTGCGATACCACTGCCACAGCGGGTATCTGTCCACCGTCGTGCAGGAAAACGAGATGGCAAATGTACTCACCCCGGCGGGCGGGATCTTCCGCCGCTTCGTGGAGCCGGGACAGGAAGTAGAGTATGGTCAGAAAATGGGCGTGATCCTTGACCCGTTTACTGCAGAGGTGGAGGCAGAGATCACCTGTCCGACCAACGGTGTTGTTTTCTTCGCTTTGAAAAAACCGCTGACAACAGAACATGAGGTCGCATTAAGGTGATCCGGCGGCTGCATGGGGGATGTTTGTAAACAAGATCCTGGTATTTCGTAGAGAGCGAGTATAAAAATCAGATACAAGACCCAACTAAGGAAGGTACAGTCCGTGATGCCGAGCTGTACAGCAATTTCAAAACCATTGCCGAAAGTATTCCCGAAACGCCGGTCTTGCTGTATAATGATTCCGGACGGCCCGGCCAGGCGGGGCTTTGTAAAAACCATGACCGAAGCCGGTCTGCTGTAAATCATACCCCACAAGGAGGTCTGTTTTATGAACTCGACTCTGCGAAAGGATGCCGATGCCATCATCGCATCCAGCCTGAACGCTGTCCTGCCGGACGAAGCTGTCCGCCGCGCATTGAAAGCCTTTGCACCCAAGGGCGGCAGGGTGCTGCTGGTCGCAGCGGGCAAGGCCGCATGGCAGATGGCACACGCGGCGGTGGAAGCGCTGGGCCGTGTGGACGGCGGCGTGGTCGTGACCAAATACAAGCACATCAGGGGCGAAATTCTGGGAGTAAATTGTTATGAAGCAGGCCATCCGGTGCCGGACGAGAACAGTTTTGCGGCCACCGAGAAGGCATTGGAGCTGGTGCGCGGCCTGGCGGCGGAGGATACCGTGCTGTTTCTGCTCTCCGGCGGAGGAAGTGCATTGTTTGAAAAACCGCTGCTCCCCGGCACAGAATTGCAGGACATCACCGGCCAGCTCCTTGCCAGTGGCGCTGACATCGTGGAGATGAACACCATCCGCAAACGGCTTTCGGGCGTCAAGGGCGGGCGGTTCGCGCAGGCGTGCGCTCCGGCTCGGGTATTCAGCATCGTGCTGAGCGATATGCTGGGCGACCAGCTGGATATGATAGCCAGCGGCCCGGCGGTGCCGGACACCTCTACTTGCGCACAGGCGCTTGCCATTGCGGAGAAGTATCACCTGAAGCTCTCGGAACAGGCAAAAGTTCTTCTGGCGCAGGAAACGCCCAAGATGCTGGACAATGTGACGACCCAGATCACTGGCAGTGTGCGGGAGCTTTGCACCGCTGCCGCTGCCGCCTGCCGGGAGCTTGGCTATGAGCCCGTCCTGCTGACCGACCAGCTCTGCTGTGAAGCCCGGGAGGCGGGCAGCTTCCTTGGCTCCATCGTCCGGATCCACGCGGGGCAGGGAAAAAAGCTGGCCTACATCGCAGGCGGCGAGACGGTCGTCCACCTGACCGGCAAGGGCCTCGGCGGACGGAATCAGGAGCTTGCCCTTGCAGCGGCTCCGGCGCTGGCCGGGCTGGATGCAGCAGTGCTCTCGGTGGGCAGTGACGGCACCGACGGCCCCACGGATGCTGCCGGCGGCTATGTGGATGGTGACACCCTCTCCGCACTGACCGCCAAGGGCTGGAATGTGTTCGACACCCTGCAAAACAACGACGCCTACCATGCACTGAAAGCTGTGGACGGCCTTATCATGACCGGCGCTACTGGCACGAATGTCAATGATGTTGCCGTGGCGCTGGTGGGGGAGGAGTAAAAATGTGATTCTGGTATGAAAGAGGGGATGGCTCCTATGTACGTTGATTGGGAATACTACAAAATTTTCTATTATGTGGCGAAGTATCAGAACTTTACGAAAGCGGCGCGGGTGCTGGGCAACAACCAGCCCAACATCACCCACTCGATGAACCGGCTGGAAAGCCAGCTGAACTGTGTGCTCTTTACCCGCTCCAACCGGGGCGTCACCCTGACGCCGGAGGGCGAGATGCTCTACTCCCGCATCGCCTCGGCAGCGGTGCAGATACAGGACGCGGAGGAAGAGCTGAGCGCCAGCGCCACCCTCGAGCATGGCTCCATCAGCATCAGCGCGACGGAGACGGCGCTGAACATCTATCTGGCCGAGAAGCTGCGGACGTTCCACACCGAGTATCCCGGCATCCGGCTGCGCATCTCGAACCACTCTACGCCCCAGGCGGTGCAGGCTGTGAAGAACGGAGAAGTGGATTTTGCCATCATCTCCACCCCGGCGGAAGTAGAACAGGGCCTGAAGATGGTGGAACTGAGACCGTTTTATGAAGTGCTGGTGGGTGGAAAGACCTTCACTGCACTGGCCAGCCAGCGCCTGACGCTGAAGGAACTGAGCTGCTATCCGCTCATCTCTCTCAGCGATGAGAGCATGACCCGGAGCTTCTACCGGCAGTTCTTCCTCGACCACGACGCCGTGCTCCGGCCCGACACCGAGGCCGCCACCACCGACCAGATGCTGACGCTGGTGAAAAGCGAGCTGGGCCTCGCCTTTGTGCCGGAACCCATGGCAAAAGACCTGCTGGCGCGGGGCGAGCTCGTCCAGCTCCACTTGCAGGAGATCATCCCCACCCGCTCCATCTGCCTCGTCTACGACCACCACCGCCCGCTGAACACGGCGGCGCGGAAGTTCCAGCAGATGATGACAAAAGCAGACTCACCCCGCCCGGCTGCATCAAAGCAGACGGAGAGCATATCTTTCATATCCCAATAAAATGCCGTCGATACAAAACCGATATTTCACATCTCTGCCCGCAGCCCTTATAATAACCATTGGAAATTCAGAGAAAGAGGGCTTGCTCAATGGCAACGATATTTCCAAGAGAAGAAAGAGCAGAGGCACTGTTCGGGGAGATCCTGAAAAATCCAGAAGCCTGCCGACGCCTGATGGATACCTTCAACGACTCGCTGGACATGGCAGACGTACTGGATGCGCCGACCGTGAGTGCACAGCAGTTTGCCGCAGCGCTGTTCAATGCCTACGAGAACAAGGATCTGTCTGCCTTTCTGATGGCGATCTGCCAGCACAGTATGTTTGACCTGCTACGGAACGCTGCCCTGATCCCGTTCAAATTCAACGCCGATGGTCAGCCGAACCCGGTGATCCTGACGGATGATGCCGGCGTTCTTTTGCCGAACAACAAATTTGCCGTGAGCAGCAAAGTATACGACCGGTTCATCCGGGTGTTCCAGAAGCAGGAAAAGGTAAAAATGTACCTTGCCAGCGGCTACTGCAAGTATCACGGCTACGACGAAGGCTCGATGGATGTGGTGGAGTACCACTACAACCAGCATTTGGGGCTGCTGCTGATCTACGAACTGCCGGACACCGTGAAGCAGAAGGTAACGGAAGCGGAGGCCTACTCCACCGTCTGGGATATCCAGATGAAGCTGCAGCACGCACTGCCCCGTTCCGTGGTCTACTATGGACAGGATACGCTCAAGGACGGCGGAACCCGCTACGATGAACTTGGCGTTTTTCTGCCGCTGGAACACTTTGCCGACCGGCTGGAACGCCATGTGGAAACTGCTACCAAGATCGTTTACGGGGAGTAAATGCCCTGTAAACGAACTCCTTTTATAAGTGCATCACAGCAAAACAAAACGCAGCGAACCGTTAAAAGATTCGCTGCGTTTTGCCTTATATGGGAGAATGGAAATGCTGCACATCAGGTGCAATAACGGAAAGTCTTGTCAGTGACAATACGGGCGAAGATCAGCCCTAACGGCAGTGCCACGATGATGAGAATGGCATCTGCAAACCATGTGGCGGAGTCCATCAGAGACAGGATGCCCAGATTATAGATGGCACGGTAGAAATACAGTCCCGGTACCATGATAACGATGGACGGCACGGTGACGGAGATGCGGGGATAACCGGCGGCGCTCTTCAGGCAGGAGGCCAGCAGCCCGGACAGCAGTGCGCCCAGAAATGCTGCAACAGCGGGCGGAAAGCCCGCAAGGCTCACCAGCTCCAGCCGGAACGTGTTCGTTACCGCACCGATAAGGGCGGCGCAGACTGCCAGGTTCCGGGGACTGTTGAACATGAGCGAAAAGCCGAACACACCGCCAAAACTTGCCAGCAGCCGGAACACGATCTCTTCCGGGAGTGTCAGGCTCAGGGCAGGGAACTGCACCGGCTGCAAATGCAGCAGCAGTGCCATGATCCAAGCTGTCATGGTTGCCACCAGAATGATGAGGACGGCGTAGGCCAGACGTTCCAGCCCGGAGCGCATATCCAGCTTGGCAAGGTCGATGCCGCTGGTAATGAACGGAAAGCCCGGAATGATGAAGAGCATGGAGCAGATATACCCCGCCTCGTGCTGCGCCGATACGGCAAACAGCACCTCTGCCAGCTTCAGCAGGATGGCATACACGAGGCTTGCTGAACAGACCGACGCCGTAATGCCCAGAAACAGGGTGAAATGGTGTTTTGTCAGCTTGCACCGTACAAAGTTGCCGATGCCTGCACCGCAGAAGGCACACAGCATTTCCACAATGCCGCCGCCCAGCAGAAAGGTGAAGCAGCCGCAGGCCAGTGCAGCTGCAAAGCCCAGTGCGATGGGCGAATACAAGCCGTGGATGCGCTCGATCTCATCGAGGTGGCTGTGCAGTTCTTCGCCGGTCATAAATTTTCCTTCCCGGTCGAAGTCGTTGACGAAATGCTCCAGTCGGTTCAGCCGGGAAGTATTCACGCCCGTATTTGTCAGACAGAGTGACTGGGTATAACATTGGTCACCGTCAAAGCAGGTGAACTCAATGGACAACAGGCCGATGTCCGCTGTTGTTGTGACTCCCAGCTCCCGCGAAAGGGTGTTCATGGAGCTTCGGACACGCCATGCGCCGGTGCCGCATTCCAGCAGCATCAGCCCGGTGCGTCCAATGACGGAGGCTTTTTCCACAAGCCCCGCCTCGGTAATGGGAACGCCCTTGCTGGCCGACGCATAGTCGTGCCAGTAGACTTCCATGTGATTTTTGATGATCTCACTTTGCCGTTGTCCCATACCGGAAAGCCTCCTTTGTGATATGGGAATACCGCAGTCCATCAAGACTGCGGTGCTATTATAAAAGAATTTGCAGCGTGGGTAAAACGTATCTTGAATATGCCTGCAATGCGGATCCGGTATCACAGAAAAAACTTGTGTTTTTGTTCCATCTGCGATAGGATGATAAAAAGCCATCGGGAGGGATCCGCTATGACCTTGCAGCAGCTTCGTTATGTTACCACCGTAGCCGACACCGGCACGATCAGCCGGGCGGCACAGCAATTCTATATTTCACAGCCCAGCCTGACGAATGCCATCCGAGAGTTGGAGCAGGAAGTTGGGTTGACCATTTTTCACCGCACCAACCGGGGTGTGGCTCTGACTCCGGAGGGAGAAGAGTTTCTGGGATATGCTCGGCAGGTGCTGGCTCAGATAGAACTCATCGAAGAGAAATATCTTGGCTCGGCCCCGGTCAAGCATCAGTTTTGCGTGTCGGCCCAGCACTATTCCTTTGCCGTGGAAGCCTTTGTGGAACTGTTGAAAGAATACGGCGGAGAGGAATACGATTTCCGTATCCGAGAGACGCAGACCTACGAGATCATTGAGGATGTTGCGAAGCTGCGCAGTGAGGTGGGCGTGCTCTATCTGAACCACGACAATGAAACCGTTCTGCGCAAAGTCATCCGAGAACATGATTTGATTTTCACGCCGTTCTTCACCGCAAAGCCCCACGTGTTCGTCAGCGCAGCCAGCCCGTTGGCGCAGAAAAAGGCTTTGACACTGGACGATTTGAAGCTCTACCCGCGCCTTTCCTATGAGCAGGGGGAGCACAATGCGTTCTATTTTTCGGAGGAGATTTTGAGCACTCTGGACAGCAAAAAGGACATTCTGGTGCGAGACCGTGCAACTCTGTTCAATCTGCTGATCGGTCTGGATGGTTATACCATTTGCAGCGGCGTCATCAGCGAGGCACTCAACGGTCCGAACATCCGTGCCGTGCCGCTTTTGGTGGATGATTCCATGCAAATCGGCTATCTGACCCACAAACAGGTGCAGCCCGGACGATTCGGAAAACAGTATATTGCGATTCTAAAAAAGTATACAGAGCAGGTATAATTTCAAGCTATATCAAAGCGCCTGTATTTCGTATTTTACACAAACCCACTCCTGCGGTATACTGTTGCCATCAAGCAACGAACAGGAAAAATGACGTATAGAGAGGGTTTTGCGATATGGCAGAATTGAAATCACCGTTCCGTTATGACTTTGTGGGCAGCTTCCTGCGCCCCCAGCGCTTGAAAGAGGCACGTGCCCAGTTCAAGGCCGGCGAGATCGACCGTGCCGCGCTGACCGCTGTGGAAAATGAGGAGATCACCCGCCTGATCGAGAAGCAGAAGCGTGCTGGTTATCACGCCATTACCGATGGCGAGTTTCGCCGTAGCTACTGGCATCTGGATTTTATGTGGGGGTTCCACGGTATTGATGAAGTGGAACTGGATCACGGTTATTTCTTCCACGGTGAGGAGACTACCCATGGTTCCATTAAAGTGAGTGGTAAGATCAGCGGTGAGAACCATCCTTTTGTAGAGCACTACAAATTTGTCAAGCAGTTTGAGGATGAGAATTGCATCGCTCGCCAGACCATGCCTGCCCCGGCGCAGCTATTGGCCGAACTGTACCGTGAGGACAATGGCAAAAATACGGATGCTGTTTACCCCGACCACGAACAACTGATTCAGGATATTGCTGCCGCCTACCGCACCGTCATTCAGGAGTTGTATGCCGCTGGCTGCCGCAATATCCAGTTTGACGACTGCACATGGGGCATGATCGGAGACCCGAATTACCAGAACTTCCTCAAGGAGAGCAATACCAAAGTGGAGGATGTGGCCGCAGAGTACCTGCGTCTGAACAATTTGGCACTGGAAAACCGCCCGGAAGGTCTGACAATTACCACGCATGTCTGCCGTGGGAACTACCACTCTACTTGGGCCAGCGAGGGCGATTACTTCACCATTGCGCCTTTCCTGCTGGCACAGGAAAATGTAGATGCGTTCTATCTGGAGTTTGACGATGCGCGTTCCGGCAGCTTTGAGCCGCTGAAATATGTGGCCGATGGCAAAAAAGTGGTGCTGGGTCTTGTCACTACCAAATCTCCTCGGTTGGAAAATAAGGATGCCGTCATCGCCCGCATCCGCGAGGCAGAGAAGTACATTCCTCTCGACCGTCTTTGCCTGAGTCCGCAGTGCGGCTTTGCCTCCTGCGAGATCGGCAATAAGCTGACCGAGTTGGAACAGTGGAACAAGCTCAAACTGGTCAAGGAAATCGCTGAGACCGTCTGGGGTAAATAAGAAGTATGACCGGCAGTTCTTTGAAAAC
>OGQV01002540.1_pt1 | contig 10755 bp, 10 predicted proteins | sample 1553311 | NCBI WGS metagenome assembly OGQV01 (sample SAMEA2579976, study PRJEB22360) | human gut metagenome
ACGAATAAATCGAGGGTGCCAAATACTTTTTGGACACCCTCATTAGTGTCTCTCTTAGAGAGAGTGATTAAATGATTTCTTTTTTGAGGTATATTCGGCACCGATTTGTTAAGGTGATTTTAAATTATAAGTAAATCCGAATATTTCTCTTATAAAATGATATTTTGCGCAGTATATTTTGCATATTTGTAACGTTTGAAGAAAAATTGAATTAAAATTTAAAACCTTTAATTATTATACAAAATGAGAAAACATATTTTTAACGCAGGTCCTTGTAAGTTGCCGGATATGACATTGGAAAATACGGCAAAAGCTGTGATGGAATTAGGGAATTGTGGCCAGTCTATTCTGGAAGTATCTCACCGTTCAGCTGATTTTCAGGCTGTTTATGATGAGACTGTCGCCCTGTTCAAAGAAGTGTTGAATATCCCCGATAATTATTCTGTTATTTTCTTGGGTGGTGGTGCCAGTATGCAGTTCTGCATGATTCCTTACAATTTCCTGGGTAAAAAAGCGGCTTATGTGAATACCGGCGTTTGGTCTAAAAAAGCAATCGCTGAGGCTAAACTTTGGGGTGAAGTTGAAGTGATCGCTTCTTCTGAGGACCGGAATTTTACTTATTATCCGAAAGGATTCCAGATTCCTGCCGATGTCGATTATCTGCATATTACATCGAATAATACGATCCGTGGTACCGAGATTTTCGAAGATCTGGATAGCCCTGTGCCCTTGATTGCCGATATGTCGTCCGATATTTGTAGTCGTCCGATCGACGTAAAAAAATATATGATGATCTATGGCGGATGCCAGAAGAACTTAGGACCTGCCGGTGCTACTTTCGTGATTATCCGTAACGACTATCTGGATAAAGTAGTGGCTGACCGCAAGATCCCGACCATGCTGAAATATCAGACTCATGTCGATAACGGATCTATGTTCAATACCCCTCCTTGTATCAATATCTTTGCCGTTGGTCAGACCCTGAAATGGATCAAACAAATGGGCGGTGTTGAAGCTATGGAAAGACGTGCTATCGAAAGATGCAATGCATTGTACAGCGAATTCGACCGCAATACGGTATTCCGTGCTGTTGTTGAAGAAGGTTCACGTTCTCGTATGAATATTCCGTTCTTGTTAGCCGAAGGATATGAAGAACTGGAGAAAGAATTTTTGGATTTCTGTAAATCTAAAAACATCGTAGGCGTGAAAGGTCACCGTTTGGTGGGTGGTTTCCGTGCTTCTACCTACAATGCTTGTACGATGGAAGATGTAAATGCTTTGATTGCTGCCATGCAGGAATTTGAAAAAGCACATAAAAAATAAATAATATTAATTCAGATGAAAGATTTACGATTTACGACCGTGCTGAGGCCTCTCGTAAATTGTAAATCTTAATCGTAAATTTTGGTAGTTATGACAAAGGTTCTGATTGCAACCGATAAACCTTTTGCTCCGGTGGCAGTAAAAGGTATCCGCGAAATCGTGGAAGCTCAGGGTTATGAATTGGCTTTATTGGAAAAATATACTTCTCCGGAAGAATTGATCGCTGCTGTTGCCGACGTAGATGCTATGATCATCCGTTCGGATAAAGCGACAAAAGAAGTGATCGATGCTGCTAAAAAACTGAAAGTAATTGTACGTGCCGGAGCCGGTTATGATAATATCGACCTGCAGGCTTGTACCGATCATGGCGTAGTGGCTATGAATACTCCGGGACAGAACTCGAATGCTGTGGCTGAATTGGTATTCGGTATGGCTGTTTATCTGGCTCGTAATTTCTATAACGGTAAATCCGGGCATGAACTGAAAGGAAAGAAAATCGGTGTACATGCTTACGGAAACGTGGGACAAAACGTGGGACGTATTGCCAAAGGCTTCGGAATGGAAGTGTATGCTTTCGACCCGTTCATGACCGATGAACAAATCAAGGCTGCGGGGGCTACTCCGTTGCATTCTGCCGAAGAAATGTATGCGATGTGTGATTATGTATCTCTGCATATCCCGGCTACCGAGAAGACAAAGAAATCGATCAATTATGAATTGTTGAATCGCATGCCGAAAGGAGCTGTATTGATCAACACTGCCCGTAAGGAAGTGATCAATGAAGAAGAATTGGTGAAATTGATGGCCGATCGTCCCGATTTCAAATATATTTCCGATATCGCTCCGGACAATGCCGCTGAATATGCCCAGTTCGAAGGCCGTTATTTCTTTACTCCGAAGAAAATGGGTGCTCAGACTGAAGAAGCGAATGTAAATGCAGGCTTGGCTGCTGCCCGTCAAATTGTGGCTTTCCTGGAACATGGAGATGCTAAATTTAAAGTAAATAAATAATATTTTTATGGCTATAGTAAAACCATTCAAAGGCTTACGTACTCCTAACCAGGAAGTATGCGAGGAATTGGCTTGCCTCCCGTATGACGTGATGAATTCGGAAGAAGCTGCACAGATGGCTGCAGGAAAACCGAAATCATTGCTGCATGTTACCCGGGCCGAAATCGATTGCCCTGCCGGAACGGATATCCACTCGGAAGAAGTTTACAATAAGAGTGTCGAAAATTTCAAAATGTTTCAGGACAAGGGATGGTTGGTACAGGATCCGGAAGCGAAATTTTATATTTATGCTCAGACCATGGAAGGCCGTACCCAATACGGTATTGTCGGTTGTGCTGCCTGTGAGGATTATATGAACGGGGTGATTAAAAAACATGAACTCACCCGTCCCGATAAAGAAGAGGACCGGATGGTGCTGACCCGTTATGTGAATGCTAACCTGGAACCGGTATTTTTTGCCTATCGTGCCGTGCCTGAAATTGACGCTATCGTTGAAGATATTGTGAAGAATCAGAAAGCAGACTACGATTTTGTGGCAGAAGACGGGTTCGGACACCATTTTTGGGCGATCAACTGTCCGGAAACCAATAAACGGTTGGAAGAGTTGTTCGCAACGAAAGTGCCGAACACCTATGTGGCCGACGGACACCACCGTACAGCTGCAGCTGCCCGTATCGGTGCCGAATATACAGCAAAGAATCCGAATCATACCGGTAAAGAAGAGTACAACTTCTTTATGGCCGTACATTTCCCCGACCATCAGCTGAAGATTATCGATTACAACCGGGTAGTGAAAGATCTGAATGGTCTGACCGAAGCTCAGTTGCTCGAGAAATTGAACGCTCATTTCGAAGTAAAGGAAATGGGTACCGAGATTTATCATCCGGCAAAATTGCACGAGTTCAGTATGTATCTGGGCGGTAAGTGGTATCGTCTGACCGCTAAAGCAGGTTCGTATGATGACAACGATCCGATCGGAGTATTGGATGTGACCATTCTTTCCAAACATGTGTTGGCCGATATCCTCGATATTCAGGATTTGCGTACCTCTAAACGAATCGATTTCGTGGGGGGGATACGTGGATTAGGTGAACTGAAAAAACGCGTAGACAGCGGGGAGATGAAAGTGGCTTTCGCTCTGTATCCGGTTTCTATGGAACAGTTGCTGAATATTGCCGATACCGGTAATATCATGCCGCCGAAAACTACCTGGTTCGAACCGAAACTTCGTTCCGGTTTAGTAATCCATAAAATTTGATTTTTGAAAATCTGAAATAAGATACCATCTTCTCTCAGAGGATGGTATTTTTTTCGGATGTGAATTTGGGTGTTAGTTTCAGTACAGGATAAAGCGTTCACGATTTATGCTTAAAGATATTCTGATTTCGATGATTATTTGGGTGGTAGTGGGATGTGGTAACGGCTCCGGGGTGAAACGACTGGATACAAGAGCTGTGGAAAAGGACACTGTTTTGAAATGGAGTCAATTGGTCGGTGAGAGCCGGTTAGTGCGTTTGGAGACGAAAGAAGAGGCTTTGTTAAACGATTATTTTCGGGTATGGGCCGGAGAGAAGTATATTATTACTTACGGAAACGAAGAAATGTATCAGTTCGCCGCCGATGGTACTTATATCCGTAAATTGGCTTCTTATGGACGTGCTCCGGGCGAATATCAGAATATTATAGCCCTCACGGTAGATGAACCGGGCGAACGATTGTATTTTTCGGATTATGGAAGGCAAAATAGTATCCAGGTAATTAATTTGAAAAATGGAGAATATGAAAATTCCCTGCCCGGAATTTACGGATTTCCGAAGAAGATGATACTGGCCGGTGATTCGGTTCTTTATTGTATTCCTTTGTTATTGAAAGATGCAGCCTATGAAATTTATGCCCTTACTTCTTCCGGACAATTCCTGGGAGGGATTAAAAAAGAGACTTGTCGGGAGGAGCGTCAGAAGAATCATTCTTATCTGGGGATAGCGGGAGGATTTGTTCACTATATGTCAGGGATAACGGATACTTTGTATCGGATAACTGGCCGGACTGAATAAACCTGCCGATACAAGAAAACCCGAATATTATTTTCATGCAGGATATTATTTGAAAGAATTCAAGCCTGATGAAAAAGGAGAAGAAATTGAAATGATAGTTGAAACTTCTCGGTTCATCTTATTCGATCGTTTATTCATCCGGATGGCTGATTCCAGATTTGGTAAAAATATAATTACTTACGACGAAAACCGGGATCCTGAAACTTATGTATTCGATAAACTGAACGATGGTTTATTCAAAGTAAAGAGTATTTATTTCGACGACCTTGACTTTGAATTGGAGGATTATCTGTTCGAAGTTTCTGAGCATTATCTTTGTCAATCTTTTTCTGCAATGAAATTTCGGGAAAGGATAAAATCAGCAAATTCCCCTTACCATGATTGGTATAATGCAATAACCGATGATGATAATCCTGTATTGGTGTTGGGAAAGGTACGTAATTAAATTCGGATGACAGATTTCCCCGTTTTCGCAAATATCCTTAATTCGTTGAAGATAACGAATAACAGAGTATCTCCGGAGAGAAATTCTTATTGTTTTGGAAACTGATTGCGTATATTCGGTCGGATTTTTCATCGACACAGAAGCTTAAAATATAACGGTTCAAACGATATCTTTTCAAAAAACGGCCCTGCCAGTCGAATTGGTGTATTTCAAAATTATTATTGGAGATCGATAAATCTTTATTTTTAGAATCGCAGTATAATAAATAGATATAGTTGTCCGTGCTGAAATAGTTTTTATAGTAGTTGACTTCCTCTTCAACCCGGGCATTTAATTTGTCCAGGACGGTAACTTTATTTACAGATTTATCGATGGGAAATTGGTAACGGGTCGATTCTAAATTATTTAATGAAATAATATCGATGATGGGGAAATGCCTGTAAATAATGGCAACAGAATCCATCGTATTCGGTTTCAATATGTAAAATGCATGATAGATATTCGAATTGGCTATAAAATCGGTAATCTTTTTTTCTTTTATTATGGAAGGATAATTCTTGTAATTTAATAAATATCGATTACTGGAAATATTGGCAATGGAAAATTGATAATCGGACATACCTGAATTTGCAAAAATGGTCGAATCGTTGATTAAATATACACAATCCGCAGCTGTCAATCCCACTCTGACATTGATTTTCTCTGGGGTGTATAGAGGATTGGAGAATAAGCTATCGGTACAAAATAAAGTATATCTTAGTTTTTCAATAATAAGAAATTTATTCGGGGAATGCCGGTAAACCCTTGGAGTTAGATATTCATTGGGGCCCCGTCCTATACTTCCGTAGGTTTTTAATAAATGGAAAGAATTTAGGGAATAATATTTCAAGAATTTATTCTCGTCCGTTTCTGCATCTTTGATAATCAATAAGGTATCTGAAATCCAGATTTTTTCAGGATTCAATAATGTCGTATCCGTTAATGCGATAGAAGTCGGTGTTAAATCAATGGCAGGAAAAGTATTTAAATCTTGTAACTCAACTAGTTTACATGAATATGGTTTTTCTCTGGGGGTACAAGATAATACCAATAGTAATAAACATATATAAACTGTTTTTTTCATATTTAACCCTTTATATAATCGATAAATATATTCATTATCATTTTATTATCGAGAGGAGAACCACATAAAATTTTATTATCTTCAATTAGAAATGTTTGACTACGAGGAATAAGAGGATTTAGTTTTAAAAAATTATGAGTATAATCAAAGTAGAATTAAAAATCCTTATTTTGCTTAATAATTTCATCTAAACGTTCAAATTCATCTCCTCTATTTGTAATAGATTGTTGATGGGCGGATCTAAGCATAGCAATAAAGGATATGGTATTGTAACAAATTTATACAAAAAATAGTATTTCACTTTCTTTTCCATATAAAATATAGGGCGGTGAGCAGCAAAAGGGCAGTAAGGGCGAAAGCCCATACATTTATTGCACGGGATTGCGCTGTCATGACGTAATCTTGCGGCAGGAAACGATAGGCATCGAGTTGCCAGGACAGTTTACCTGCGGTGGTTTGCCGGGTGTTGCTCGAGAGAATTTTTCCCGGTAAGAGCAATTCATATTGAAAAGTAATTTCATAGAGATCCAGAGAATCGAGTTTATGGTTTAATTCCGGGTCGTCGAGTGAGTCTATCCGTTGTCCGTGCCGGCTAAAATAATCGGTTTTAAAATAGTTGTCCAACATCTCGGGAAGTTTTGCATCGAGGGCATCGTATTTGTCCTGGTTCAGCCGGAAAATAGAGTCTCTGGCAGCTTCGAAACGGTTTTTGAACGGATGGTCGGGAAGAAGCCGGTCGATAGCTGCATAACTTTCGGCAAAAAGATTGTGATTTAGCCAAAGATAGGCTTTAGGTTCGATTTTTGACAATAAATCGCATAGTTCAGTGCCGTTTTTCCCTTGAAAAGCCGGATCATTTCCCTGAAACCATAGTGTCTGTTCCTCGGAGGTAAGATAATGATCCAACGGAATCTTGGTGAGGACTGAAAATGGGGGATAGGTTTCGGTATAAGAATAATAGGTGTAAAACCATCTGAATTCCTTCTTGAAAATGATAGAAGGTTTACAAACACTCCATAATCCGTGATTAAAATGAAAATTTTCAGCCATGGCCTCGACTGACGGGAAGCGACGGGAAGCGACAATTGTCAGGCGGGGTAATGTATCTGTTTGGAATAAAGCGAAATTTACAACAGGCCATGTTACTTTTTGTTGTCCGTTATAGCATTCGACGGTCCAGGTCGTGTCGAGTTGGATAGGAAGCGGATTCGCAGTCGTATCTCCGGCAATAAAAGCAGAATCCCGGGTCTCCACCGAAATGGAACGGACACAAGAACCGTCCCGGTTGACTTGGGTTTGCATTCGGTAAGATCGATGGGTGCAGGAAAAAAGGGTAAATACCACCAATATCAGGCTGAGATATAAATTATTTCGTTTCATAATCTTGAATTTTTTGGATGAGTTGTTTGATCTTTTGTTGTTTATTCATTCTGCTTTTTAGTTCAGAATAGAATATCGTCCTTTTTTCCTGGCTGGAAAGTTCGGCCGGAATATACGAACGGTCGGCATTATCGGGCGGACGATTTATTTCCTCTGTTTTTGTTGTCGGTGAGACGACCGGTCGGTAATTTATTTCATCGATCATCCATACCGATAATACCGAAGCAGCTATACCCGTCATTATAATTCGTATTTTAGATCTTCTACGGATTACAGGCTGCTCGATTTCCTTCATAATCCGTTGGGTCAATCCTTCGGGATCAGTGACTATCGGAGCAGTGTGTTGTAATTTATTCAGAATAGCATTGTACTTGTCCATAGGATTTATAGGTTTAATTTTTCGATTCTTTCCCGTATGTATTTCCGTGCCAGATATAAATTACTTTTTATTTTAGCACTGCTGAGCCCGCTGATATCTTTCACTTCCTCAGCCTCCAGCCCTTCCAGGTCCCATAATGTAAAGATCAATTTTTGCTTGGGCGTCAATTCTTGAGTGAGGTAAAGGATGATCTGGATCAACTCCTCATTCATCACTTTGTTCTCCAAATTTTCATCGGAAAGTTGTTGATAAGCTTTTAGAAAATCAATTTCCGAATCATGTACGATCGGGCGCTTTTTATACGAACGCAATGAATCGTAACAGAGATTGACGGTGATTTTATATAACCAGGTTGTAAATTTTGCTTGCAAATTGAATTGGGGAAGATGAGTCCAGACCCGGATAAATGTTTCTTGTGTGATGTCCTGGGCTTCTTCATAATTACAAAGGAGTCTAAAAGCAAGGCGAAATACAAAATCCTGATATTGTCTTACGAGGAGACTGAAAGCATAGCTGTCTTGCCGTCTGCTTTGTTGAATTAATTTTTGTATTTCTAGTGTTTCCATAATTTATTTTGTGGATTCACTAATATAACGCAGAAAATCCTTATCGGTCGAAAAATTTGGGATTCCGGGACGGACCTTTTGTCCGGTTTTATATCAGACTTACCGCCCGGTATTTTGTTAGTTGTAATGGTTACAGTGGTTAAGGAGTAACCATAGAAACCGCTGTAACATTGCTTATCTTTTATTTTAGAAGTAGGTGAAAAGAGAGCTTGCTTAAAATGGGACGAAAAGTCCGTCCCGGAATCCCGGAAGAGGTTAATATTTCAGCCATTTGTAGAGTTCTTTCCAAGTGACTTTTTTGCCATACATTAAAATACCGATGCGGTAAATTTTTCCGGATAGCCAGGTAAAAAAGATAAAACTGACGATTAATAATGCCATAGAGGTCAGGATTTCCCAGGTCGGTACTCCGAAGGGGATACGGACCAGCATAACGATCGGTGAGGTGAACGGGATCAACGAACTCCAGAATACCATCGGGGATTCGGGACTTTTCATGGCGGCGAAACCGATGTATAACCCGATGACGAGGATAATCGACAAAGGGGTCAGGAATTGTTGCGAGTCGGTTTCGTTATCGACGGCAGCACCGATAGCGGCGAATAAAGAAGCATATAACAGGTAGCCTCCGATAAAATAGAATAAGAAAGAGGCCAGGAATTTAATGATAAAGATCGGGTCGATGGTCATCGCAACCTTTTGGATGATTTGCATTTTTTCAGCGCTCAGATTCCCTGTACCGGCTATATCCGGCAGGCCGCCGGCCAGGTTGCCGGCATTTCTCAGTGCTTCCAGATCGATGCCCGGCAGGAAGAATGTTTGCATGACCAGGATCAGCACAAGGCCGAATACTACCCAAATCAGGAATTGTACGAGGCCGACAGCTGCTACTCCGATGATTTTACCTAACAGAAATTGAAACGGTTTGACAGAAGAGACCAATACCTCGATAATCCGGTTTGTTTTTTCTTCGATCACTCCTTTCATGACTTGAGAGGCATACATGAATAAAAAGAAGTAGATAATCATGCCGCCGATAGCCGAAGCGACTTCCGACGAGCTTTCTTTGGCTTCGCCCGAGTCGGTGATCTTTAACGTACGCACCAGTACAGGTGTTTGTGTGGCCGATAATTGTTCTTCCAAATCGGGGACTTGTGATTCGGCAATGACTTTTGCTCTTTTTATGTCTTCAATTTTTTTGCGCAATTGGGCCGCGATTTCATTTTTCAATTCCATAGGAACCTGAGAGAAAGAATAGACCGGAATTTCCGGGTGATCCATAATATTTTCCGGGATTGAAATCAGGGCGTAATAGTCATGTTGCCGGAGAAATTCCGAAGCTCCCGATTCATCGACCGGGGTATTCAGATATTCGAATGTATTGTTGTTGATTTGCTCGAATGGTGTCTCGAGTACTGACTGATTGATCACTGCAATTTTACGGTCCTGTGTGTCGTCTTTCAGAAGCATCCACATCAGGAAAGCATAAAAACCGGCTAAAAGAATGGGAACGACGAGTGTCAGTACCAGAAAACTTCTTTTCCGTACTCTGGTTGTAAATTCGCGTCCTATGATGATAAGCGTTTTATTCATTTCAGATTTATGATTTGGGGTTTACGAAGTGGATTATTCTTCCTGTTTGATGTCGTTAACCATTTCTCCTTTCACTAATTTGATAAAGATATCGTTCATTCCCGGTATGACCTTTTGATAAGAGATAATATCGGTTTTGTCGAGCAGACGACGTAATAAAGTATTGGTCGGACAAGCCACGAGGCGTTGCAGGACCAGTTCGTGTTGTCCGTCTTCTATTTTTTCGGAAAGCAGTTCATATTCTTCTCCGATCACTTCTTGCGGATGAAAATCCGGTTGATATTTACAGATGAGTCGGTAAGTATTGTTGGCATACTTATTCCGGATCTGATTGATCGGGCCTTCGATAATTTTTTTTGATTTGTTAATCAAGGCAATATGGCTACAGATTTCCTCGACGGAAGCCATATTGTGGGTGGAAAAAATAATGGTCGTTCCTTTTTTGCGCAGTTCCAGTATTTCTTTTTTCAGGAGTTCGACATTGATGGGGTCGAATCCGCTGAACGGTTCATCAAAAATCAGCATTTCCGGTTCGTGCAGGACGGTGGTGATGAATTGCACCTTTTGGGCCATTCCTTTGGATAATTCTTCTACTTTCCGATCCCACCAGGCCTCGATTCCGAATTTCTCGAACCAGGCTTTCAATTGTTGAATCGCGTCATGACGGCTCACTCCTTTCAGACGAGCCAGATAAACGGCCTGTTCACCGACTTTCATCTTTTTATAGAGGCCTCTTTCTTCAGGCAGATAACCGATGCGGTTCATGTCGGCAGGTTCCAGTTTATGGTCTTTAAAATAAAGTTCACCCGAATCCGGTCCTGTAATCTGGTTTATAATTCGGATCAGAGAAGTCTTTCCGGCTCCGTTGGGGCCTAACAATC
>OGQV01002551.1_pt1 | contig 10714 bp, 6 predicted proteins | sample 1553311 | NCBI WGS metagenome assembly OGQV01 (sample SAMEA2579976, study PRJEB22360) | human gut metagenome
TCCCCAGTTGCAATTACAAATGGGAGACCGTGTGACGATTGTCGGCAGTGAGTTGGCGGTGAGTCATGCAGAAAAGGTATTGGGTAATTCGATGAAACGCCTGAATCATCCGAATCTGATTCCTATTTTTCTGGGTATTGCCTTGGGGGAATTGGATATGCAGGTGATGGAGTTTTGGGAAATGCGCCTTAAGGATTTTTTTCTGAAACTTCACTACTACAATGAGAAGAAACAGCGGGAATTGGAAGTATATGCCAATCTGCTCAGAATGCAGACAGTTTCCCTGATTAATGTTCAGTTAGATAAAAAATCAAGGATTACGGATCCTAAAAAATTTTGGTTATTTCCCTGGGAGATTGAAAGTGTTCAGGAAAGTGGTGTACAGGATATCGGGAATGTAATAAAATTAAGCAAATTGCTATGAGTGTTATTTCTAAGTTAAAGGTCTGGATTGGTTCCGATACCTCTGATTTGCAGAAAGGACTTAAAAAAAGTAAAAAGGAAGTTTCTGCTTTCGGGACGGGAATAAAAAAGCTGAAGGGGATGATAGCCGGGGCTTTTGCTGTAAGTAGCATTGTGTCATTTGCTAAAGAGTGCCTGGGTTTAAATAAAGTTCAGGCAGAGGCAGAGAAAAAGTTAGGAGCGGTAATCAAGGCAACGGGGGCAGCTGCAGGCTTAACAGCCGATGAAATGAAAAAATATGCGTCGCAATTGCAGGATGTGACCAAATACGGCGATGAAGTGACTATAGATGCTATGGCCATTATGTCGACCTTTAAATCGATCAAGGGGGATGTATTTAAAGAGGCTATTGCTTCAGCTCAGGATATGGCGACGGTCTTGAATACCGATTTGAATGCAGCAGTCATGCAGATCGGTAAGGCTTTGGAATCGCCGGAAATTGGTCTGACAGCTTTGCGTCGTTCGGGTGTTTCTTTTTCCCAGGAACAGGTAAAACAAATCAAGCAACTGGTTGCCGAAGGGAAAAAGCAGGAAGCGCAGCTGATTATGTTAAAAGAACTCCAGAATGAATTTGGCGGAGCAGCCAAAGCTGCGGCTGGAGATGCCTATGGAGCTGCAACACAATTAAGTAATGCCTGGGGTGACTTGAAAGAGGTTATCGGTGCTGCTGTTACTCCTAGTGTGGAAAGTATAAATTCTCTTACAAATGCAACAAAAGAGGTTACTAATGTACTGAATGACGAGTCGATACCGGCATGGCGTAAGTGGCTGGGAATGATAATTCCTCCAACAGCATACGCTAATAAATGGCTGGCCGAACAGAATAGAATGATACGTGAGAATAATGAGGAAGTTATAAGGAGTTTAAAGCTTTCGGAATTGTCTTTGAATGATTTATTGGGAATACAGAATGTATATAAGACTTTAAATAAGGAGCGTGGTGATAATCGCTATCAGCAGACTCTTAAAGCAATTGCAGATGAGATAGATAAAAGAGCTTCAGGGATTAAAGCAGAGACAGAAGCACAAAGGAAAGCCCGTGAGGCAGCAGAAGAAAAAATAAATCTAGAAAAAAAGAAAAAGCAGGCGATTCAGGATACGATAGACATGGAGGAAAAAACTTCCGGAGCTATCGGAGAAAAAATAAAGGCTTTACAAAATCTGAAATCTGCAACCGATATAACCGATCAGGCAAGTCTGGATTATTATAACAAAGAGATAGCCCGTCTGAATTTACTTGTACAGAAAACGGACGAACTCAGCCGGAAACGGGTGCTCGATGCACAGAAAAAAATGGAAGGTGGCCCGATCAGCCAACCTGCTGTATTGTACGGGTTAGATGATGCTTTATTCGATATAAACGGTGAATTGCCGGTATTCGATGATCTGGCGCAATTGCCGGATAAATTAGAGCCTGTGCGGACCAAACTGCAGGAAATACAAAAAGACTGCATAGATGTGAGTGACGTTGTCAATGCAGCTTTTAACGATCTGGCGGTCGGGTTCGGCGAAAATATCGGTGAGCTTATAGCGGGATCCGGAGATTTGCAGGGTTTTGCCACACTCGTTGCCGGAACTTTTGCCGACATGGCCATAAATGTGGGAAAGACTGCGATATCGACAGGTATAGCCGTGGAAGGTATCAAGCTTGCATTGAAATCGCTGAATCCTTTTGCTGCCATTGCTGCCGGGGCTGCGTTGGTGGCTTTGGGTACTGCTGTAAAAAGCTCTTTGGGTAAGATTGCTGATGGAGGTAATGCTTCGGGAACATTTTCCGGGAATGCTTATAGCAATGAGGTGAATATCGGGAATACAAAAGATTATTCTTCCGGGATGGATTCCGGTAAAATTAATGTAATTGTAAGTGGTGAGTTGAAAGCAAAAGGCAGTAATCTGGTTGCTGCAATTAATTCTGAAAATATACGTAAAGGATTGACGACATGAGTTACGGTTTGAAATACAGGCTGTCGTTTGACAGCGTTTCGGGTACACCATACGAGATAAATATTCTGGAGGCCGGATATGACGGGCCTGTAGAAAAACGGAACCTCGGCAGCGCCCCTGTTCTGAAAATGGATGACGGCGAGGCCGTGCGGGGTACCTCTCTGGAACTGAGCATAGAAACCTGTTTTGACGGCGATCTCCGGGAGTTTTACACGACGGACAGAAAGAAGTTCCGGGTAGAGGTGTACCGTTCGGGCGTATTGTTCTGGAGCGGACACATCCTTCCGGAGCTGTATTCGGAGCCTTACATTTCCGTTCCTTTCGATGTATCCGTTACGGCCTCCGACGGTCTGGGCTTACTGAAAAATATTCCTTTCGGTCTGAGCGGCAAGCGTTCCGTGTTTGATGTCATCAAATATTGCTGTGAGCAGACGGGACTGGTGCTTAACTATGTCTTTGCATCGAAACTACTTGCTACCGGTATGAGTGGTGTGGCGAGCGTGTACACCCAGGCGTTTGTAGACTGCAATGCATTTGACGATGCGGATTGCTATGAGGCCTTGGAGAAGGTACTGATCACTTTCGGATCCTATATCAAGCAGAAGGACTGCAAATGGCATGTGCTCCGGTATACGGACCAGGATACGGATCTGATGGAATATGATCCGTCGTGTAATTTTGCGGGCGGCTTCCGGCCTGTAATGAAAACACTGGGGGCTATCGGGGATGACACTTATCCTGTCGGGCAACTGGAATCTGAGATCGTCCCGGCCAGGAAGGATTTTACTATGGAACAGCCCTACGAGCTGTATCCGAGCCTTTTGAAAGACTATTGTTTTGCGGCGGTGGGAAGCTGGATACTTTCTCCCGGAGTACGGTTTATGCGTGTGGATGAAGAGACTTACTGTGAACTGAAACCGACAAAACTTCCCGAAAAACTCGAAGCCTACGTTATGCAGTCCATATCCGTAGAAGCCTGCAACCGGCCTTTCCGGATAGAGTTTCAGTTTTCGATATGTCTGATGTCAAACCGGGAGATCGGTTCGATCGACATGAGCACCGGCCGAAGTTTCCGGCTTGAGATTTTTATCACCGATTCCGGTGGCACCAGGCATTATCTGTCGGCTGAAGGCTGGGGGACAAAAGAGACATACATTGAAGTCCGCGGAGATGTACAGAACGGCAAACTCCGTATTACGGACGGAGTCAACTATGATTATATCCCTGCGAGTTTCGAAACGTTCAGAATCAATCTGGAGCGTATTCCCTATTCCGGAGAGATGGCTTTTCGCATTATAAATCCTTATAAGTATTATACGGTTCCCGGCACGCCTGCTCTTGACGATTACAACGATATGAACATTATCTGCCTTAAGGAGTTTGTATTCACCAGCGATGTCGACGGAAATCCGGACGTGAACGTTTTGCTGAACCCGGAAGCGTCGACGTCGGCCCCTTCGCTGAAGGTGGGTTTTGTGGATGCGCCGTTTACGGAGAACGCCCGGGGCATCTTCAAAAACATACTGATGACTTCCGGAGGTTTTACGTCGGAGTGGTATTGCCGGGGAAGCGGACTGGATTCTTTTGCCAATATCGCCCTGCAGGACATGTCGAGCCGTATCGGCGTGCCTTCGTTTTGCCTGCACGGGGTGATCCATGCGACGGATTTTGATCTGTTGTCTGACAAGTATTCCGGACGGAAACTTTATCTGAAGGAGTACAGCTACGACCTGATGGAAGAGGAGATCGACTGTACGTTGTGTGAGTTGTTGCCGTTCAATGCCGGTATTGACGGAGAGATTACGCAATCGCCGAGGAGTTCGAACAAGTCCAAGACTGAAACGAGGGCATCGGGCGAGACCGAATACCGGAGCTACGGCGGGACGATCAGTACCCCCAAGATGATCCGGGAGCTTGTTTCCATGCCGGATGACCAGCTGTCGGAGGGCTGCCTCCTGGAGGTAGACGACAGGATGTCCGTATCATCGAAGAGGGTGGCAGTCGGGGGGCTTACGGATTTGTCATACAAGCGGGTGCTGCAGTCAGGTGTGTTCTGGACCAAGGAGGAGATGAATTGTACGGACGGCTATCTGGAGGTACAGGGAGAGAAAATAAAGGCCGGGGACAGTGATAAGTGGAATGCGCATGAATTTGATGATTTTTTGGATCAACCCGTCAGGAAGACAGACAGCGTACAATTCAAACAAGTAACAGCGGATAAAATAACAACTGATGAAATAATATCCGATAATTTTGTTTCAGGCCCTTTAGGGGAAGGGATGAACCTTATAAGGCGCGATAGTAGCGGCAAATCCTATCTGGAAATAGATAAGATATTCGCACGTTATAAAGCAGTATTTGCAGCACTCGAGATCAGAAAACTGACTTATGCCGGAGGAAATTATATTTTCTCTCCGGCAGGTGCAACCTGTACCATGGTTGAAGATAAAGAAGGCTTTTACCGTTGTTATTTTACTGCCGATGACGGAGAAAAAGCTGTGGAAAATCTGTTCCGCACCGATGATTTTGTGCAATGCCGGGAATCGAATATAAAATCAGGAACTTACGAAAATATCAGTAACCGGTATTATTGGCGGAGATGTATAGCAACCGGAGATGATTACATTGACCTCTCTAAATCAGATTGTGATACAGATAGTGATATCCCTGCAATCGGCGATTCCATGGTTACGATCGGAAATAAAACCGTTTCCACTAGACAAAATGCGATCATAATTTCTGTATATGGCGAAGGATCACCTTCCTTTATTCAGTATAAAGGGATAAATACCTTTTCCCTGGAGGGTAAAGCAAAAATTATCATTTCCCCTGACCAGAATCGGTTTACAGGTAAATTTACATTCGAAACAGGGGAAGATGCAGAAGAGTCCATCGGAAACATACAGAATAATCTAGATAACCTACAGGTAGGAGAAACCAATCTCCTTGACAATAGTAACAAGGGATGGAAGAATACTGGCTATCCAATAGCGACAATTTACTTAGGAGACTATAAACCCAAACAAGGAGAAGAATGTACAATTGTTATTAAAGGCAAATTAGGGGCGAATAAAACAAGCTGGGGTGTTTACAATTCTGGAGGGAATGTTGTATTGGCTAGTTTTTATCCTGGTGGTCCCGATACAGATTATATTGCTTTGAAAACTTTTAAATGGACGTTAGGGACGCCTGCTGTTGATAATACATTTATTCGGATATATCCAATTCCTAACAATGAAATTAATGAAGAATCTGAAATAGAGTGGGTAAAACTAGTATTAGGCAATAAAACTTCGCTATTGTGGACTCCCTCCATAAACGATCAGAAGCAGATAGCCACAGATATAGCGCAGGCTAAGGCAGACTTGGCAGAAACAAGGGCTAATGCTTACGCAGACGGTATTGTAACAGAGGCGGAGCAGAACGCAATAAACGAGGCGCAGACGAGATTGGATGCGTTACAGATCGGTTCCCAGAACCTTATATCCAAAAAAATGATGTTGAAGTGGAATGAGAAGAACAAGAATATTGCGGTCTGGGGGCAGGATGCAGACGGGGTGTATCTCAGGATAAATGAAGTACTACTGCATAAAAATTGGGCGGGCAGCAATGAAATTGCTAATCCGGTATTTGATTTGCAATTCAAACCCGATACACAGTATGTATTATCTGTTGAATGGAAACTTGCAGCAGTACAAAATTACGATGGACTTGCTTTCAGGATATTTTACACTGATGGAACGGCAGAATGGCATGGATTAGCAGGAACAATAATCACAAAAACAATCGCCAGATTAATTACGAAAGCCGGGAAAACAGTGCAGAAAATATCTGCGTCATACGGAAGCAGTAAAGCCAATACACTAATCTACAATATCTCCCTAATCGAAGGCAATAAACCCTTGCAAGGCTTTCCAGTAGCAGAAGAAGATCAGACCGGAGCAAATAATGTGAATCTGGCAGATGGGACGAAGGAATTTACGTTAGGCGTAGGATCTACGAATTATACCTATAAGGAATTATATGTATCTAAAATAAAGCCTAACACGGTATATTACGTAAATGCAGGTAATATTCAGAATTTAGTAGGTAACCCTGATAGATATTCTTTTGTACTTTATAATAAAGATATAAGTACTGTGCTATGTCCAACATTAAATGCAGATAAGAATGGAGGTTTTTTAATCACATACAATAATTTCACTGAACAAGAAGGACGTTTATTGTGTTATGCAGGTATAGCTGGCTCCACTCTTGGTAACTCTGTAAAATTTACCGAAGTAATGCTAGTCGAAGGCTTTCTTCCGGCCCCTGTTTGGGCTCCTTCTTTCTCAGAGCAGCAAGCAGAAATAAAAACGATAACGAAAACCCTGACCGAAATTAAAGCCGAAAACGGAGAAATAAGTTTAAGGGTTAACGAAGTTTCTGAGAGAGTGGAAGAAGCCAAACAAGAGGCAATTGATACTGCAAATGAATATGCAACTCTTAAATCATATCGTGAAACATGGATTGATCTTACAGCAGAAAAGTGGAATCGGGATATGTATTATCCGGTGACGATTAAAATTGATGTTACAATAAAGACAAGAATACAAGTCGATACCCCGTTGGATTATGTCAATGTGTCATGGGGAACTCATGAAAGTGGCGGATACTCAATGTTATGCGCGTGGACTGTAAACGGAAGCGGATGGGGTTCTATTACTGTCCATAGGGTAATAGAATCTTCCCAATGGGGATGGACTGAACTAGATCCATCTTCTCCGGATAGATTGAAGATTCCATTCGGGTCAATAGGACAATTGACGAACAACAATGAAGAATATATCTTACTTCGCGGAGGAGGGAAATATAGATTCAGGATTACGAATAACTGTGTACCAATTGAACATAATAGCAGATACACGGTATATGGTGGACAACATGTAGATCCACAGAGTTCGGTAATCGGGCCTGTTCTTACGAATGCAACAAAGGAAGAACTTAATGCTGAAATAAATATAACAAAAGGATTGATCGAAAATAAAGTATCTCTAGATGTCTATAATGAAAATGATCAATTAATAAAATCAGATATTAGCAATTTACAAGTTAGTTACAACCAAATTTCTTCTACAGTATCTAAAATTATAAATGGTACCCAAGAAATATCTGGTGTTGTAACACAAAGTAATTTCGTTACAATTTTTTCTTCAAATAAAAATGCATTAGGGCAAGAAGTTATTGAATCTATTAATGTTGGCGGAGGAGGCGTTACAATTGATGCAAGTAGGATTAATCTTAATGGAGCTATTAGTGCAAACGGGAATGTTCAGATTACAACAGATGGAAAACTTATTGCAGTTAACGGAGAGTTTACAGGAAAAATTACAGCGACAGAAGGAGAAATTGCCGGACTGAAATTAAGCAATAATGGATTGAGATCATCTGATTTCAATGCGAGTTCAAAAATAGGCTCTTGTTATGCTAAAAATGGTTTTTCTGTATATGCATCAGGATCCGGCGTACTTGCCCCTTCAACAGGTATGTTACAAGCCGGAATAATAACAGCAACAGGAGATAACGCAGAAATAATCGGATTAGAGATAATAGCCAAAAATACTTCCAGTTATGCAACTTTAGCAAAAATAACAGCATTAAAATTAAGAGCCATAGACTATGTTGATGATAGTAAAAAGATGGCTCCAACTGCGGCTTTAATAGTTGAAGAGGGAGTATCGATATTTAACGGAGATGTTGAGGTAAATGGAAAATCTACATTTAACGGTGCTGTATATTTTAAAAATGTTCAAAACGTTAATGGTAAAAAAAATTATTACTTATGCATAGATAGATCAACAGGACAATTGTATTACAGATAAATTATAAAAAACATGGAAATTAACTATTTTATTTCAGCAAAAGCAACGGCAACGGTATAGAATATAAATGTATCGCTGAGTGCAGAGTATCAAAAAGAGCAAGCACCGGAAGTTATCTCCGTAGTAGCAAACGGATACTTGGACGACGGGAAGAAATTCATGAATGCAACCCTTAAATACAATCCTAAGTCCGAGGATTTCAATTCGATTAACGGATCAAATGTTGACTTGGGTATTATTCAGGAAATTGTTCCGCTAATTACGGAATTTTATAGAAAGATTACTGAAACATTCACTAACTACTAACAAAATGAAATATAGATTCGACGCAAAAAATGTATTTGCAATTGATTTATTGGGTAATAATTATATTCAATTGCTGGAAGAGAATCAAAATAAAGGCATTCATCAACTTATCGGGAATGCTGTTTATGTATGCACAAATACGATTGAAATGCATGAGATTGCAAAAAAGATATTCAACGGGGAAGCGGTGGATATGAATGAAAATGAGACAGAATTATTCAAAGCCTCAATAATGGATTCAACCTGGCATGTTTTTATTAAAAACGCTATTATCTCTGCAATCAGAAACAAATAAAAAAGAGGCCGCCCTCGCGACCTCAGTATTGAATTTCCCAAGCATAACATCCCAAGTCAATTAATTACAAGTTTATAGTAATTTTTATAAAACACAAAGAAAAATTGCAAATAAATACCTGGGAATAAAGGAGAAAAATATTATTACAGATAACAAAATATGGAACAGTATATACATAAATGGTTATTATTTTCTGCAGGTGCCATAACCGCTTATATGAGTGATATAATCGGAATTGTCATACTGTTTCTTATTCTGTTCATCGCCGATTTTGTTACTGGCTGTGTGGCCAGTTTCCTGACTGGCAATAAAATCGAATCCTACCGGCTACGCTGGAGTTTTGTCAAGACATTCTGCTATTTCGGGACATTTGTCTTCACGGTCATCTCCGGTCTGTGTCTCAACAAACTGCCGTTCTTCATTAACATCATGAAGCTGGAGGTGTATGTAGCCCTCTGGATTGAAGCAGTATCCATTACCGAAAACCTGATTAAGATTTTCCCGGGAGTGGTATTTCTTGAATATATGCACTTTATGGTCAGCTCAGAATGGGTGAAGAAGATATCCGGCCTGGCAAATTTTTTAAAAGAGAAAGGAGAAAAGAAATGAAACTGAAACTCGAACGGTTATACCTGAAACCGGATTATACAATCGGAAAATTGTACATAGATGGAAAATATTTTTGTGATACACTTGAAGATCAGGTCAGGGATCTGGCAAAAGAAAGGAAGATTCCGGGACGGACTGCCATCCCTGCCGGGGTCTATGAAGTGATTGTGAATATTTCGCCCAGGTTCCGCCGGAAACTTCCACGCCTTCTGGATGTACCGGGCTTCGACGGGATTCTGATCCACCGGGGCAATACGGCTGAAGACACTTCGGGGTGTATTCTGGTGGGTGAGAATCGGGAGCGGGGCAAGGTCATCAACTCGACCCGGTATGAAGTACAGCTTACCGGAATACTCGAAAGGGCACAGGAAAAAGGGAAAATAACCATTGAAATCATACAGTCATGACAAAGTATCTGCTATTTATGATCCTTGTTTTGGCCACTTTCCTGGCAGTTTCTGTAAAGAACTGCCAGGATATCCGGACGGACCGGAACCGATTATCGGATAATCAGCGTACATTACTTGCTGATATCGAATTTTACCGGACAAAGGATAGCCTGAGTGTTGCAAGTGTGGAACGTCTGACATTGACGAACCGGGAATTCCGGAAATACGCCGGCGAACTGAAGAAAACCGTAGAGGAACTTAATCTAAAGGTAAAACATCTCCAGTCTGCCAGCCAGTCCGCTACCGAAACCAAATACCTGGTAAAAACAGAAATCCGGGACAGCATAATCATTCGACCTGGTAAAACTGATACACTTAGCTGCATCAACTATCAGGATCCTTACCTTACTTTTTCCGGCAGTATCACCGGAAAGCAATTCTCCGGACTTATCCAAAGTCGGGACACTATTATTCAGCTGATCCATCGCGTTCCACGTCGGCTTTGGTTTATCCGCTGGGGTACAAAAGCAATTCGGCAGGAAATAATAAGCCGGAATCCTTACAGCCGGATCGCTTACACGGAATATATCGAGCTGAAGAAATAATAAAACAGCGCTTTTTGCCATGGCGACAGTGAGCCGGATGAAAGAAGTCCGGATATGTCTTTTTCCGGAATGGCCAGCTTGCCGGACAGGCTTTTGACAGTTTCCCCCGTTTCCTGCATGCGCCTGATCAGCCAGCCGGGAGTAATGTCTTTAATTTCTGTTTTTTCTTCCTGTTCAATCACTTCTTGTTCAACAGGTGTTTTTACAACTGGCTGAGATGTTTGACTTGGTGCAAAGCAGGCA
>OGQV01002554.1_pt1 | contig 10693 bp, 8 predicted proteins | sample 1553311 | NCBI WGS metagenome assembly OGQV01 (sample SAMEA2579976, study PRJEB22360) | human gut metagenome
GACCCCGTTACGCACCGCATCGATTACGATAAGCTCATGGAGCAGGCGTGCGAACTTAAACCGAAGCTCATCGTCGCCGGCGCAAGTGCATACCCGCGCGCGATCGATTTTAAGAAATTCCGCGAGATTGCCGATGCATGCGGCGCGTACCTCATGGTCGATATGGCGCACATTGCGGGTCTTGTTGCGGGCGGCTGCCACATGAACCCGGTGCCGTATGCTGATGTCGTCACCACAACAACGCATAAAACGCTCCGCGGCCCGCGCGGTGGCATGATCCTCTGCCGTGAGGAGTACGCGAAAAAAATCGACAAAGCCATTTTCCCGGGCACACAGGGCGGCCCGCTGATGCACATTATCGCCGCAAAAGCCGTGTGCCTCGGCGAAGCGCTGAAGCCGGAGTTTAAGACCTACGCCGAGCAGACCGTAAAAAACGCTAAAGCGCTTGCCGAAAGCCTTACAAAACGCGGCATGAAGCTCGTTTCCGGCGGCACGGATAACCATCTGATGCTGCTCGATCTTTCCGACGGCGAGCTGACCGGCAAAGAGCTGGAGCGCCGTCTCGACGAAGTGTATATCACCGCAAACAAGAACACGATTCCGAACGAGCAGAGAAGCCCGTTCGTCACAAGCGGCGTGCGTCTCGGCACACCGGCCGTCACCACGCGCGGCCTGAAGGAAGCCGATATGGACGTCATCGCGGAGTGCATCCACCTGTGTGCGACCGATTTTGACAACAGAGCCGACGCTATCCGCGCAAAGGTCACAGAGCTTTTGAGCAAATATCCGCTTTATAACGACTAAAAGGAGAACACGATGAACGCACCGCTTGCAGACCGCATTCGCCCGAAAACGCTCGATGATGTGGTGGGACAACAGCATATTCTCGGCCCTAATAAGGTACTGCGGCGCATCATCGAATCCGGCACTATCCCGAATATGGTGTTTTACGGGCCGTCCGGCGTAGGGAAAACCACCGTGGCGTCCATCATTGCAAAGCAAAGCCACATGCACCTGTGCAAGTTAAACGGCACCACGGCCTCCACCGCCGATATTCGCGACGTAGTGGCGCAGGTAAACACGCTGCAAGCGGTAAACGGCGTTTTGCTGTACCTTGATGAGATCCAGTATTTCAACAAAAAGCAGCAGCAAACGCTCTTGGAGTTCATCGAAAACGGCAGCATCACGCTGATCGCTTCCACAACGGAAAACCCCTATTTTTACGTATATAACGCCATTTTGAGCCGCTCCACAGTGTTTGAGTTCAAGCCCGTGGAAAAAGAGGAGGTCGCCCGCGCTGTAGACCGCGCATTCCGCATTTTGTCGGAAGACCTCGGCGAAGAAATCCGGCTCGAAGACGGCGTGACCTCGTATATTGCTTCCGCTTGCGGCGGCGATGTACGTAAAGCAATGAACGCAGCAGAACTTTGCACGGCTGCCGTACGAAGCGAGGACGAGCCGCGCATCACCATGGAACTTGCAGAGCAGCTTACACAGCGCAGTGCCATGCGGTATGACCGAGACGGCGACGCGCATTACGATATTCTTTCGGCGTTTCAAAAATCCATGCGCGGCTCCGACCCCGACGCAGCGCTGCATTATCTCGCACGGCTTTTGGAAGCGGGCGACCTCGCCTCTGCATGCCGCCGCTTGATGGTGTGCGCCTGCGAAGACGTGGGCCTTGCGTGGCCGCAGATCATCCCCATCGTGAAAGCGGCCGTAGACGCCGCCATGATGGTCGGTCTGCCGGAAGCGCGCATCCCGCTTGCGGATGCCGTCATTTTAACGGCGATGGCGCCGAAATCGAACAGCGGTGAATCTGCCATAGATGCCGCCATGCGCGACGTGAAGGCCGGCAAACTCGGTGTGATCCCGCGCACGCTGCAAAACGTGCATTATGACGGTTCAGATGTCGCTAAAAAAGGCCAGTTTTACCGCTATCCGCACGATTACCCGGATCATTGGCTCGACCAGCAGTATCTTCCGGATGCCTTGCTCGGCGCTTCGTACTATCACTACGGAGACAACAAAAACGAGCAGGCGTTTAAAGCGTATTGGGAAAACATAAAACGAAAGCACAGCTCATAAACTCTATTAACATAACGGAAGGAAGTGCACCGCCATGAACCCGGCAGTCCTTAAAAATTTGTCATACGGCATGTACGTCATCGGCACAAAATATAACGGCCGCCCGAACGCCTGTGTGGCAAACTCGGTCATCCAAATTTCCAGCAGCGACCCCGAAAAAGTGCTCATTGCGCTGACAAAAGATACGCACAGCTGCACCGCAATCCGCGAAAACGGCATTTTTACCATTTCTGTACTCTCCACAGATACACCTGCCAGTGTCATCGGCGCACTCGGCCTTGTCAGCGGTAAAAATGCAGACAAACTGAAAAACATTCGCCACAAGGTGCTCATTGAAGGCGTGCCCGTCGTAAAGGAGAACACCTGCTGTTGGTTTTTATGCAAGGTCATCTCCGGCATGGACGTAGGGCAGGAGATGGTCTTCGCCGCCGAGATCATAGCGGGCAGCGACAGCGCCATCGGCACGCCGATGACGTATGATTTCTACCGCAGTGAAATGCACGGTCTGTCGCCGGTCGGCTCGCCGACCTATGTGCCGCCGGAAAGCACGTTTGATAAGAGCAGCGGTGAAAGCTTTGTCTGCTCCGTGTGCGGCTATGTGTACAGCGACCCGAACTTCAGCTTTGAAGAACTGCCGGACAACTGGGTGTGCCCGGTCTGCAAAATGCCGAAGAAGGCATTCGTGCGCAGAAATTAAATAGCTTTTTTCCATACTACGAATGAAAGGATTTTTCGATAGACTGCGCACCGCGCGCTATCGGAACCAAAAGACTCATGCAGAAAAATTCTCCGCTTCACGTTTTGGTCATCCCCACATGGTACCCAAACGGTGAGGATAAACTGATCGGCGTTTACCACAAGCTGTTCTGCACGGCACTTGCGGAATACGGCGTAAAAGCCAACATGCTCTATGTAGACCGACAGGGGCTGTCTTCACTGTCGAAGTACCCCACGATGCAGAAGCTCTACGAAGAATCGAACATCGGCTATATGACATACTGCCGCCGTATGCTGGACATCTCCAAATTCAGCGCAGATGCACAGCTCAACGCTTACTGCCGCACCGTTGAAAAGCTTTACAAAGCCTACGTGAAGAAGCACGGCAAGCCGGACATTCTGCACGCACATGTCACCGTGCCCGCCGGATACGCCGCTGCAAAGCTCGGCGAAAAATATCATATTCCGGTCGTCATCACGGAGCACTCCTCATATTTTGAGCGCTTCTTTGAGGGTAGCACCGCAAAATACGGACTCTATGCTGCACGGCACAGCGTGATGACCTGCGTCAGCGGCTATATGACGGACATTTTAAAAGAAAAACACAATATACCTGCCGAAGTTCTGCCGAACATCGTCAACACCAAGGCATTTTGCGGCGCAAAAAAAACGAAAGACCCGGCACATTTTCGCTTGACGACGGTTTCCGCACTGCGTCCCGGCAAATGCGTGGAAGACGCTTTGCAGGCCTTGAAGCTCTTGCGGGAGCAACACCCGGAAAAATCGTTTTTGTATACGATTGTCGGCGACGGGCAGGAGGAAGCGTTTTATAAAAAGACCGCATCTGAGTTCGGGCTGAACGACATTGTATCCTTTGTCGGGCGCAAGACCGAAAGTGAAATTGCGGAGATTTTAAGCCAGACCGACGCCCTTTTGATGGCTTCGGATATTGAGACGTTCGGCATTCCTGCCGTGGAAGCACTCGCGGCCGGCGTGCCGGTGATTTCTACACGGTGCAAAGGCCCGGAGAGCTTTTTGAACGATGACTGCGCCGAGTTCTGCAATGTGCGTGACCCGAAAGATATGGAAGATGCAATTTTGCGCATGGCTGCACGGTCGGACACACTGGATGAAGCCAAAATTCGTGCTGCGGCAAAGCCGTTTGACAGCGTCGCCGTTGCCGAACACGCCGTACAAATTTACCGTGAAGCGCTCGAAAACACAAAATAAACAAAAATAGGGGAGCCTGCGTTTCAAAACGTACAGGCTCCCTTTTCTTCAGGAAAGACCGCGTAGGCCGGTGCTTGGGAGGTCACCTAAATTGTTGCTCTCCTTGCCGTCCGGTATGCTGCGCAGATATTCACTGCCGTTGCGGCTCGCAATCGCCACGCCGCGGATGCCGCCCTGCTTTGCAAGCGCCACGCCGTCCGCTTTGGAAAGCACCGTGCCATCCGAAAGCTGGTAGCCGGAGATCTTGCCATTTGTGCGGATCAGCTTCATGATGGTCTTCGCATCCTTGTTCGGTACAGGGTTCATAATGTTGATATTGGCAGGCAGGTTGCCGATCCTCTGAGACATAAAACGATGTTCCTTTCCGTTTGTAATTTTGTTTTGTCCTTTCCGTTTTTCCGGCGCAGCCAAAAGCTGTACGTACCGATTAAGGCTTTTATAAGCGCCGCTGTGCCTATTGTCTCTCCACATACGGTGAATATGCAAAAAGCACGAAAAAACGGGCGAAATTTTGGCGTGGAGCGTTGCAAAGGCCACCGAAATGCGCTATAATAAGACCATAATGACTCGCGCTGCGGTTTTTACGGGATTGCCCGTGCCGGGCGCTAAAAACACAGGAGGCTTCCATGAATTCATGCGATAAGCAGCAGCTTAAGATCACGGCTGCCAAAGTCAGACTTGGAATCATCGAAGGCGTTTACAACGCCAAATCCGGCCATCCGGGCGGTTCCCTTTCCGCTGCGGATATTTTCACCTATCTCTATTTCAAAGAACTGCACATTGACCCGCAGAACCCGAAGGATCCGGACAGAGACCGTTTTGTCCTTTCCAAAGGCCACTGCGCACCGGGTCTTTACGCTGCACTGGCACAGCGCGGCTATTTCTCTGTGGATGAGTTGAAAAAACTCCGCCACATCGGCGCTATGCTGCAGGGTCACCCGGATATGAAGGGTACCCCTGGCATCGATATGAGCTCCGGCTCTCTCGGTCAGGGCATTTCCGCTGCGGCAGGCATGGCGCTTGCCGGCAAGATTGATAACAAAGATTACCGTGTTTACTCTCTGCTCGGCGATGGCGAGATTGAAGAGGGTCAGGTTTGGGAAGCTGCTATGTTTGCATCCCACAACAACCTTGATAATCTCTGCCTGATTGTCGACTTCAACGGCCTGCAGATTGACGGCCCGGTCAGCGAAGTTGCCGGCCCGGAACCGATCGACAAGAAGTTCGAGGCTTTCGGTTTTGACGTACAGACCATCGACGGACACGATTTCGACGCCATCGAAGCGGCTTTTGCACATGCAAAGACCGTTAAGGGCAAGCCGAGCGTCATCATTGCCAAGACCGTAAAAGGCAAGGGCGTTTCCTATATGGAAAATCAGGTCGGCTGGCACGGTACCGCGCCGAACAAGGAACAGTATGAGACCGCTATGCAGGAACTCACCGCTGCACTGCATGAACTGGAGGGCTGCTGATATGGCTGAAATGGTTAAAAAGGCAACAAGAGAAAGCTTTGGCGAGACCGTTACCGCGCTCGCCGCTGAATACCCGGAGATCGTCGTTCTGGATGCAGACCTTGCTGCTGCCACCAAGACGGGCATCTTCAAAAAAGCATACCCGGAACGTTTCTTTGACTGCGGCATCGCAGAGTGCAACATGGTCGGCGTTGCTGCCGGTCTGGCCACCTGCGGTAAAATTCCGTTTGCGGCATCCTTTGCCATGTTCTCCGCAGGCAGAGCGTTTGAGCAGGTCCGCAACTCCGTTGGTTATCCGAAGCTGAATGTCAAGATCGTCGGCTCCCACGCCGGCATCTCCGTCGGTGAAGACGGCGCTACACATCAGTGCTGCGAGGACATCGCGCTCATGCGCACCATCCCGGGCATGGTCATTTTGAACCCCTGCGATCATTACGAAATGCAGGCCGCGGTTCGCGCTGCTGTTGAGCACAAGGGCCCGTGCTATATCCGCCTCGGCCGTCTGGCTGTGGAAAGCATCAACAATAATGACGATTACAAGTTCGAACTTGGCAAGGGCATCACGCTGCGCGAGGGCACGGACATCACCGTTGTTGCGACCGGTCTCATGGTACAGGAAGCCGTTAAGGCTGCCGATGCACTGAAAGAAGAAGGCATCAGCGTTGAAGTCATCAATATCCATACCATCAAGCCGCTTGATGAAGAGCTTGTTATTGCTTCCGCAAAGAAGACCGGCCGTGTCATCACGGTTGAAGAGCACAACATCATCGGCGGTCTCGGCGAAGCGGTCTCCACCGCACTTTCCGAGCATTGCCCGACGCCTGTCACGCGCATCGGTGTCAACGATGTGTACGGCCACTCCGGCCCGGCTGTGGATCTGCTGAAGGAATTCGGCCTTTCCGCAGAGCATATTGCAGAGGTCATCAGAGAAAAGCTCGCAAAGTAAGCTTTTCCGCAGGCTTCCGCTTTAAAACCGCATAAAAAGAATTTTGCTCCCTTTACAGGAACTGTGTGCATCCGCACGGTTTCCCGTAAAGGGAGCTTTTTTATATTCAAATCCCCCGCAGTAATAGTAAAACGTCTTCGCTTGACGGACACAAAGAAAAAGCAAAAATAAATGTCTGCTTTCACAAAGAATTCGACCACTTTCTTTTTTCTCGCATTGTACAATAACGGTATCAGCACCGGTACAGATACATTTCATCTTGCTATACGGAGGTTTAGAATGTGTAAAAGCAAAACACCGCGCTTTTCGGCACATCTGCTGCATTTGACCTTATTCAGCAAATTTGTGTCAAAAAAACGTGAAAATTTCGCGATAAGCGAAGATTTTTCCGAATACAGGCGCAAAAAATTATTGATCGCGGCAAATCATTTTTATATGCTGTACCGCTTTCGACGGGAGCTGATTGAAGAGCTGCAATCCCGGTATGAGGTAATCGTGGCAGCGCCGTTTCAAACCGGTGAAGAAGTGTTTGAAAGCATGGGCATACGCTGCACGGAAACGAAAATGCAGCGGCGGCGCGTGCAGGTGCTTTCTGAATTGCGTCTTTTACAGGCGTACAAACGTGTTCTTTGTCTGGAAAAGCCGGATCTTGTGCTTACATACGCCATTAAGCCGAATGTATACATGGGTTTTCTCTGCACGTGCTACCGCATTCCGTTTTACGCCACCGTACAGGGACTCGGCAGCGCTTTTCAGCGCCCGTGGCTCAGCTGCGTTGCCACATTTCTTTACAAGCTTTCGTTTCTGCGTGTACAGAACGTATTCTTTGAAAATCAGTCCAATGCGGTAGAATTTTGCCGCAGACACATCCTGCCACCCGAAAAAGAGGTCGTTCTGCATGGTGCGGGTGTAGACCTGAACCGCTATATCTACACGCCGTACACCGCTCACGATCCGCCGCGATTCCTGTTCGTCGGCCGTTTGATGCGCGAAAAGGGGGTAGAGGAGCTGTTTTGCGCCGTGCGCAGGCTGTGGACAGAGGGATTTCACGTGCATTTGCAGCTGCTCGGCTTTTTTGAGGAGCAGTACAGGCAGGAGGTAGACCGCCTGGTTTCCGGCGGCATGACAGAATTTTTCGGCTTTCAAAAAGAACCGTTGCCGTTTTACCAAAACTGCGACTGCGTAGTGCTGCCAAGCTACCATGAGGGCATGAGCAACGTGCTGCTGGAAGCTGCCGCCGTCGGCAGGCCCATCATCGCGTCCGATATTCCCGGGTGCAGGGAAGCCGTAGAGCACAGCAAAACCGGCCTTTTGTGCCGCGCAAAAGACGCGGACAGCCTATATGTTGCCATGCGTGCGTTTTTGGCGCTTTCCGCAGAGCAAAAAGCAGCCCTTGGGCAAAACGGCCGCCGCAAAATGGAGCGTGAATTCGATAAAGCGAGCGTTGTTGCAGAAACACTGCGCATCGTCACCGCCGAAAAAGCGGCACCGCAGCCCCGGCGCGTCACGGCATAGAGGAGAACACATGTCCGGTTATATTTGGATGCTCCTTTGGCTTCTGATTTACACGGCGCTCTCCGCCGTGTTGGAAGTACAGCAAAGCGAAACTGTCTGCGGCGTGCAGACAGTGCGGTTCACGAAGCTCTGGGCAACACTCGGCGTGCTGCCGCTGCTCATCTTCTGTACGCTGCGCGGTGATATCGGCGATACCTATAACTACATGCACGCGTTTTCCGAAATGCCGAGCACATTCAGCGCACTGCCCGATTACATCCAGTCTTTACAGAAAGATCACGGCTTTTTCCTGCTTTCCGCACTCATCAAGCTTTTGTGCGGCGGGCAGGTGCGCGTTTGGTTTTGCATTCTCGCCGCGCTTCAGCTCTGGCCGCTCGTTAAAAACTATCGGCTTTATTCGGAAAGCTACTGCATCAGTCTGTTTTTGTTCATCGCTTCCACGGATTACATCTCCTGGATGATGAACGGCATGCGGCAATTTTTGGCGGCGGCGCTCGTGTTCGCCTGCTGTCCGCTTTTGCTGCGCAAAAGATACGGACAAGCCACGCTCATCATTCTACTTGCCGCCACACTGCATGCCTCGGCACTGTTCGCACTACCGTTTGTTTTTCTCACACGCGGAAAAGCATGGAACCGAAAAACGCTTTTGTTCCTTCTGCTCACTGTTTTGGTCGTGCTTTTCATCGACCGCTTCACGAACATTTTGGAGCTGCTTTTGCAGGAAACGCAGTACAAAAATGTCGTCAGCGATTGGAAAGGCTTTGAGGACAACGGTACAAACCTGCTGCGCGTACTGGTCTACACTGTGCCGACGTTGCTTTCTTTGATCGGTTTACGGTTTATCCGTGCAGAAAATGACCCACTCATCGACCTTTGCGTCAACATGTCCATTGTATCGACCGGCATTTACATCCTCTCAGCGTTCACAAGCGGCATTTTTGTCGGGCGGCTGCCCATATACTTTTCACTTTATAACTACATTTTGCTGCCATGGGAGCTGCACCACATGTTTTCAAAACGCTCCGTACGCATTTTAACCGTGATGATGCTCATTTTTTATCTGTTTTTCTATTTCTACGGGCTAAAGACCTTCGGCCTTTTATAAAGGAGGAATCCGTTATGCTTCGTGTTTTGCAGGTTGTCACCTGCATGGACCGCGGCGGACTGGAAACGATGTTGATGAATTACTACCGTCACATAGACCGCACACGCGTGCAGTTCGATTTTCTGACGCACCGCGCACGGGAAGGCGCGTACGATAAAGAGATTTACTCTCTCGGCGGCAAAATTTTCACCGTGCCGCGGCAAAACCCGTTCAGCCCCGCATACCGCCATGCACTGCACAAATTTTTCTCCGCCCACCCGGCGTATACGGTTGTGCACGCCCATCTTGATTGTCTTTCCGGCGTTGTACTCGGTTGCGCCAAGCAGCACGGCGTGCCTGTACGCATTGCTCACGCACACACCACAAATCAGATGCGCGACTTCAAATATCCAATAAAAGATCTGTATAAGCGCATCATTCCACGTACCGCGACCGATCTGCTTGCCTGCGGAGAAGATGCCGGGCGCTGGATGTTCGGCAGTGCGCCGTTTTTGGTGCTGCCGGTCTCCATCGATACAGAAAAATTCCGCTTTGATAAAAACGTGCGCGAAGACATGCGGCGCACACTCGGTATCACAAAAGAAGAACTTCTCATCGGGCATGTGGGGCAGTTTCGCAAAGAGAAAAACCAAGCTTTCCTCTTGGATGTCCTGCACAGTCTGCGCGCGTGCGGTACAAAATCGAAGCTGCTGTTTGTTGGCGACGGTGAAAAGCGGGCAGCCGTACAAAACCGCGCCGCCGCACTCGGTCTTACACCGTATGTGCTGTTTTTAGGCGTGCGGGAAGATGTTCCGGCACTTTTGCATGCAATGGATGTATTTTGTATGCCGTCTCTGTACGAGGGCATGCCGCTCGCCGTTTTGGAAGCGCAGGCCGCAGGGCTACCGTGCCTTGTCTCCAATGGTGTACCGAAGGATTGTCTTCAAACGCCGCGTGCACGGCAGCTTCCGCTTTCCGCGCCGCCTTCTAAGTGGGCGGAGGTTATTTTGGCGGAAAGTAAGGTGCTCAGCGCCGCGCCGCCTGTACTACAAAGCTTTGATATTCGTGAAAACGCACGTATGCTCACTGCGTATTATCTGCAAAAAGATACCCAAAGAAGGAGGGAAACCGCACATGGTTCTGCTGACCGTGTTTACGCCGACATATAACCGCGCACACACGCTGCCGGAAGCATATTGCTCATTAAAAGCGCAAACATCTAAAAACTTCCTATGGCTCATCGTAGATGACGGTTCCACCGACCGCACCGCCGCGTTGGTCTCCGCCTGGATGCAGGCGGAGAAAGCATTTTCCATCCGTTACCTATACCGTCCAAACGGCGGCATGCACGCTGCGCACAACACCGCTTATGCGCACATCGAGACCGAGCTGAACCTTTGCCTTGATTCCGACGACCGTTTGGCAAAGGATGCCGTAGAGCAAATTGAAAAGCGCTGGGCACAGATAAAAAGCAAGAATTGCGCCGGGCTCATCGGGCTTGATGACGACGGAAACGGCAAGCTTATTGGCACCGGCTTTCCGCCGGGCCTCACCGAAACGACGCTCAACGGTTACTATGCGGGCGGCGGCAAAGGCGACAAAAAGCTCGTGTACCGTACCGACATCATCCGGTGCGCGTTG
>OGQV01002555.1_pt1 | contig 10686 bp, 10 predicted proteins | sample 1553311 | NCBI WGS metagenome assembly OGQV01 (sample SAMEA2579976, study PRJEB22360) | human gut metagenome
CAGGTCAGATAGCTGCCGTCCACGCTTGTGTCGGCCTGTTGCCAGCCTGCGTCGGTCCTGACCCACAGCACGGTGTTGTCCGTCGTCTCCGGCGGCATATAGCGCAGCGTGTGGCCGGTGTCGGCGGGCAGCTCCAGGCCCCACGCCTCCACCAGCGTGCCGGGGGTATCGGGCGCGTCGTCCACCTCATGGAGCATCAGCTCGTCGGTGGTGTCGAAGCTGCCCTCCACCAGCACAAGGGAGCGTTCACCGCGCTTTTCCTGGCTCTGGCGGACCGTGTTTATGTCGCTGTACTCGGCGTGGATCGTCGCGTCAAACGTCATGCCGGTCAGATCCACATCCTCCCAGCTGCCGTACTGGCCCTGGTGGTTGGGAACCGGCGGCAGCTGATCCGTCGGGAAGTCGCTGCCGTACGGGATGTGGTATTCCTGGACCAGCGAATCCTCGTCGGTTACAAAGCGGACACAGATGCTGCCGAAATCGTCGGGCAGATTTTCCTGCGCGACGAAATCCTCGTAGGCCAGCGGTTCGGCAATGCCCTGGTAGCTGACGCTGTCGATGCCCGCGACACCCCCGTCCACGAAGGTGTTGCCGGTCACGCTGCCGTCCAGCGGGTCGTCCACGATACCGGCAATCGCTCCGATCTGTTCGGCAGCGTTGTCGATCATGACCATGGCGCGGCAGTTTTCGATGGTGGCACCGCTGCCGACAATGCCGCCGACCTGCTTTGCACCGGACAGGCGGCCCTTGGCGCAGCTCCCGCGGATCGTGGACTTGCTGATGCCGGCCACGCCGCCGACGCCGGTGGCGTCCTCGGCATCGAGGGTGCCAAAGCCCCTGCAGTCGATGACAGAGCCCATCTCGGCGTCGCCGACGATGCCGCCCGCGTTCTGCTTTTTGGCGCTGACCGTGCCGTAGTTTGTGCAGTCACGGGTGACGACGCGGGTCTTGAAGGTAAAGTTCAGCGACTCGCTGCCCGCGGTGGTGTAGTCGTCCTCGGGGTCCAGATCGTTCTCGCGGGCCATTGCACCGGTAATGCCGCCGGCGTTGAGGTCGGCATTGACCGTGCCGCTGTTGATGCAGTTCGTGACCTTGGCCTCGACGTCGTCATCGGTGTCGTCATCGGAAACATCGTCCACGATGTCGTCTGCATCCCGGTTGACATTCTCGCTGGCACCGGACAGCGTCTGGCCGATCTTGTTGATCTGCTTCGAGATCGCCTTCACGTCGTTGATCAGCGCCTGGCTGTTGCTGCTGGCGTTGTTGTTCAGGCTGCTGACGATGTCGCCCATGCTGGTCAGGCTGCTGCTCAGATCGTTGCGGCTGGCCGTGATGGCGTCGCGGTTCGTCAGTTCGACCTTTGGAATTTCGACGTCCACGGAGTCCGGCAATGCATCCGAAATGTCATTGAGCACATCCTTTGTGTCGGGCAGGTCGTCAAGACCCTCGGTGATGAGCGTATAGCCCGGGTCAATCGGATAGCGCTCGTCCGGCTTTGTGGCAGCGCCGTCGTCCTCGCTGACAACGGTGCTGTCAGCGGAATCGTCAACGGCCTCGGGACCGGGCTGCCCGTGGGGGGTGCGGTCCGCCTCGCTGCCCTCTGCAGCGGGTTCCTGTGCGGGCTCCTGTGCGGGGGCAGTGTCCTGCGCTGCCGTACTGGTTTCGTCAGGCGTGGAGAGGTCAGCACTCTGCGCGGGCTCCTCCGAGGGGGACAGCGTGTAATTCGGATCGACAGGGTCGGTGTCAGACGGAGGCGTCGCTTCGCTGTAGTCGATGACTGTGTCCGAGTCCGCGGCATGGTCTCCGTCGTCCGCGCCGGGCAGGTTGGTATTCTTGAGGTCCTGCTTGAACTGACTCAAGTCGGTCTTGATGGTCTGGGAACCGATGGACACGCCGTTTTCGGCCTGCTTCAGCAGATTCTCAATGGCATTGCGGGAGCTGGTCACGTTGTTCTTCAGCGCTTCGAGCTGGTTGGAAAGGTCGCTGCTGGCGGCGCTGGCGTCATCGCAGGCGCGGTTGACCAGCGTCTGCAGCGTGCTCATCTCGTCGGAAAGTTCCTGCAGCGTGTCCTTTGTGTATTCCAGCGTGCTGCTCGGCTCCATCTGGCCGACGATGCCGCCGCCCTCCTTGCGGGCGTAGACAGTGCCGTAGTTGACGCAGCCCTCAATGTAGCCGGTCTGGCTGCCCGCGATGCCGCCGACATTGTAGCCCATGTGCTGGTAGCCCACGGTGCCGCGGTTCATGCAGGCGCGGATGACACCGCCAGACTGGCCCGCAATGCCGCCGATGTCGGTGATGTCGGCGACGTTCTCGGTGCCGATCAGGTCGTTCAGCGTCAGCGAGGAAAGGTCGATGTCGTTCTGCTCCACCGTCGTGTTGACGCTGGAGGTGTTCGTGCAGTTGGCAATGATGCCGTGATTTTCACCGGAGATGCCGCTGCGTCAACAGGAATGCCGTGATTTCCCCCGGAATTGCCGCCGATGAAGTGCGCACCGTAGACACTGCCCGTGGTCGTGCAGCTTTCGATGACGCCGGCGGCCAGATTTGTGCCCGCGATGCCGCCGACAACGGACGCGCCGGAGGACACGCCCTCAAAGCGGCAGTTGTGCAGCGTACCGGCGTTGCTGCCCGCAATGCCGCCCACGGTGGAGCGGCTGCCGGTGGGCATCGAGCGGCCCCGGATGACGAGGTCGCGGACGTTGGCCCCCTGCTGCACATAGCGGAAGAAGCCGATGACCGAGCCGTCATCTACAAGGCTCAGGCCGGAGATCGTGTGGCCCTGCCCCTCAAATACGCCGCTGAAGGACGGGATGCCCGCAAAGCCGCTGCCGGTCAGTTCCAGATCGGCGTCCAGATAGACGGTGCGGTTTTTGCTCCAGCTGTCCAGGCGGCAGGAATCGGCCAGCTGCAAAAGGTCATCGACGGTGCCGATGTGGAAGGTCTCCTTTTCGGCGGTGTCGGCGGTCTCGCTCTCCCCTTCCGCAAAAACGGGCAGGGTCAGCGCCAGCACAAGGCAGAGCGCCAGCAGCGCAGCCCAGAGGCGGCGCGTCAGGTCAGAAATGCGGTTCATTCAGCGTCGCCTCCCTTCGTGTCAGTGTCGGGCGTATCGGGTGTGCCTGGTTCGGGGGCACCGTCCTCGGATTCGTGGATGTTCTTCTCCGACAGGTACATGTCGGGCTTGTCAACGGTAAATTCGGTGCCGGTGGCAATGTTCGCACTGAACTGGCCGTGCAGCACGCCCTTGATTTCAGCATCTACGACGCCGTTGATGTAGCCGCGCACGCGGCCATTGACGTGCATTGTGCCGCTGGCCGTGCGGGCCATACCGGCAACGCCCTTCATCTCAAAGCTCGTGCGCTCGATGATGGTGTCGCCCAGGATCAGGATCTGCGGCAAGACAAACAGAACCAGAAGGATGGAAACGATCGTGCCGCGGCCCAGGCAGGTACCGATGGCGGCGATAACGGGGTTCGTGGTCAGCACGCTGATCAGGATACCCGCGGATGCCAGAATGGAGCCGGAGGTGAAGATCGTCGGGAACGACTCGTTCAGGGCTGCGACGATGGCCTCCCGCGGGCGCATGACCTTCTTCAGGTCGGTGTAGTGGCTGGAGATAACGATGGCGTAGTCGATGTTTGCACCCATCTGAATGGAGTTGACGATCAGGTAGCCGAGGAAGTACAGCGGGGTGTGCTGCAGGTACGGCACCGAGAAGTTGATCCAGATACTGCCCTGAATGACGATGATCAGCAGCACGGGCAGACCCGCGGACTTGAATGTGAACAGCAGGACCAGGATAACGAACAGCGCGGACAGCACACTGATCAGCAGGTTATCCTCGCCGAAGGAGCTGGACAGGTCCATGGCGCTCGTCGTATTGCCGACAACGTAGAACGAATCGGTGGCGTAGTATTTGCCGATGATGTCGTGCATCTTGTTGACGAAGGCGAACGTCTCGTCGGTCTCCTCGGGCAGGTTCAGATAGACGACCATACGGCTGTAATCGTCGCTCTGCAGCTGCTTCTGGGCTTCATCGAGCTGGTCGAACAGGTCGTCCAGCGTGTCCTGCACATCGCCCGAAAGCGTGATGTTGCCGTCGTGCATCTCCTGTTCCAGGAACCTGAACATGTCGTAGATCGGCACTTTATAATCGTCCAGGCCGTTGATGATCTCGCCGTACTCGTCATGGTCGACGGCGTAGGCGCCGTACAGTGCCTTGGCAACCTCGAAGTCGAGGTCGGCCATCTCGGCCAGCTGGCGCGGGGTCACAGCGTCGGTCAGCATATAGCCGTCCATCGCTTCAATGTTGGCCAGACCCATCGTGGATTTGACCTCGGCGCAGGCGTCCAGCTCGTCGAGGATCCTGCCCTCGGACTCATAGTCGCCCGACGGCACAATGACGGCCACCATGTTGCTGGAACCGAAGGTGTTTTTGATTTTCTGGTAGGCGATCTGGCGCTCGCTCTGCTTGGCGGTGACCAGGTCGGTGTAGGTGTAGCAGTAGGGGCACAGGTTGGCAAAGACCGCCGCCGCCACGATGATGACGCCGAAGATCGGCGGGATGATAAAGCGGGTCTTGATGTCGAACTTGCCGACGGCGGTGATCTTGGGAATCAGGTTTTTGTGGCGGGTCTTGTCGATCAGCTTGCTGAACAGCACCAGCAGGCCGGGCATCAGCGTAAAGACACAGAGCATACTGAACAGGATAGCCTTGATCAGGACCGTAGCCAGGTCGCGGCCAATGCCGAAGTGCATGAACGCCAGCGCGGCCAGGCCGCTGATCGTCGTGAGCGAGGAGGAAGAAATCTCTGGGATAGCCTTGGAAAGCGCGGCAATGCAGGCCTCGCGGGTGGGCAGCGTCTCATGCTCATCGCTGAAACGGTGGCACAGAATGATGGCGTAGTCGATGGCCAGCGCCAGCTGCAGTATGACGGTGACTGAGTTGGAGATGAAGCTGATCGTGCCGCACAGGAAGTTTGTGCCCATGTTCAGCAGCGCCGCCTCGCCGAAGGTCATGAGGAGGACCGGGACCTCGGCGTAGGAGCGGGAGGTCAGCGTCAGCACGACGACGATGATGATGGCCGCGATGATGACGATGACGAGCATTTCCGATTGCAGGTCCGCGGAGGAATCGTAGCCGACCTCGGAATAGATCGAGGTGTCGTAGCTGCCCTCAAGCTCGTCGCGGATCTCCTGCAGGGCGTTCTCGGCGCGCTCGTCCCCTACTTCCGCGTCAAAGCTGACGGAGAACAGCGCCGACGCATTCGTGTAATGCTCGTCGGTGTCGTCAAATTCAACGGTGGTGACACCCTCGATGTCCTCAAGCCGGGACTGGATGTCCAGCGCAGTATCGTAGGTGATGTTGGACACCATGACGTTGGCCGTGCCGTAGGTGACGAAGTTGTCATTCATCACGGTCAGGCCCTGGCGGGTCTCGGTGGTGTCGGGCAGGTAGGTCGTGATGTCGTCCTCGACCTTGACCCAGCCCGTGGCGATGGCACTGAAAATCAGCGCAAATATGTATAACAGGAAGAACAGGTTGCGTTTATCAACGATAAACGAAGCCAGCTTTTCCATCCCGCCGCCTTTTGGCTTTTCGTTCTCCAAGAGTATACAGCCTCGCTTTCCCATTTTATTCGATACAAAAAGGATACATCAATATTATACGAAATGCAAGGCCCATGCAACACGGTCAAATTCAGAGGAATGTACAAAGAAGCGAGGAAGTTTTTGTTAAGGTACACAAAAAAACACCGCGCGGTGTTAAACCACACGGTGTTGAAAGCTATTTGGTAAGCTAAATTACTTCAGCTCGACCTTAGCGCCGACCTCGGCCAGCTTCTTCTGGATGTCCTCGGCGTCAGCCTTGGAAGCCTGCTCCTTCAGCTTGGCGTTCGGGGTCTCAACCAGCTTCTTGGCCTCCATCAGGGAAGCGCCGGTCAGCTCCTTAACGGTCTTGATGACCTGCATCTTGTTGGCGCCAACATCAGCCAGGATGACGTCAAACTCGGTCTTCTCCTCCTCAGCGGGAGCAGCAGCGCCGCCGGCAGCGGGAGCAGCAGCAGCAACAGCAGAAACGCCGAACTCCTCGCAGATGGTGTCAACGAGCTCTTTCAGCTCCAGAACAGTCATAGTCTTGACAGACTCGACAATGGCAGTGATCTTCTCAGAAGCCATGGTAGTTACCTCCATAAATTTTATAGTTTTAAGCGGCGCGGTTTGTATTCAAGGAGCGCTGCGCCGGTGCGCTCAACCTGCTAAACCTAAACTTAGGCAGCAGTCTCGTCCTGCTTGTCGACGATACCCTGCAGGGCAACAGCCAGACCGCCAACGATACCGTTGAGGGAGCCAGCCAGCATGGAGAGCAGGCCTTCGCGGTTGGGCATGGTAGACAGGCTCTTGATACCTGCAGCGTCCATGACCTGACCATCGCAGAAGCCGCCCTTGACGACGAAGCGCTTGGACTTGTCGGCGTCAGCAAACTTGCACAGGATGCGAGCAGCAGCAGCCGGATCCTCCGGAGACAGAGCGATAGCCGTGTCACCCTTGAAGTACTCGGTCAGACCCTCGTACTGGGTGCCCTTGACGGCCAGGCGCAGCATGGTGTTCTTGACGACCATGTAGTGCACGCCAGCCTCACGCAGCTCCTTACGCAGCTTGGTGTCATCAGCAACGCTGATGCCGTTGTAAGCAACGACAACACCGGCCAGAGAGCCTGCGATCTTCTCGTTCAGATCAGCAACAAGAGCCTTCTTAGCTTCCAGAATCTTTGCACTGGGCATTTGAAATTCACCTCATTCCACTTACAGATTGGTTTCGGTAAGCGGCTTTTTATGTGATATACAGAAAAAAGCCCCTTCCCGTCGCCGGGAAAGGGCTTGAAAGCATTGCAATCAAACGCACGTTTCTCGGCAGGTGGGTAAAACCCGTTATGCCTTGCGGCACCTGCTGTCTCAAAAACAGCTTAATTAGTATAGCACGCGAACGTGCGTTTGTCAAGCGTTTTTCAGCTCAAAGCTGAAAAACTTATACGCCGTACTTATTGGTAGCAACGCGGACGCCGGGGCCCATGGTGGTGGCGATGGTAGCGCTCTTGAAGTACTGGCCCTTGGCAGCGGCGGGCTTAGCCTTGGCGATGGCATCCAGGACGGTGTCCAGGTTGGTCATCAGCTTCTCGGCGCCGAAAGAGGCCTTGCCGATGGGCACATGGATGATGTTCTGCTTGTCCAGACGGTACTCGATCTTACCGGCCTTAGCGTCGGTAACAGCCTTGCCGACGTCGGGGGTAACAGTGCCGGCCTTCGGGTTGGGCATCAGACCACGGGGGCCCAGGACCTTACCGAGACGGCCAACGCGGCCCATCATGTCGGGGGTGGTGACCAGAACGTCGAAGTCCAGGTAGCCGCCGGCGATCTTGGCGATCAGATCGTCATCACCGACCTCCTGCGCACCGGCAGCCTCAGCGGCCTTGGCGGCGTCGCCCTTGGCGATGGCGATAACGCGGACGTTCTTACCGGTGCCGTTGGGCAGGACAACAGCGCCGCGGACCTGCTGGTCGGCGTGACGGCTGTCAACGCCCAGGCGGACGTGCAGCTCAACGGTCTCGTCGAACTTAGCGGTAGCGGTCTTGCAGCACAGCTCCAGGGCCTCGGTGGGATCGTAAGTCTTGTTATTCTCGATCAGCTTAGCAGCGTCGATATACTTCTTGCCGTGTTTCATTGCGTATTACCCTCCTATTCAGCCCTCAACGGTAACGCCCATGCTGCGGGCGGTGCCCTTGATCATGCTGACAGCGGCCTCCAGGGAAGCAGCGTTCAGGTCGGGCATCTTGGTCTTGGCGATCTCCTCGGCCTGAGCCAGCGTGATGGAGCCAACCTTGTTCTTGTTGGGCACGCCGGAAGCAGTGTCGATGCCGGCAGCCTTCTTGATCAGAACGGGCGCCGGAGGAGTCTTGGTGATGAAGGAGAAGGAGCGGTCAGCGTAGACCGTGATGACGACGGGGATGATCATGCCCATCTGGTTCTTGGTACGCTCGTTGAACTCCTTGGTGAACGCCATGATGTTGACGCCCTTCTGACCCAGAGCAGGACCAACAGGGGGAGCCGGAGTTGCCTTGCCGGCGGGGATTTGCAGCTTGATGTAGCCAGTGATTTTCTGTGCCATAATACTTGCACCTCCAAATTTTGTGGTGAGTTGCGGCCTGCGGTGCAGACCTCCCACGGGCGCACGACCTCCGCGCGCCCTATAAAAACCGTACCCCGGGCACAGGCCCGTTCGCGGTCTTTACCGGAAACTAGGGTGTCCTGAGAAAAACTCAGAACAGCTTGACCTGATGCAGCTCCAGCTCTGCCGGAAGCTCGCGGCCAAACATGGTGATCCTTACGCGCACCTTGCGCGCAGGAATGTCGATCTCGTCGACGGTGCCGACGGAGCCTTCCATCGGACCGGCGGTGATCTCAACCGTGTCACCGACCTTGTACTCGACCTCAAGGTCAACGGTGGTTTCGACGCCCATCTTGGCAACCTCCGCCTCGGTCAGGGGCTCGGGCTTGGACTCCGGGCCGACAAAGCCGGTGCAGCCGCGCGTGTTGCGCACGATGTACCAGGTGTTGTCGTTCATGACCATTTTAATAAAGACGTAGCCGGGGTAGAGCTTCGACTGAACCTCTTTCTCGCCGGTCTTGTTGCCGCGCTTGTCAAAAACTTCTTCAATGCGGGTCTCGGTGGGAACCTTGACGTCGCAGATCAGATCCTGCAGGTGGCGGTTCTCCACCATCGTCATCAGATCGGTTGCGACCTTGTTCTCATAGCCGGAATAGGTATGTGCCACATACCAATTTGCTTGCTCAGCCATTGTCTTTGCCTCCGCTCAACGCGCTCAGGCGCCGATCAACAGGTGGATGGCGCCGCCAAAGATGAGGTCCAGCAGGATCAGCACGACAGCTGCGACCAGCACGACCACGATAACGGTGATCGTATTGGTTTTGACGTCGTTCTTGCTGGGCCACACGACCTTTTTCAGCTCGCTCTTCGTATCTTTGAAATACTTGCCGATCCCTTTGAAAAAGTTCTTGACCTTGTCGAAGAAGGAGACCTTCTTCTTGCCGTCGTTCTTTTTGGGCTTGTCGCTTTGAGTCTGGGCTGCAGCGGTGGCTGCTTTATTGTCTGCCATCTCTAAGCTCCTATCCTCACTTGGTTTCGCGGTGAAGGGTATGCTTCTTGCAGAAACGGCAATACTTCTTCATCTCAAGACGGTCCGGAGAGTTCTTCTTGTTCTTCTCCTTGTTGTAGTTGCGCTGCTTGCACTCCGTGCAGGCCAGGGTGATCTTGACAGTCATTGTTCGGCACCTCCATTATCGGTTAATAAGCCTCCCTCGCGCTTGCAGGCGCCCTTGAAAAAGGGCATAAAAAATAAACCCGCAAAAGAGGTGCTATCATAATAACACGACTGCGGGTCTACGTCAAGCGGTTTTGCAAAAATTCTTGTAAAATTTTGACGGCCTTGCGCCGAACGCAGAAGCGGAAGCTCCGCGGGCGGGCATAGCCGCGTTCCCCGTCACAGCAGGAGGGCGCAAACGGCTGCCATTCCCTCCTCCGTCAGCTGCACGCCGCCCCGGGCAGCGGCCACGGCGGCGGTGGTGTAGTCAATCGTCAGGGCGGTGCGGGCACTTAAATAGGTCAGTGTCTCGCCCAGGGCGTTCAGGTCTGCGGCCAGCAGGTCGGTCAGCAGCCGGGCACTGCGGCTGCGCAGACCGTCGGGCAGACCGGCCAGCAGCGCCGGGTCCTGCCGCAGGAATGCCGCCCAGACGGCGGCGCGGGCCATGCAGCCCTCCCCTGCCCCGGGCAGCGCCGCCTGCAATTGGGCGATCAGCTCCGACGCCTGCGCGGCGGTACACACGGCGATGGGGTCCTCGCCGTAGCCCAGGCGCGTGCGTGCGGCGGCATCCAGCAGCGATGCCGTGTCGATGCGTGCCGAGGCTGTGCGGCCCGCGCAGTCCGCCCAGGTGGCGGGCGTGGCCGCGATATAGTGCAGCGCCGGGGCAGCGGTCTCCCCCGTAGCCACCGTGCCGACGAGCAGCTGTGCGGCCCGCCCGGCCCCGGCAGACAGCGCACACTCCGCCAGCGTTGTTGTGCCCGAGGGTGCGCTGACGCGCAGCGAACCCGGCAGTGCGCAGAGTGTGACCGTCTGCTGCGGGCCGTCCGCACGGGCCAGCACAAAGGCGGGCTCCTCCTGCTGGACGACGAGCAGCAGCGTATACACGCCCTGCGCACCCGGCTCGATGTGCAGCGTACTGTCCGCCGCCGACGCCTGGCGCAGGAGCTGCTGCTTCTGGTATTGGTCGGTGAAGAACGCGACGGTCAGCACCATCGGCAGCAGCAGAAGCAGCGTCAGCCCGAGGCTGTACCAGAAAATTCCGCGGTTGGAACGCATAACCCACACTCCCCCAGCAAAGACTATGCCTACAGTGTAGGCCGCAAGGGCCGCGCTTATACACTATTATAAAGGAGTGTCTGGTATGTTTGATGAATTTGGACCCCGCGGTGCCGAGGATGAGCGCGAAGGCTTCTGGACCGATTTGAGCGAGGTGCCAGACGAGCAGTACCGCGACGAGGATGAGCCGAAGCAGACGCAGGAGGTCATTGTCCCACCCGCGCAGGAGCCGTATGGCCCGGGAATCGTGCCGC
>OGQV01002561.1_pt1 | contig 10666 bp, 15 predicted proteins | sample 1553311 | NCBI WGS metagenome assembly OGQV01 (sample SAMEA2579976, study PRJEB22360) | human gut metagenome
TCCAGACAGGAAAGGCGATTGTGACTGTCAGCGTAGATCTGATTACTGCCATTGCAGATGCGTGCAAGCGGTCTGAACAGCAGAATCCTGGTATGAGCGAGGAACAGAAGGAGACATTGCTCGGCAAGGTTGCCGATAAGGTAATGTCGAATTATACTATGCAATGAAACATCAGAGTATTAAGAGCGATAGGAGGACATGCCTGCCTCTCGTTTTAAGGGGATTGTTGCAAGCATGATTCTTTGATATAATCAATGCAACAGTTTAACAAATCGTTGTTTGTCTAAAAGGAAAATTCATAATCATATTAGTCATTTCGATGCTCTTGTCCCCAAAGACAGAAAGCATCTAATACAGGTTCTAAGGATTTTCCGCGTTCAGAAAGACTATACTCAACTCGTGGCGGAATTTCCCCATAATCTTTGCGGATAATAAGACCATCGGCTTCTAATTCTTTTAATGCTTTTGACAATGACCGGAAAGTTGCTGTTTCCATCTTACGCTGAAGTTCATTATACCTTGTTGGACCATCTAATTGCAGACAATAAAGGATAGGAAGTTTATATTTCCCGTCAACCAAAGACTTTGTATAGTAAAAACCAGTATTTTTAATACCATCTATCGCAAAACGACGTTGATCATGTATTTGATTATCTGACATAATAATTCTCCTGACACTATATTTAGATATAATATATGCTCTAAAATATCGTACTTGTTGTTAGCACATCCTCATGATACGATATATGCAGTAACGAATCAAGAGAAATGGAGATGAATGGGATGAAACATAAAGTTAAAGTAACAGTATTAGATAAGAAACTCTATCCAGAATTACAGCAACAGTATTGTGATAATCCAATTTCGGGTGCCTGTCCTTGTTACAATGTGGGAGATGAATTTATTTTTTACCGGGATGAGGAAAGAGATGATTTCTGGCACATAGGATTGAATACCCTGGTAAAGACCAGTGGTAATGCAGATACCGTTGCAGGTGGTCCGAAAATGCCATTCTGTTCTGAGGCATGGGATGCTATTTCACGCTATATTTATACCGGATTAGAAGGCGGTTCCATTATGAAGGGCTGGATGAAGAAGGAGAATGAAATGATTACCTGCTGTTCAGATGGAACAAGACCTGTCATTTTTAAGATTGAAAGAATTGATTATGAGGGGAAAGAATAGCAAATGAACGAAATCATTAAAGCAATGGAAGAACGCAGAAGCATTCGCAAATTTAAGCCGGATATGCCAGCAAAAAAAGATCTGGAGCAGATTATTGAAGCCGGATTATATGCTGCAAATGGCATGGGAAAACAGGCAACCATCACAATTGCGGTAACAAACAAAAACTTCGAGACAGATTATCAGCAATCAATGCAAAGATAGGCGGTTGGAAAGAAGGATTTGATCCATTTTATGGAGCACCGGCTATTTTAATTGTACTAGTGGATAAAAACTGGGCAAACAGAGTTTATGACGGAAGTCTGGTTATGGGAAATATGATGCTTGCAGCACATTCTCTTAATCTTGGAAGTATTTGGATTCACAGAGCTAAAGCATATTTTGATGCTAAGACCAAAATTCATTTGTTGAATTATATTGAATCAAGGACAGATAATAATATAGCGTTATTTGTGTCGTTAAACAAACCACACAGTAGACTTACTGAAAGCGGTGTGGAGTTACGATTACGAGAAATGGGGAAGAAGTTAGGTGTAGAAAAGGTACACCCACATAAGTTCAGAAGGACTATGGCCACCAGAGCAATTGAGAAAGGTATGCCGATTGAACAGGTACAGAAAATTCTGGGACATGAGCAAATAGATACAACGCTCAGATATGCAATGGTTAATTAAAACAATGTGAAGCTATCGCATCGAAAATATATTTCATAGATTGATTTGTAACGCAAAAGACGTTACAATAAAAGAAAAATGGAGGTGTATTCTATGGGAAAAACAGCAACATTAAATATAAGAGTAAATCCAGATGTAAAAGAAAATGCAGAAAGTGTATTGGCACAATTAGGGATACCAATGGCTACTGCTATAGATATGTATTTAAAACAAATATCATTAGTAGGAGGAATTCCCTTTCCTATTGTATTACCAAAAGCAGCTAATTCAGTGAATGCAGATATGATGTCTGTTACACAGATTCATCAAAAGTTAGAAAATGGATATGCCGATATAGAGAAAGGAAATGTTGAGGATGCAGCTAGTGCGTTTGTGGCATTTAGAGAGAGGCATTAATGAAGCAATATAAGGTGGAGATTACAAAAGAAGCTTTGCAGGATATGGAAGATATATACAATTATATTGCTATAGATTTGCTTGCTCCGGATAATGCAATGGGACAATATAATCGCATTGCTGATGAAATACTTACATTAGACACTTTCCCGGAACGATTTAGGATTATGGATTCTGAGCCGGAAAAGAGAATGGAGTTGCGTAGAATGCTCGTCGATAATTATTCAGTATTTTACACAATCCGTGACGAAAGGGTAATTGTAACGGATGTGTTATACACGGCATCTGATATAGAAGCACGTTTGAGAGGCGAGCTATAAAAGCATGCGTTTATTTGAATTTGTCGACTTGTTAATTTCCAATTTTTAGTGATAGGGAGATACACAATGAATGGTTTGATTATAAAGGTACTCAGCATAAGTATTGCGGTAGTAACCGTAGTATACTTGATTATTTATAAAGGAAATACCATGATTACAAAGATATTTAGCGTGTGTATTATAGCAGCAATGGTAATATACTGGATTGTTTATGAAAGAAATACAAGAAAGCGAAAAAAACAGGAATTACAGCGTGATGACTATTTATTTGCGAAAGAAAACGATTTGCCGTTACAGATAAATTGGAATGAGATAAATGATTTTTTGTCAGATTCCGGATATGGTGTAAATATGCCAATGGAGAATTGGTTTATGATGGATTGGGCGAGACAGCCCTGTGTGGAGAATGGTATAAAAGAAGGAAAGTTTTCTATGAAAGGGTTTCAAGTGTTACAAGCTTTAAGTAACGATATGAAACACATTTTTTATGATGTGAGGTTTAATTATGACCGTGGTCCGGATATAGAAGATAAAAATAGGAAGTACGAAGCCGTAAAAAAGGTGTTGGATACAAAATACGCCGGTTTGTCAGAAGAAGTACGGAAAAATATATATGACCAATTTGTTAAGATATATGAAAGAAAAATCTAATTACAATACAAAGGAGGAAGCCGTTGGTTTTTTAATGAATGAAACTAATCTTACATATGAAGAATGTTCTAAAGCCAACGATTTCCATATTAGACTAAATAAGAAAAATTAATATACAATTCCAGTTTGTTGGTTATAGTGAAATTCGTTTCGTGAAGACGCCAGAAAAAGTGTGGCAACGAATATTGATTAAATTTTTGAAATAGACATAAATTACCCAATGTTGAAGGGATATATAGATGCATATTGGGTGAAAAATTCCAATATGAAAAAATCACCCAATCAAAATGGGAAGAAGTTCAGAGGACGATGGGGAAATTGTTGAAATATGAAAAAATTCCCCAATTGCGGATGAATGTGTAGGGAAGGATTGGGTGAATATTTGGAATGAAAAAAAAACACCCAATGCAGGAGAAAATGTTATCGTAATGCGGTGCCATTCGCATTACGCTGCGCTTCATGCTCATGTCGCGCTGGCGCGCTATACATCCAGTCCGAAAATCAGCCGATTGTGAGCAAGCTCCCATGGCTGATTTCGTCCTGCCTGTGCACCGCTTGTAGAAACGCGCAAATTCCAGTTTATAGAGTTAAAAAATATAAGTTAAGGAGGCATGTATTATGAAAAAAGTAATCTATCTGCTTGTATTATGTATGGTGCTGGGAATGGCTGGATGTGGAACGAATCAAGAAAATAAAGAACCTGTGTCTGGAAATGTGTCCGTAGAAACAGAAAATAAAGAAAATGATGATGTAGTACAAAATGAGCAAATAGCAGATACTGGCTCATATCCTCCATGTGTTATGGTTGATGGTGTTATATATAAAGACACAGGATATGTAGCGTCAATGCCTGGTTGTGGAACAATGGATGGAGAAATTGTGTCAACAGTGGCAGGGACAGAGTTACCATCTGAAAATAATCAATCAAATTTCGGAAGCGGATATCATTATCAAAGGAGTTCTGAAGGTCAGCTCATAGTAGTCATTGATGACGAACGAATCATATTTAGAGATATTGAAAAAGATGATACGTCTATTCCAATAGAGGTTATCAATTTTAATGCAAAAGTAAAAGAAATTACCGATGATGGAGAACTTCTTGTAACGCATGTGAGTACAGCTGAAGGCTTTTGTCAGATGAATGATGGAGAGTATTATGTATCGGCAGAAAATTTAGCGGAAGATGTTCAGGTGGGAGATATCGTTACAATATGGTTTAATGGAATGATTCAAGAAACATACCCTGCTCAATTGGGGGTAGTTTATAGAATCATTAAAACACAATAATTAGTCAAATTCCAGTTTTGATTTAATCGAATCCATAACATTTATTAACTGTTATATCTTATCTTCATGAAGTCCGCAAACCCTTGTAAATGCTAAATTTGTAGCGAGTGAGTTTGCCCTTACGCTTTCCCTTGTGTTATATCCTTTTCCCTCATGTTACGAATGCTCACAAGGGCAAAATTAAGGGAAAGAAAATCCTGTAACAAATTATAACATGAAATGAAAATGGCAGGAAGAACGGATTGAAATGCTTTCAAAACTATTAGAATATCATGGAAAGGATGTACGGTTATCTCATAATATAACAAGAGACGAAAATTTTAAGCTTTTTGATGCTTGAATTTTATTTTAATTTTTATAGAGAGGACACGTTGATTTTTCAGTGTATCCTCTCTATTTAAAATTATTTTTAAATAGTTCTTGCACAAAAACAAATAGCATGCTAAAATCTATTTAAAGAAAGTTTTAAATAGGTAAAAGATATGGGAGAAACTAACATTTTTAAAGTATTGGCAGATAGCCAGCGAAGAGACATTCTTATTATGTTGAGAAATGAGCGATTAAATGCTGGAGAGATTGCTGAAAAATTACAGATCACACCGGCTGCTCTTTCTTATCATTTAAAATTACTTAAAAACGCAGACTTGATATCTGAATATAAAGAGAAAAACTTTGTTTATTATGAAATCAACACTACGGTTTTCGATGAATTAATTATATGGGTTAACCAGTTTGGAGGGAAAAAAGAATGAAAAAAGTAATGTGGATAGTAGCAATGATACCAGTTGTAGTTACAAGTGTTGTACTACAGTTTATGCCTGATATTATACCTATGCATCATGACTTGGAGGGAAACACTGACAGATGGGGAAGTAAAACAGAAAGCTTTATTTTTCCGGTAATTATTTTGTTTATTACACTGTTTTGGCACTTGCTAATCTATGTGTTTGAGAAAAAATCAAAAAATGCAAATACAGAAAAGGAACAGATGGAAACAAAATCTTCTGCAAAGGTATTATGTGTTGTAGGAATTTCGCAAGCAATCATGTTCGGGATTATGCATTATTTTATTCTTTATTCTTCTTGGATACAGGCAAATGCAGGTGGTGAACATGCGGTTATTGACATTGCAAAAGTTTCATGTATTTTGTGTGGTATTATATTTATTGTATTAGGAAATTTTATGACAAAGGCAAAACGAAATGCAGTAGTGGGAGTTCGAACCGTTTGGAGTATGCACAATGATAATACATGGAGAAAGAGTAACCGCTTTGGTGCAATATGTATTATTATTACGGGGTTATTGACTATCATTACAACCGTATTTACAAGTGGGATGACTGGCACAATCTTTATGTTGATTTATTTATTATTAGCAACAATTGTAACTGTGGTATACTCAAAAAAGATATATGATAAGGAAATAAAAAAATAATTTGTATCTTTATGCGAGAGGGTGAAATTCCAGTCTTTTACGGAGAGATAACAAACGAAGGGAGGCAATTGCCTCCCTTCGTTTGTTATCTACTCCTTCCACGGTTTGGTGGAGAATATGGTCTTGTTAACTCTCGCTCCTTTATGTCCTGTTTCTTAGATATAAGCCTATCGTGTAGAGACTGCGGCTTTTCTCCATACCGTTGTTTCCAATTCTTAAGGCTGTCCTGATAATCCCCATAAGCTGTCTCTGACTTATGAAATGCTTTGTAGAAGGCTTCCGCATTCTGATACCCGTATTCCTTTACGATATGGGATAATCGGGCTTTCATTCGGGAAATACGTTCCTCCAATCCGGCTATCTCTGTTGAAAGTTCGGAACGCCTTTTTGCTTTGAAGATACCTTTGCTGTCGGACAGTTCAATTTCAAGGTCACTTCGCTGTTTCTCGAGTGCAAAAATTGCTTTATTCTGTTCTTGCAGCTTTTGATAAATTTCGCATAAGTGCTTGTAAGAAACTGCTTCCGGTGATGGCTGTGGTCTTGGCGGTATGGCAGGCTTTGGTGTATCTGTCTGCTTTCTGCTTTCTTTTGGTACAGCTTTCTGCTCTTTGAAATCTGTGTTCTCCGGTCTTGCTTCAAGCTCTTTGGAAATTACTTTATCTGCAAGCTCCAGAGTTTTGAGAAATACTTTGGAGATTAACAGTTCTAATACTGCAATGGCAGTACCGATAATGGAAGATAACAGATTCGGTCTGTTTCCGTAAAGCCATACGGATTCCACAATCTTGTCCGTTATCCGTTCCTTTTTTATCTGCATGATTTCTGACTTGGAAACACCCGTTACAATCGCTCTGTCAACCGTCTGATTCCACAAGGTGCGTTTACTGTTGTTTGCCTCAATCTCGGCGGCTTTCGGATTGTTCTTACCAATCTTTTTGGTGGCAAGATACATACCGCCACGCTCAAAAACTTCTAACCGCTGGCTTTTATCCCGCACATACTGATTGATAAGATTGGTATAATCCTGCTTGACGGTATCAAGGAAATTTTCAGCCTTGAAGTGTTTATCCTTAATGGAGAAAATCTGTCTTTCGTATACCTCACCTTTGTGAATCACCTTACACCTTTTACGGATATTTCCTTCTTCATCAAGTATCTCTTTCTTGGTGCGTACATGATTTCCCTTTTCGTCATAGAACATATTGCGGGTGGCAACCTTTTCTATGGGTTGTTCCAAGAGTGTACGCTCCGAAAAAATGAGATGGATGTGATAGTTGGTTTTCCGCTTATTGTGATGCAGGGCTGCGATACAGTCCGTTTCGTAAGTCTGTCTGAAATGGTCTGTAAATATCTGCAACAGTCTGTCTGGAGGATACTCCGTAAAAGATTCCGGCAGGGCTATGATCAATTCCCTTGCCTCAATACATTTCCCCTCCGTACCGCTTTTTTTAAATTCTGCCTGATTATATTTCGCAAGGTCAGTCCAAAAATTACGGTCTGTGGTTTCATATACCGCATACAGATTTTCCTGCTTCTTTGGGCTTGAAATATAATAAATTCTTCCCCGGACATTGTGGAGCTTCGTCATCTGAATAAATGAATTTCTTGGCATGTGCTTCCTCCTTTCCGTATCTGCCAAGTACGAAGCTGCAAGAAATGAGGATGGGAAACTTTCTAATGTGAAAGTGAGTAGGCTACATAGGTAGCCTGTCTACGAACATATCCGCTTGTCGGCGGAAGCTCCCAGCAGGGCGAAATACACAGAGTACAAATCGTAAGATTTGTGCGAGGGGTGTATTTCGCTCTCAAACGCCGAGGGCTTGTATAAAAAAGTTTCTTCCCCACTTCTTAAATTTCCGGTTGTATCTTAGAGGAAGCACATGGTATAATCTATTTGCGTGTAGGTATATCATGGCTTCGGTCAGATACATACCTTAGGGATGGTCTTAGGACTGTCCCTATTTAATTTGTCACATTTCTTGTGACAGCTCTGACATTTCCTTTGTCCCTTAAGTCCCTGCCTTCATTGGCGGTCATGAACTTTTCAAGCATATCCGTTTTGATAAGGACTTTCCGTCCTACCTTCAATACCGGAAGCTTTTTCCATTCTACCAGTTTCCGCAGGGTATTTCTGCCGATACCCGTATAGTCGGCAGCTTCCTCAATGGACAGTGCAATCTTCACTTCTGTCATTAAAACACCTCCTCTTGAATTGCATAATGCAATTTTGTGACTATGCCTACTATATAACTTTTATATCTTCTTGTCAAGCGTTACGAAATTTTAAAAGCAATTATTAACTTGCATATTGCAATGCTACTTTTACTGTGTTATACTTTAGCCATACCGAAAAAGGAGGCGTATCAGAATGAAAGATAAAGAATTACGCAAGTTAATCGGTAGCAGGGCAAAACAACGCAGACTGGAATTAGGTGTCAACCAGCCTTATATAGCAGAAAAGATGGGAGTTACCGCTTCCACCATACAGCGGTATGAGGCAGGAACGATTGACAACACCAAGAAGCTTGTTCTGGATGGTCTGTCGGAAGCACTTCATGTATCAGTGGAGTGGCTGAAGGGCGAGACGGAAGAAATGACAAGTGATGTTACGGATAAAAGGGAATTACAGATTCGTGATACCATGACTTCCATTCTCTCCAAACTGCCTTATGATATGAAGGCAGACGAAGCGGATTTTTCCAAAGATTTACTGCTGCTGATGTTGAAGGAATACGAATTATTCGTTGATTCCTTTCAATATGCCTGTAAGAATTTTAAAGGGAATACGGAAGATGCCACAATCGCAAAAGTAATGGGGTTTGAATCCAATCAGGAATATAATGAGATTATGTTCCTTAGGGAAATCACCCATACGGTAAACGCACTGAACGACATGGGCGACATTGTAAGGCTCTATTCCAAGAATCCCGAAACGGCAGCCGTAAGGCTTGCAAATCTTCTTTCAGAGAAAGACTCCGAACCGGTATAGATTAGACAACCGGAGTTATGATATACTTACACGCAGAAAGCATTTCATCAGTTCCGATTGTCGATATCGAAAGGAGTAACGATTATGGCAAAAGGTTCTGTAAGAAAGAAAGGCAAGAAATGGTACTACCGCTTCTATGTGGAAGATGCAAGCGGTAATCTGGTGCAGAAGGAATTTGCAGGTACGGAAAACAAAAGCGAAACGGAAAAGCTGTTGAGGCAGGCAATGGAGGATTATGAAGCCAAGCGGTTTGTTGCAAAGGCTGAAAACATCACACTCGGAGAGTTGCTTGACCTGTGGGCTGATGAAGAATTAAAGACAGGCACATTGAGTAATGGAACGGTTGGCAATTATCTTCAGACAATTGGGAGAATCAAACAACACCCTATCAGCAAAAGGAAACTGAAAACGGTGACTTCGGTACACCTGCAGGAGTTTATGGATTTGCTCTCATTTGGAGGCACTGTGGGAGATTTTATATCAAAAGGATATTCCATTGATTATGTAAGGTCATTTTCAGCAGTATTGCAACAGTCATTCCGGTTTGCGGTATTTCCGAAACAGTTTATTACCTTCAATCCCATGCAGTATGTGGTGATGAGGCACAAAAAGGAAGAAACGGATTTGTTTGCGGATGAAACAGCCGCAGACAGAGACAAGGTTAAACCGCTTTCCTTTGAAATGTACCGGAAACTGATTGAACAGCTTGGAAAACGAAGCAGAGATGCGATTCTTCCGGTTCAGATAGCATACTTTACAGGTCTCAGACTTGGGGAAGTGGCAGGTCTGACATGGCAGGACATCAACCTTGAAGAACAGTATTTAACTGTACGCAGGAGTGTCCGTTACAATGGGGCTACCCATAAGCACGAAATCGGTCCGACAAAGTGGAAAAAGATCAGGGTTGTTGACTTTGGCGATACCCTCGCAGATATTTTGAGGAATGCAAAAAAGGAACAGCACAAAAACCGTTTTCAGTATGGGGAACTCTACCAGCGGAATTTTTACAGAGAAGTAATGGAAAAGAATCGGGTGCATTACGAGTATTATCATTTGGGAATGACAGAGAATGTGCCGGAAGATTACACCGAAATCTTCTTTGTATGCTTAAGGGAGGATGGTTGTCTGGAACTTCCGGCAACCATAGAAACAGCCTGCCGGACAGCAGGAAGAAAAGTACCGGAGCTTGAAGGTTTCCATTTCCACACACTGAGGCATACCTACACGACAAACCTCTTATCCAACGGGGCTCAGCCTAAGGATGTGCAGGAACTGTTAGGACACTCAGACGTGAGTACCACCATGAATGTCTACGCCCATGCTACAAGGGAAGCAAAGCGGACTTCCGCAAGACTTCTTGATAAAGTGGCAGGCAACGATTAAACAACTGAATAATGAATTTTCCCTTGTAATTATCCCATAAGGGCAAAAACAAGGGAAAAGGATACATATATAGAATTTTCAATGGCGGGAAGCCTTGAAAATAGGGGAAAGTTAAGAGAGTTAATAGATAAATTCCAGTTTGTAGGGAACAACAGATAAGACAATTTTATAATAAAACAGCGTCAGAGCATTTATGTGTAAAAAGCATGAATGCTCTTTTTTGTGCATTTATGGATAAAGAACAGGAAAGCAGCTTTTGGACAAGTTGTCCAGAAGTTCAAATAAAAATGAAGGAGGACACCTGATGTATAGCAAAAATGGTATTCCGTGGGTAAGACCACCCACA
>OGQV01002564.1_pt1 | contig 10663 bp, 8 predicted proteins | sample 1553311 | NCBI WGS metagenome assembly OGQV01 (sample SAMEA2579976, study PRJEB22360) | human gut metagenome
GCTTGGAAACTTCCGCAGACGCTATCTTCTGTGATGTATTGGAGCATACCGGAGAAACGAAAGCCTCCGCTCTATCCAAAGAGCTTGCAGAACTGTCACCGGAAGCGCGGAAGCGCATTCTGCAAATGGTCGAGCTGATGATCCGGCAGGAAAAAGAGAATATGAGTGACTGAAACAGACAAACTGCGTGAGAAAATCGCGCAGTTTTCTTTTTCACTTCATAAATCGACACAATTCGTCATTTTCTCGCGCTATACTATGTATAAACAAGTTAGAAGCAGTCGCTAATACATAGTAGGAGGAAATGCAATGAAAGAAAAGACGTGTGCGTTTACCGGACATCGCCCCCAGAAATTGCCGTTTGACTTGAACGAAGAGGATGCGCGTTGCACCGCCCTCAAGGAAGAACTGCGGAAGCAAATCATCAATCTGATTGAGAATGAAAATGTCACGCACTTTATCTCCGGCATGGCACTCGGCACCGATCTCATGGCAGCAGAAATTGTGCTGGACTTGAAGGTGAGTTATCCCGGAATCACCTTGGAAAGTGCAATCCCCTGTGAAACTCAGGCAGTCAAGTGGACTGTCTCTCAGCGGGAACGCTACTATGATATTGCGGCGCAGTGTGACAAGGAGACTATGCTGCAAAGTCATTATACCCCTGACTGCATGGACAAAAGGAACCGTTACATGGTGGACCATGCCGACTTCATTCTCGCAGTCTGGAACGGAAAACCCAGCGGGACAGGCAGAACCGTGACCTATGCGCGTGGAAAGAATCGAACGGTCATTGTAATTGATCCGGTTTCTCTTGCGGTAAACCGGCTGTAAACCGGCTTGTAAATCCGCCTTTCGATTCAATCATTGTGGAAACAGTAAAGTTCTTTTCGATATTGAGAAATCAATTTGCTGTTTCGTGATTACCTGCTTCGTGAACGGTGTTCATTGTCTCGCGTGGCTTTGCACGATTGGGGAAGAAGCCACTCGGTTTCGTAAAGTCGAATAGTGCCTCCTGTGAACGGGGCATCGACTCAGGCAAATAGAATCGCTGGAAACGGGAATGTCCCCGGCGCTGCGTATGATGCGCGGCGTCGGGGACTTTTTTCATGCTTTTTTAAGTTCGTCCATTAGACTCTTCCGGTAGTCCACATCCAACACGCACCGGTGGAAGTCCAAAAGGCGGTGTTCATCGAACAACTTTTCGCAGAGCTTGGTGATTGGATGATTCCTCATCTTTGTGGGAATCCCGGTTTCATTGAAAAACCTTGCCCATGTGAAGACCTCTTCCAAATCCTCCAGCTCAAGCGTGGCGGGAATAAGTGCATTGCAAAGACGAGCAATGGGATTGTCTTTGAATCGTTCTGCAACTTCTTCCGGGGCGCACTCGTAGTTGTCAAAGTCAAAGGACAGTCCATCGTCGATTTTCAGGAAGTTTTCGGACTCCTCCCTCATCAGAGTTATAGCGTAGTCTCCCATACCCGACGGCACCTTGATGTCTTCCGTGATGTCAAGCCCATAGAGAGAGCCGTTAATGACTGCTTCAAAGGAAAACATCTGCCCGATCACTGCCGGGAGATTTTCCACCTTGTCTCCTTTCAGAAATGACGGAGGATTGTATTCTGTCAGTTCCCAGTTGATTTTGCCTCGCTCTGTCTGTTCGGCAAGCTGCTGGATAAACTGATGGTCTTCCTCGTGCCGGATTTCGTTGTAGAACATGATGCGCCTCCTTTTCACTGATTAACGGTTTTGAGTTTGTCACCAAGGGGAACAGTTTTTACATGGTCACTCGTTGACGGTGGACAGCCTATCGTAGAATTTCTTTAGCTCATCCAGACTTCTTGTGCGATTTTTAATCGGCAGGGACTCCCATGCAATGTCGTGATAGCGTTCCGGCGGATCATCCCGCAGTCTCCGGTCAATAATGCACACGATGCCGGTATCGGAGAAATTGCGGATCAACCGTCCGATTCCCTGCTTGAGCTTGATGATCATTTCAGGGACGCGGACGTCCATCAGGGCGTCCTTGGCAACGGAACACTTATACTCAATAATAGGGTCAGGCACGGGGAATGGAAGGCGAAAGATAATGACGTTGGAGAGGCTTTTCCCTTCAATGCTGATGCCCTCCCAGTATGCGCCTGTTCCCAGAAGAACAGAATTAACGTTCTCCTTAAACTCATTCAACACCTTGTCCTGCGACGAACCCGTCTGTTGCATCAGGATTTTGTACGGGAGATTCTTCTGACTGAGAATGGCGTAGACCTCTTCCATATCGGTTTTCGCCGTAAACAGCGCAAGTGCCTTTCCGTTGGAAATACTCAGAATCTCAAGAAGTCGCTCCACGCCCTGCTCGATGAATGCTTCGTGTTCTCTGGTTGGGTGAGGCAGATCATCGCAGTAGTAAATCATGGCGTGTTCGTCGTATGGATATGGAGACGGCTTCGGCTCGGACAAACAGCCGCGTTCACCAACCGGAAAGCCGGTGTTGCTGATAAAGTAGGAATACTGTTCTTCCAGACTGCCGCTCGTTGCATTCGTCAGCGTTGCCGAGGTCAGGATTGTCCGCTCGTCTCCGTCAAAGTAGAGACGGCTCACAATCTCCCTTGTATTCTTCGGGCAGTAAACGAGTTCTACGTTGTTGCCGTGCTGCTCTATCCAAATCAGCATATCGTCTATCTTTTCAAGCAATTCTGTAAGGGAATCGCTGACGGCATCCAGATCATCCGACGCAAAGGAGGAACGGTTACTTCTGAAATCCATGCTGGAATAAATCTGAATGCTTGTCGATAGGTTATGGATAGCCGCTTTCATCTCGGTCAGCAGTTCAATCGCATCGTCGCTGTGGTCGAAGAAAAAGCGGTCAGCGTAGCGCATATCCTGATCTGCCGCGTCGATCTGCTCTTGGACTTGTTCTTTCAGACATTTATAAAATGCAGAAACGGCATTCTCTGTTTCCCGCTTTTCGCCGGAAACACTGCTCTGATCGCTTGAGCGCAGTTCATAAAACGCACTCTTAATCAGCCCCAAGAGCATACCCTGACCGAAACGCTCCGTTGTAGCGCTTCGCACCTTATCATCCAAGTTGTGCGCCTCGTCCACGACAAGAAGGTCAGCAGCGGCGTTGATAAGCCCTTCCTGTCCGCGCCGGAGCTTCATAAGATGCTGTGTGAGAAAATCCTGATTGCACAGGATAACACCATCCATATATTTTAGTGTAGCGCGAATCATGTAGTATTTGCACTTTTTATCACAGGAACCGCAGTGCTTCATGCTGAACCGCTGCACATTCACCTTGTCCCAAACGCCTTGCGGCAAAGCTTCCGGGAAGTCTTTGCGTTCCTCGCAGTTCTGTTTAATTCCTTCTTTGAGGGAATCCGGCACTTCTGCTTTCGGATCGGACAGGTATTCATCTGCGCGTTTATGGCAGAGGTAATGCGTCTGACCTTTTGCGAGGATGACGTCCCGTTTCACGCCAAGTAGAGGCATGACCGTATGGACGTCGCGCCAAAGCTGTTCTTGCAGGGCGATGGTTGAGGTAGCAATGATAACCGGCTTGTTCATGCGCTTGCTGTATAGCAGTACCGGGACAAGATAACCAAAGGACTTGCCGATGCCTACGCCAGCTTCAATCGCAAAGTGCTGATCGTTTATGAGCGCATCCACAATCTCAAAGGACATATCCTGCTGTCCTTCCCGCGCTTCAAGCCCGTGCTGCGGGGCTTCATCCCAGAAAAATGTGCTGACCTTCTCGCTCATGGAGTAGAGTTCGGCTTTTCTGCGCTTTTTCCGTTCCTCCGGCGTATTGAATCCGTAATAGAGTAGTCTATTGTCCATCCACATTCCTCCTGAAATTCAAAGCTACCCGCGTTTCAATTCAATGCCGACGTTACCGTCTTCGTCAATCTGCAAGGTCATGTGCTTGATGTGCTTCTCATAGAACTGCCTTCGTTCAGCCGGGGACATATCAATTCGGGTGTTTCTTAGGGCGGCGTCAAACATATCATTGACGTTCAGGTGAACGGAATTGTCGATCCAGCGGTACATCTCCTTGAATAGAGCATTCTTCTTGATGTCCTCGCTGTTGCCGGAATAGAAGTCATCCAGATAGCAGTAGAAGATACCGGAGTCTGCAAGTGCCGCTTTCATATCCGGTCCGCATTTCTCGTGTTCTATCATGACAAGGAAATGTGCGTCCGGCAGGGACGAGATCAAGCCCCAATAGTCTGAATCACTGGACACGATGACAAAGGAATCTACGTTATTTTTATAATGCTCCTGACAGGCTCGTGCGGTGAGCTTTATATCCACAAGAGATTTATTCTGCTTGATGCGCTCAATCATGATATGCTCCACCGGGAGCTGAGTGTAACTCTCAAGGATTCTCCAAGCAGTTGCGGTATGAACGTCATCGAACAGGATGACAGATGAGATTTTCTGCATGACGTCATAATCAAGGTTTTTCAGGGTAGCGCACAGCTTGTACGGATCCGAGTTCTCACAGTCCACGACAAGGACGGTCTTTTCGCTATCGTCTATGAAGTCATAGATATTGTTCTTTACAAATGCACCGGCGTCCGAAACCTTGCTGTATTCGGTAAATGCGTCGTTGTGCCATTGATAGAGCAGTGTTGCAAACTTCTTATCGTTGTAGAGGACATTGCCCTCGTCCATCGGCACCCAGTTGATATACATTTGGTAGGGATAGTAGGAGAGGCTTGCATAATAGACGTCCGCTGCGGCTTTTGTTCCTTCCTCCGTCAAGCCGTTCGGCATGATGAAGAGTTCTTTTATGTACGCCCAGTTTATCCAGATTGGAAAGAGGCTCTTGCAGTTATTGATACGGTCGGAGATCAGGCGATTGATTTCAATAATGTGGTGGCAGAGCTTCGTGCTGGATTTCTTGATGAAGTTGACTCCATCCTGTGAGAGCTGCTGCATACAGATCGGAGGGATAATCTCCGGCATGGACAGCAGCCCGCGATACTCCATCCGCATAATGTCGTTGATTTTGCGGTAGTTCCGTTCTATGGACGTCCGAATGATGCAGAGATTGCGGATGATCCGGGCATTCTTATCCTTTTCAAGCCGCTGGTACACTTCAAGCTTTGGAGGTTCATGTTCGTTTTCAAATATCCGAAGCGGAACGCCGATCAGGTAAGCGACCTTGGACACAAGCTCGTATGTACTGTCTTTGTAAGCAAGTGGTTCTCCCATGTATTCAACGCCGTTCAGCATGGCAGTGGGATTCTCCATGTGCGCCTCCTTTCACGCTCAGTCAAAGAACAATGCCTCCATCTCTTCAATTTCGTCAATCCATCGCAAGTCCGCATCCTTTCCGCTGATTGAGTTCCACTCGTGAAGGTCATCAATAAAGTATCGATCAGGAAACTGCTTCAATAGTTTTTCTTTCATTCTTCTTTGCTCTTTCTTTGTTGTGGGAACGAGTTTCGTCTTCCCAAACAAGCCCTTGACAGGCTTTTTTCTTATATCAATAGCCGGAAGGTCTTTTCTCAGCCTACGCTTTCGCCCGAAAATCATAGCCCGCCACCGCCTTTGTTGCCGCCAAACGCGCAGCCGTGCGTATGGTCGTGACCGTAATACCATCTGCCATAGCGATACCCATAATGCGGCGGACAATGTGCGCAGTCCCCGTTGCAGCGTCCGTGATGCGACTGCTTTTTGCTATCTAAGATGCTGGCTATTCCGAGAGCCAATCCGAGCTTTGAAAAGAAGCCAAGCTTCGGTTCGTCCGGGGTTGGTTCTTCAAGATAAGCATCATCTTCTGCGTCAGTTTCTTCAACCTCATCATCCTCGAACGGCGTCACATGATTTCGCTTTGCAACAAGCTCAAGCACCTTATCGTCCGCTGACCCCCATAGGTCTTCCAGTTGCTCCCGTGTGAAAGCACAGTTTGAGGCTTTCAGAAGGTCATTCATAGCTGATGTATTGCAGCAGCCGGAAAGGTCGTAAATCTCTTCCGGTGTGAACTGGATGCCATAGGCAACCGCTTTTTTAATCAGCCGGGACGCTGCCTTCTCATCCATGTATTCCTGCGCAATCTCAGCGACCTCAGAAGATGCACCGAAAGAAGTCAATGAAGACATCCGGCTGATCTGCGTACTGGTTGCCCAGTCATAGAACTTCTCATAATAAGTGTCCCAGTCCACTTATAATCACACCCTTCCGATGATTTCAGGCGTTTTATCCACGGGTTGCGGAACCGAAAACCTCATGTGATGTTCAACTGAACGGATAATTCCTTCCTGTTTTGCGCCTAACAAGACATCCGGCACAAAGACCGCTTCACCTTTTTTCAGGGTGCGATCTTCCGTGCGATAGTATTGCCTTCCGCCTGTCCCTATTAACTCCACGAGGCAGTAAACATATACATGAAAATCATCGTCTGCATACGGGTCTGCGGATTCAGTGGGTATCGGCTCTTGGGGAATACCGGAAAAAGAACAATCCATTACATTATCAACCATAGGCTGGGCAGATAGAACAGGATTATCGACATCTCCGCAAAGGTTTTCTTCTGGGTTATCTGACAAGTTCCTTGCTTCCTCTAAAGCCTCATCGTATTCTTCCTCGGTTTCATAGTCATCCGGAGAAATGCCGTAGTCAGTCCCGTCTTCACAGAAGTCTCGCCATGCATACTTCTCGCGGCGTAAAGCATCATTGTACTCATCTCTGGTTTCGTAGTCCTCCGGGGCAATGCCGTATGCGCTGCCGTCCTCGCAATTCAGTCTCCAAGCGTAGCGGTTATCACGCGGAGCCATGTATGCAGCGGTATTGATGGGAAGGTCTTTGTTATCATCAAAGGCACCCATTGCGCCGAGTACACCGCCAAGCTTGATGATGTCTTCGGTATCGTTGATCATGCCCAGACCCATAGCAATTCCGGTCGTTTCGTATGGATCGATTTTATTCCCGCGCTTTGAGCCGTACTTTTGCCGACGCTTCGCTGCAAGATAATCCAACGTTGCTGCCCCGGCAAGATCGATCAGGGTATCAATTACAGGTATTCGCTCCCGCTTTTTTGAGGTTCTTTTGCGCTTTGACACAGAAAATGCCCTCCTTTCCGCCCAGAGATTCATACTTTATTCAACGCCTAACGCCTTATATACCGCGTCCTCCGCGCTCTGATAGAAAATCAGATTGAAGCAGCCGATCAGGTCGGCAGGAACCGTTCCGAGGTCAGCCGCAGAGGTGATGGGGAGAAGCACCTTCTTTGCTCCGCTGTCAAGGCAGACCTGAAGGGCATTCGCCAATTCATCCACTTTCAGCATGGTTCCGGCAATGCTGATTTCACCCAGAACCGCCATACTGCTCAGAACTGGTTTTCCTAGCGCGATGGAACAGAGGGCAATGAGCGTCGGCAGAGCCAGCTTTTCGGTCATGCCGATGCCCTGCAAATCCTGATAGTTGATGATATAATCCTTCGTGGTTGTGCTGATCGCTCCGCTGATGCGGTTTCCGTTGGCTTTCAGATAGTTGAACGCCGTATTTGCAGCCTCCTTGCACTTTCCGTCAGAGCCGAGTCCCGTTCGTTCAAATTTTCCGTTGCCGGGGAGCATCTGCGATTCCAGACGGAAGACGCCGATCATGCTGCTCTTTCCCTGACTGACGGTATAGACCTGACCGGGATTGCACATCCCTTCGGGAATCAGCTTTCCGCCGCCCTGTTCCGGGACGGACACATAGCGTTCCTCAAAGGTGTCGTTGTCAATGTACGAGAAGTTGACGTCATAGAACTCCATGCCGCCCAGCTTCTTGAGCTGCTCCTTGACGCGGCGGCGCATTTCGAGCGCAAACTTGAGAATGTCTTCAAGCTGTTCCTTTGTATATTCGCCGTCCGGGTACAGGAGTTTTATCATGCCGCCAACCATTTTGCGGACGGCAATGGTATCGCGCTGATTGAGGTTCTTGCCGAGCCGGAAATACTTGTCCAGCGCGTCACCATACTGCTCCTTGCGCAGTTCACGGATGAACTCTGCCAGATAGTCAGTGATGAAGCCGTAATCGTCGGTGAAATGCTCCGGTCTGAATTTCGGTATCTCCCAGCCGGGAATATAGCAGTGCATACGGTCGAGGAAGGCGGTATCTGTCCCCATCTCAGTCGGGAACGGATCAAAGAGACTGGATGTTTTCAGAAGCACATCCACGCTCTGATTGATGTTGCCTACAAAGACCATAGAAGCGGTCGCGGCTTTCTCTTCCTTACCACGGGCAAAGGAGCCGGACGCCATATAGTCCTTCATGATCTGGATGCCGTCTTTGTCCTTGAAGTTGATCCCGGCTACCTCGTCAAAGGCAACGCAGTCCCAAAGTCCCACAAGTCCGACCGTTTTCCTTCCCATGTTATAGAACAGATTGGCAACGGTGGTCTGCCCGCCGGACACAAGAATGCTGTTCGGAGAGATTTCCTTGTAAATATGTGACTTGCCGGTGCTTCGCGGTCCAAGCTCACAGAGGTTGAAATTGTTTTCAACGAGCGGCAGCATACGCGCAAGCAGCAGCCAGCGCTCGCGTTCATTCAGCTTATCTGGCTCCATGCCGATAGAGCGAAGCAGAATTTTGATCCATTCCTCCTGCGTAAACGCCTTGCGTCCCTGCTTTAATTCTTCAATGTCCACATGGGGCATCTGAATGGGAGTGAGCTTATGAATGAGAATCGGGGATCTGCGTTTGTCCTCTTCGACATACTCATATTCAAGCTGGACAATACACCAGATACCGCCGCAGAGAAGCCGGTCGTACTTGGTCGGGTATTCCTCGGAAATGGGAATCGCCTTGATCCCAAGGTTGGAAAACTCCGCCTCATAGCTGTCCGTCTTGATATTGAGATTAACCGTGATCTTGTCGATTACGGTATAGCTGCCGCGCTGACGGAGGACAGAAAGGATCTTCTGCGCCTCGTCGGGGCGGACGTAGTTTTCAGCCAGAATCCGCTTGACGTTCGTGATGCCGGTTTCAATGACACCCTCGTCATCGGAGCTGCAATACTGCCCAAGAAGAAACTCAAGGACATAAACGGGAACGTTCGCACCCTCCTTGATTTTCTTCGTCAGGTCCTTTCGGACGATTCTGCCGTCAAACACCTTGCGCAGCTTGCTGTCTATTACGGCGTTTACATCCTCCGCCGAAGCTGTTTCAATATACTCGCTCATTCTATGGCTCTCCCTCACAGGTCAAATCCGAAGTCATCCGCGAAGGCAATGTCGATATGGAACTCAGCCTCTTCGGGGACGTCGGTATCATTTGCGATAACAAGGCGATAAACCTTTTTCTTGTCGTAGGCACCGGCTTTCAGATTGAATCGGACGCGGAAAACACGCTCGGAGGCATTTGTGCTGGTGCGATCTGCAATGACGGTCTGACGGTCGCTGATGACCACGCCTTCCTCGTCCGTCATGTAGATATAGTAGGTACAGGGCTGAATCTTATCCCCGACCGGCTGACGCTGGAAGAAGTCCAGCGAGAACAGCAGATTGGAAACCTTCCGGCTCTCACTCAGAAGTTTCAGCTCCGCGTTGGAAACCTCGACATACTTCTTGCTGGACGAGCGCAGATTCTTGAAGCTGATGACCGGCACGACAAGCTCCTGCAAGTTCACGCCGCCGTGGACGTAGTTCTCGCCTCCGCCGGAAATTCTGATACGGGTGGAATCATAGGGCGTGAAGCCCTTGATGGGCGTTCCGCCGATCTCACCGTCAAGCTGTACCGGCATGAGGTAATCTGCCGCTGTGGACGGCTCGGTCAGCGCGTACCGCCGCCCGATTTCATATAGCTTGCCGCTGATTGCGTCCTTGCCCAGCTTATCTCCCTCAGTCAGGGGGCTGTATGTATAGAGGAAGCCGTGATCTGCCGTGATGAAGACGTCCGTACCCTGCATATCGTTGATGACGATACGGAGAATATTGGAAAGCTCCTGCATGGCGTCCTCGCAAGCCTCAAACACCTTTTTCTCGGTAGGGGCTTTGTCCCCGATGGCGTCAATCGTGTTGTGGTAGATATACACGACTTCTTTTCCACTCACAAGCTCACGCCGCTCGGCACGTTTCATATTCAGGACATCCGTGTACTGGACTGCCACGCTGTTCTTGTTTGCAGTGCAGAGGATCTTCCCGCGCTCGTCGGTGGAACGGGTGGGCAACTCGTCCACAAGAACTTCCATGCCGTCATTGACAGACAGCTTGCGCCCCGGCAGGAGTGATGCCATACCGAACTTCGTGATGGAGGGAAAGACCGCCTGAACCGCTTCAAGCTTTGCCGTTCCCTTGGTCGTTCGGATGATGGTATCGCAAAGCTCCGCTGCAACCTCATATCGCAGAGCGTCGGATATGATGACAAAGGCACGGGAGGTTTTCCCGGCAAGCGGTCTGACATAATGAGAATAGAAATCCCGCTGCTTGCCGATCTCGGACACATAACCCAGCGCGGCAAGGTTATCCGAAATCACTTTCGTCCAGCAGCCGGTCAGCTCCTTGAGGAACCAGTTCTGATACAGTCCCTCCACATAATCCGCCGCGTGTTTCAGCTTGTCCTCCAGAAGCGTGTTGCTGTCCTTTAGGGTGCAACCGAAGGCATAGTGGAAATGCCGGTAGAAGCTGTCCATCTCATACGCCTTTTCGGTGTAGAGCTTCCAGATCGCTTTCGGCTC
>OGQV01002565.1_pt1 | contig 10660 bp, 6 predicted proteins | sample 1553311 | NCBI WGS metagenome assembly OGQV01 (sample SAMEA2579976, study PRJEB22360) | human gut metagenome
CAAATACTTTCGGACTCTCGAAAGAATAAGTCATTGCCTGTGAAAAACCACAGAACTCTGCAATCTCACGTGCCTTTTCTTCCATACGCAGCTTAAAGCTCTTTCCTCCGGCAGTGGATTCTCCGCTCGGAAGAGAAGTTCCGATCTTGTCATAGCCGTAGAGGACCTTTGCCATTTCCTGACGGCTGATGGCCTTGGTGGGCTTATAGGTGCCGTCTTCATAGCCGTCGACGATCTTGTTCGCGCTTGCCCACAGAACGGCGTCCGCGTACCAGCTGCCGTCCGTGCAGTCGGTGAACTTCTCGCTGACCTTACCGGTCACCTCAGGAGAACCGGCCATGCGGTACAGGACCGTTACAAGCATACCGCGGGTCAGAGCGCCGTTCGGGCCAAAGGTCGTTTCGCTCAGGCCCTTCATGAAGTTCTTGTCTGTGACATAGTTGACAGCCTCAACCGCCCAGTTGCCGTCGAGCACGTCGGTGTACGGGGTGGCAATGACCGTGATGCGGCCCTGCGGAGCAGCATAGGTTGCGGGAACGATGCCGCCCAGGCTGTCCTTGATGTAGTTGATCAGGACCTGATTGTCCAGCATGACGGAATCCTGCAGCAGCTTGTTGTCCGCGAACATATTGATGCCGTCGCCGGAATCCTTGAGCATATAGTTGTGGGACGCGACCGTGTATGTAGCCTTCGGATCAATATCGACATACTTGCCGTTCTTCAGGACCTTGACGTTCTTGACGCGGTACGCGCCGTCGACGGAGACGAACATGGATTTGTCGTCGCCCTTTGCAGAGGACTTGACCGTGGTGTCGATGGTGTACTTCAGGCCGGAAACCTGCAGGAAGCCGCCCATTTCACCAACGGAGTTCTCCCCGTCGGAGTAGGTGGACATGGTGTTGCGGGCCGTCCATTCGAGCGCGTCGATGATTTCCTGACCGGTCGCCTCGACGACGCAGAGCGCGTTGCCGTACGGATGGACCTTGATGATCTGGCCGTAGGTGATATCGCCTGCGGGAATATCGGCACGGATACCGCCGCCGTTGACGAGGGCGATGTCAGCGCCGGAAACGGCGCGGTACGCGTCGGCGCAGAGGTCGCCGAGGTTGGTTTCGCGGTTGCGGACAGCGCGGGTGCCATCGGCGTGCTTCGTGGTCAGGTCGACGGAGGTTCTGGCGACAACGGTGTTGACAAGGGCTTCATTCTTTTCCTGAATGGACTTGACAAACGCGTCGGCCGTATCGTCCTTGGCGGCGTAGTCGGAGACAAGCTCCGTGGTGAACACGCCGTTGGAGATGGTCAGCTTGCCGATGTTGACGAGCTTCGTGCCCGTGGAGGACAGGGGGATCTCCTTGCCGTCCTTGTTCTTGACCAGCTCCATGGCAATGGTGGAATGGGAGTGGCCGTCGAGCACGGCGTCGATGCCGGTGGTGTTGGCGATCAGGTCGGTCGAGCGCCACGGCTCGGAGGATTCGTCAACGCCCAGATGTGCAAGGGCGACAACGTAGGTCGCGCCGTCCTTCTTGGCAGCGTCAACGGTTTCCTGCACCTTGTTATAAAGGTCAGCGCCCTTGTTGCCCTCCGCGAAGGAGTAGACGAAATTGCCGTTGGCGTCCTGGAAGTAGGTCGGGGTGGACTTGGTGAAGGATTCGGGCGTATCGATGCCGACGAACGCGACCTTGATATCGCCGTAGGTCTTGATCTCATACGCCTTGTAGCCGGTCAGACCCTTGCCGTCCTTGGCCGTATAGGTCAGGTTGCAGCAAAGATACTGATACTTGGCCTTGTCGATGAGCTTCTGGAGCTGCGGCAGGGTGTAGTCAAATTCATGGTTGCCGAAGGAAGCAAAGTCATAGCCGACTTCATTCATAATATCGACCAAATATTCACCCTTGGACAGCGTGCCGATGACGTCGCCCTGCACGGAGTCGCCGCAATCAACGAGCGCAACGTAGTTATACGCGGCCTGCATCTCCTTTTTGTAAGCAGCCAGACCGGCATAGCCGATGTTGTCGTCAACGGCGCAGTGCACGTCGTTGGTGTACAGAATCACAATGTCGTTGGATTTCTCGTCTGCTGCGAACGCTGTGGTCATAAGGCCCAGCATCAGGCATGCCGCCAGCAGAAGTGCAATCAGTTTCTTCATAGTATCCTCCCTTTACATCTTATCTGTCCTTGGACAGATGGTATGTCTATATTATACTACAAAGAACCGTCGTCAGCTATTCACAAATGTTTGAAATCCGATGTCCGTTTTTCGTCATAATGCACAAATTGTTTAGAACATTAGTGTATGAAACCAGGTAAAGCTGTCAGTGCGTTACGGTGTCGGCTGTTCCTCGGCGAACGGTTCCCCTTTCAGAACGACCCCGCGCAGGAAGCGGAACGTCTCCTTCTCGCCGCGTTCGGCGAGCATCGTGAGCAGAAAGCGCAGTCGCTTCATGGTCTGCGGGTGCACGAGCCGCGATTCGTTTGCCCGGTCCAGATACTGCAGCGGGGATGCGTCGGTATAGGCCGCGCCCTGATATGTCTTGCAGGCCGCAATGCGGTCAGCGACCATTTCGCACAGATATCTGACCGGCATATCGACCGGCTCATACGTTCTCGTTTTGGGGCTCAGATCCGTCCAGTATTCAAAATGGTGACGGTTGCGGCCCTTGTGGTGCATCCATGCAAGAGAATAGCCGTTCGCCTCACGCTCGGCGGTGTTCGGGCTGCGGTCGCCCTGATAGTACCGGACGCCCGCCAAAAACTCGGTTGGCGAATATTTGGACAGGTCATGCGTCAGTCCCTGCCAGATCAGGCCCATGCGGAAGCAGCCGCGCATGACCAGGTGCCGGTGATGTGTGATCGTTTTCAGATGTCCCCAGAATTTATTCATTGCGCAGCCCTCCCGTTTTTTCTCATTACATTATACGATAAATCCGTTCCGGCTGCAACGCAGAAAAATTTTAAAAGCCTATTGACAAGCTAGGGAATGTGTGGTAGGATACAGCCATCCGATAGATGTTACCAACATACTATTTTAGTTCCTTTTTGAGTGAGGGCACAGATATGATCCTGCATCTGCTTCCGTGCGCCGTGTTCCGATGTCGGATGTGACAAAGGAACCGGATCGACGCTTTCATTTTATAAAATATAAAGGAGATTTTGAATATGTCCAACATTTATACTTCCGCTGACCAGCTGATCGGCAAGACTCCCCTGCTGGAGCTGACGCACATCGAAAAAGAGCTGAACCTCAAGGCCAGAATCCTGGCCAAACTTGAATACTTCAACCCCGCCGGTTCCGTCAAGGACCGCATTGCGAAGAAAATGATCGACGACGCGGAGGCTGCGGGTCAGCTGAAGCCCGGCTCTGTCATCATCGAGCCGACCTCCGGCAATACCGGCATCGGCCTCGCCTCCGTCGCGGCAGCCAGAGGCTACCGGATCATCATCGTCATGCCTGAGACGATGTCCGTTGAGCGCCGTCAGCTTATGAAAGCCTACGGCGCGGAGCTTGTGCTGACGGAGGGCGCCAAGGGCATGAAGGGCGCGATCGCCAAGGCGGATGAGCTGGCGAAGGAGATCCCGAACAGCTTTGTGCCGGGCCAGTTCGTCAATCCCTCGAACCCGAAGGCCCATATCGAGACGACCGGCCCCGAAATTTACGAAGATACCGACGGCAAAGTCGATTACTTCGTTGCAGGCGTCGGCACCGGCGGCACGGTCACCGGCGTCGGGCAGTACCTGAAGCGCAAGGTTCCGTCCGTGAAGGTCGTCGCGGTCGAACCGGCCTCGTCCCCGGTTCTGTCGCAGGGCGTGGCAGGCGCGCACAAGATTCAGGGCATCGGCGCGGGCTTTGTCCCCGATGTGCTCGACACGAAGGTCTATGACGAGATCATCCCCGTTTCGAACGAGGACGCGTTTGCAGACGGCAGGCTCGTCGGCAGAAAAGAGGGCGTTCTGGTCGGCATTTCCTCCGGCGCGGCGCTCCACGCAGCAGTTGAGCTGGCCAAGCGTCCGGAAAATGAGGGCAAGACCATCGTCGTCCTCTTCCCCGATACCGGCGACCGTTACCTCTCTACCCCGCTGTTCGCGGATTGATCCTGCATGATGTGCCAAGCCCCGGCTTCCATTTTGAACGGAAGCCGGGGCTATCATTTTATCCTGTGATATCCTCATACAGCGCCCACATGGCGTCGACGGTGCATTCGGAGAAGCGGTTCTGGGCGGCAAGCTCCGTGCTGTAGCTGTCCAGGAGCATCGGGCGGTAGGTGTACCAGCCAGTGTTCTCATTGCGGAGAATGACGTTGATGGTCGGCTTGAGGTCGTATTCCGATACGTGCGTTCCGTCCGCGTCCTTGACGATGGTGACGCTGGCCATGCCACCGAGGAGGTTCATTTTCTCCTTCTGGTGCGACAGGAAGTTTCCGAGACTGTAATAGACCGGCACGTCGCGGCCGTCGGATGCCGTAAGCAGCTCGACCGGCTGGAGCGTGTGCGTGTGACCGCCGATGATGAGATCCGCGCCCGCGTCCGCCATTGCCTGCGCCCAGGTGAGCTGGTCGTTGTCCGGACTGAAGGTGTCCTCCGTGCCCCAGTGCGGGAAGACGATGACGAAATCCGCCGCCTGCTTTGCCTGCTCGATACGGCCGCAGACCGTTTCCTGACTGGAAAGCATATCGATCATCCAGCGCTTTTCGGGCATGGAGTTGTTGAGGCCGTAAGTGAAGTTCAGCATGGCGATGCGGATGCCGTTTTTCTCGACGATGGAGATCGCCTCGGCATCAGCCTCCGTGTCATGGATGCCGAGCGTGGTGATCTCCGGATATGTCTCGTGGAAATAGGACAGCGTATCCGTGATGCCGGTTTCCTTTTTGTCAAAGCAGTGGTTGCTGGCGAAGGTCACGACGTTGAAGCCCGTATCGGCCAGCGCGTCGGCGACCTCGATGGGCGAACCGAAGACCGGATAGCTTTCGATCAGCTCACGGTCCTTGACGAGGATCGTCTCCTGATTGATGCAGGCCAGATCATACTGCCGGACGGTGGGGCGGATATCGTCGAAAAACGACGTGAAATCATAGCCGCCCTCCGGCGTCTGCGCGGACCAGTAGACGCAGTTGTGGATCAGATCGTCTCCCAGCGCCATGAGCGTCACGCGGGACTCTGCTGTCTGCTCTGCAGACTGCTGTGCGGGCTGCTCCTGCGGCTCCGGCTCCTGTACCACCGGTTCAGCCTGTACAGTCGGTTCTTTGGCAGGTGTGGAACTTGCCTCGGCGGCAGCCCTTGCGTCGGACATACGCGGCGTGAACGCCGCCTGCACGACCCACATCCCGCCGAAAACGACGGCGGCAAGCAGAAGCAGGATCAGGATCAGGCCCAGCGCAACGGAGGGCTTTTTGTTCGGGGCTGCGGACATGGTGCGCACATCCTTTCGGTGAAATTTACTGAAAGCATCGGTTCCTCAGGAAATGATGCCGTATTCCGCCTTGACGGTCAGAATGCGCAGAACGCTCTCGTCAATACGGGCCTGCGAAAGCGTGCCGTCGGCGACGGCGGCCTTGACGGCGTCGAACGCGGCCTGCAGATCGGACGGCATGAGGATCATGTCGCATCCGGCGGCAAGGGCCTTGACGGCGGCATCGCCTGCGGAATAATGGTCGGTGATGGAGGCCATGGAGTGCGAGTCGGTGATGATGACGTTCTGATAGTCCAGCTTGTCGCGCAGGATATCCGTCACGATGGATGCGCTCAGATCGGCGGGCGTATCGCTGCCGGTGACATTCGGGTAGGACAGGTGCGAGACCATGACGAACGGGACGCTCCCCTCCGAGGCGATGATGGACTGGAACGGGACAAGGTCACAGCCTTCCAGCTCACTGAGGGTCTTTTCGACGATCGACGTGCCGTTGTGATCGTCGACGGTGGCGCTGCCGTAGCCGGGGAAGTGCTTGAGGCATGAGACAATGCCCTCGGCGCGCAGGCTCTTGACGATCACACCGGCCAGCGACGCGCACAGCTCCGGATCAGAGCCGAACGAGCGGCTGCCGATGACGCTGTCTGCACCCTGCGCAACGTCCGCGACCGGGGCAAAGTCCAGATTGAAGCCCAGCGCGTGCAGGCTGCCGCCGATGTCCTGCCCGGCGGCATAGGCCGCTGCGGGATCCTGCTGCTTGCCGAGCGAACGCATATCGCCGACGGACGGCACGCCCATATCCGGGTTGCTGCCGACGCGACTGACGGTGCCGCCCTCCTCGTCAACGCCGAGGAAGAGCGGAATTTTTGCGTAGGACTGCGTGTTTTCCAGCAGCGCGACGGTCTGTTCGCGGTTTTCAAGGTTTTTCGCGAAATACACGATGCCGCCGACCGGGTACTGCTCCAGCGCTTTCTTTGTCGTCTCTCCCGCTACGGTGGCGGTGTTGACGTTTGTGATGGCCTCCGGCGTTACGAAGAACAGCTGCCAGAGCTTTTCCTCGTCCGTCATGGTATCGAGAAGCGCCTGCGCCGTCTGCTGTGCGGCGGAGGCTTCCGGAGCGTCCGGCGTCTGCGGGTCTGTTTCATTCTGATCATCCGTACCCGGCTGTGGCTGCTCGTCCGGCGTCTCCGGATGGGCGGCCTGGCCGGGAAGCTCGCCCTCGTAGGGCGCTTCGCGCTCCGGCTCTACGGTCGTCGGTTCGTTGGAAAACACGCCGTCCGTCTGGATGGTCTCGGCCTGCTCGGGTTTCTGCTTTTCCGGGAGCGTCTTCCACAGAAGAACGCCGACACCGGCCAGCAGCGCAATGCAGAACAGAACGGCGAGCATGGCGGGTAATTTACTGCGGGAATGTTCCATAGCGTCGATTCCTCACTTGTGATAGAGCGTGTGCGACTGATAGACCGGCTCGAACGTAACGTTCATGCCGAGGCGCTTGAACATCCCCTCGTCGACCGAGGAGAGAATGACGGACGAATGCACCTGACTGCCGCGCAGGGAGGCCAGTGCCTCCATGGCAAGCTCGGCGGTCGGATTCGTCACGGCGCTGATGGACAGCGCGATGAGGACCTCGTCCGTGTGCAGGCGGGGGTTGGAATTGCCCAGATGCTCGATCTTCAGGTGCTGGATGGGCGCGAGAACCATCGGAGAAATGAGGTTCACGCGATCGTCGATCCCGGCGGAAAGCTTGATCGCGTTCAGAAGCGCGGCGCACGACGCACCCATCAGACCGGAGGTCTTGCCGGTGACGAGCCGCCCGTCCGGCAGCTCGATTGCTGCGGCAGGCGCGCCCGTTTCGGCAGCCTTGGCCCGCGCGGCGGGGACAGTTCTGCGCATGGACACGTCCAGATGCAGCGAATTCATGAGCATTTCCTGCTTGCGCAGCTCCTCGGGCATGGCGACGCCCTTTTTGACGGCGCAGGCGGAGGCGAAATAACGCCGGATGATCTCCTGATACGACGCCTCGCGGCAGACCTCGTCGTCGCAGATGGCGAAGCCCGCCATGTTGACGCCCATGTCCGTCGGGCTCTTGTACGGGCACTCGCCGAAGATGGAGCGGAAGATCGTTTCGAGCACCGGGAAGATCTCGATGTCGCGGTTATAATTGACCGTTGTTTCGCCGTACGCGTCGAGGTGGAAGGGGTCGATCATGTTGACGTCGGCCAGATCGGCTGTCGCGGCCTCGTAGGCGAGGTTGACCGGGTGCTTGAGCGGCAGGTTCCAGATCGGGAACGTCTCATATTTTGCGTAGCCCGCGTTCACGCCGCGCTTATGCTCCTGATAGAGCTGGCTGAGGCAGGTCGCCATCTTGCCGGAGCCGGGGCCGGGGGCCGTGACAATGACGATGGGGCGGCTGGTTTCGATATACTCGTTTCTGCCGTAGCCCTCATTGGAAACGATGAGATTGATATTCGAAGGATAATCCGCGATGGGATAGTGCCGGTAGACCTTCACGCCCAGCGCCTCCAGCTTGCGCTGGAACGCCTCGGCGGCCTGCTGGCCCGCGTACTGCGTGATGACGACGCTGCCGACATAGAGTCCGATGGAACGGAACGTGTCGATCAGGCGCATGACGTCCAGATCGTAGGTAATGCCGAGATCGCCCCGGCGCTTGTTCATTTCAATGTGGGCTGCGTTGATGGCGATGACGATCTCCGCCTGCTCCTTGAGCTGCAGCAGCACCTTCATTTTGCTGTCCGGCTGGAAGCCGGGCAGGACGCGCGAGGCGTGATAGTCGTCAAAAAGCTTGCCGCCGAATTCCAGATAGAGCTTGCCGCCGAAATGCGCGACGCGCTCCAGGATCCGTTCGGACTGCAGCTTCAAATACTTCTGATTGTCAAATCCAATTTTCATAAATCTTTCCCTGTCCAGCGCATGGCAGAAGCTTCTGCCGATTTTTGTACTACACTTCACATCATATATCATAAACCGAAACCGAAAACTTTGCAATCACCAAACGGAAAAACACGAAAATTTTCCCCGTCCGCGAACGCTGGGCAGGCCGCCGTATATCCTGCGGGCTTTGCGGCAAACCTTGACTTTGGAGTAAAAAAACCGTATACTATATCTAATTATAGTGGGTGGAATGCCCGTTACAGCACGAAATATTGTGAGGAATCCGCATGAAAGAACAAAAAGCCTATGGAAACGAGTCCATCTCGTCTTTAAAGGGCGCGGACCGCGTCCGGCTGCGGCCGGCGGTCATTTTCGGCTCGGACGGCCTGGAGGGCTGTGAGCACGCCGTTTTTGAAATTCTGTCCAACGCCATCGACGAAGCGCGCGAGGGCTACGGCCGGCAAATTCTCGTGACGCGCTATGAGGATCATTCCATTGAGGTCGAGGACTTCGGGCGCGGCTGTCCGGTCGACTGGAACGAAAAAGAGGGAAAATACAACTGGGAGCTTGTCTTCTGCGAGCTTTACGCAGGCGGTAAGTACCAGAACAACGCGGGCGGCGACTATGAATTCTCGCTGGGCCTGAACGGCCTCGGCTCCTGCGCCACGCAGTATTCATCCGAGTATTTTGACGCGACCGTCCGCCGCGACGGGTTTAAATACACGCTGCATTTTGAAAAGGGCGAGCTTGTCGGCAAGATGAAAAAGGAGCCGGCCGACCGCAAGGCCACCGGCTCCGTCTTCCGCTGGAAGCCCGATCTGGCCGTCTTCACCGACATCAACATTCCGAAGGAATATTTTGAGGACACGCTCAAGCGGCAGGCTGTCGTCAACGCGGGCGTGACGTTCACGTTCCGCGATCAGGAAGGCGGCAAATTCGTCAAGACGGATTACTGCTATCCCAACGGCATTTTGGATTATGTAAACGAAATTGCAGGTGAGCAGACGCTGACCATGCCGCAGTTCTGGGAGGCCGAGCGCAAGGGCCGCGACCGTGAAGACAAGCCGGAATACAAGGTGCGCATTTCCGCCGCCCTTTGCTTCTCGAACCGTGTCAACCGTCTCGAATACTATCACAATTCTTCTTGGCTCGAACACGGCGGCGCACCGGAAAAGGCCGTCAAGAATGCCTTTGTCTACGCCATTGACGCCTACTGCAAGCAGACGAACAAATACACGAAGTCCGAATCGAAGATCACGTTTCAGGACGTGGCCGACTGTCTGGTGCTGGTGACGAACTGCTTCTCCACGCAGACCTCGTATGAGAACCAGACAAAAAAGGCCATTACAAACAAATTCGTGCAGGATGCCATGGCGGAATTTTTCCGCGACCGGCTGCACGTCTATTTCATCGAAAACAAGCAGGAGGCCGACCGCATTGCCGATCAGGTGCTGGTCAACAAGCGGAGCCGTGAATCGGCGGAAAAGGCGCGTCTGAACATCAAGAAAAAGCTGACCGGCAATCTTGATATCGCCAACCGCGTGCAGAAATTCGTCGACTGCCGCACGAAGGACGTGTCGAAGCGCGAAATTTATATCGTCGAGGGCGATTCCGCGCTCGGCTCGGTCAAACTCTCGCGCGACGCGGAATTTCAGGGCATCATGCCCGTGCGCGGCAAGATTCTGAACTGTCTGAAGGCTGATTACGACCGCATTTTCAAGTCCGACATCATCACCGACCTCATCCGCGTGCTTGGCTGCGGTGTGGAGGTGCAGACGAAGAAGACGAAGGATCTGTCCGCGTTTGATCTGGAAAATCTGCGCTGGAACAAGGTCATCATCTGCACCGATGCCGACGTCGACGGCTATCAGATCCGCACGCTGATTCTGACCATGATCTACCGGCTGTGCCCGACGCTCATTCAGGAGGGATATGTGTATATCGCGGAATCGCCCCTGTATGAGATCACGTGCAAGGACAAGACGTGGTTTGCATACACCGACGCGGAAAAATCCGAGATCGTCAAGAAGCTGGAGGGCAAAAAGCTCTCTATCAACCGCTCGAAGGGTCTTGGCGAAAACGACCCGGAAATGATGTGGATGACGACCATGAACCCTGCCACGCGCCGCCTCATCAAGGTCATGCCCGAGGATATGGAGCGCACGATGCAGATTTTCGATCTGCTGCTGGGCGATAATTTACAGGGCCGCAAGGAGCATATTGCGGAAAACGGATATAAATATCTCGACCAGCTGGATGTGTCGTGAGGCTGTATAAGGCTGATAGTCTTCTGCGAATCAGCAGCTGCCTTTCAGCATTTTCTTTTGCTTCTCCAAAAGAAAACGCTGGCAAAAGAAAACGAGCCCG
>OGQV01002566.1_pt1 | contig 10656 bp, 9 predicted proteins | sample 1553311 | NCBI WGS metagenome assembly OGQV01 (sample SAMEA2579976, study PRJEB22360) | human gut metagenome
TGATGGCCAGCGACGCGGTGCGTAAGGCGTACCTCGGCGGCTGAGTCCTTCAAAACCGAATCTCTTGACGCGGCGACGCGGCCCTGCTATCATAGGCATAAGATAGGGGGGCCGCGTTATGCAGTTTTATGAATTTGGCGACGCGCTTCGTCCGCTGGGCGAAAAAGCGCCGGAGAAATGGGAAAATGTACTGGCTCTGCTCGAGCCGTCGGAGCTTTCCGCGGTCACGCTGCCCGATACGCTCACGCCGCCGCTCACGTCGGACAGCGTGTACGGCTCGCAGTTGTGCGCGCTCCTGACCGACCAGAACGGCATCACCGGCCATATCCGCATCCCGCCGCGTCAACGCCCCGCGGCGCGGGGCGGTCGGCCCGCCCGCCGCTTCGCGTTTTCGTGGTCGCAGGGAAATGTGCTCATCGTCGATCACGACCGTGTGGTCGCGAACTGCCTCGACGCCATCCGCGCCATGCGTCCGCATAATGCCGACGGGGCGGACAATTTTCTTGCCGATCTGCTGCTCACGCTGGTGCGGGACGATCTTACGGCGCTCGAGCAGCTCGAGGAGCGCATCACGAATCTGGAGCAGGAGGTCCTGGCCGACAACACGGACCGCTTCATCCACCGCATGAGCGCCATCCGCAAGGAGGTCAGCCGCGCGGACCGCTTCTACGCTCAGCTCGCCGATTTCGGTGCGTCGTTGCTGGAGGAGGCAGACGACCTCTTTGACAAGCGCTCTACCCGACGCATGAATTATTTTCTGCGCCGCGTGGAGGCGCTGAAAAATGAGACGGAGCGCCTGCGCGAATACGCCATGCAGGTGAGCGGCGAGTACCAGTCGCAGGTGGACATCGCGCAGAACCGCGTCATGCAGCTTTTGACCATCGTGACGACGATCTTCCTGCCGCTCTCGCTCATCGTCGGCTGGTACGGCATGAACTTCGATATGCCGGAGCTGAGCTGGGAATACGGTTATCCCGTGGTCATCGTGCTGGCGGTGGTCATCGTCGCCGTGCTGATCCGCTACTTCAAGCGCAAGAAATGGTTTTGAGGAAACAAGAAGGAAGTCCGCCGCAGCGGACTTCCTTCTTTGCCATAAGAGGAGCTTACAGGCTCTTCTCGTAGCTCTCGATCATCTTCTTGACCGTGTGACCCGTACGACCTCTGAGATTTTGGAGGACTTTTTCGGTTGTTTTCCCCGTAAAGATCTTGATTTGCAGGGACATTGAGCCGTCAGCACCGGGCGTGACAAAGATCTTGTCGATGTACTTTTCAACAAATTCCTTGTCGATCAGTCCCGTGGCCGCATCGCGCTCCGCGTTTTTCAGAACCATGCGGATGGTCTCGATCTGTTTTTTGTAGTCAGATGCGGAGTCTCGCTGCTGGGTCAACTCCATCAGTTCCTGCTGGACCTCGTCCAGCTCCTTGGCGCACTGCTTGTTCATGGAGAGAAAGTCTTTATCCGACAGTTCGCCGAGGGCGTTATAGGTCAGTAGCTTCTGCTTTTTCTTTTCGACGGTCGTAATTTTCTGCTCCAGAGCTGTGATCTGTCGCCCCAGGTCGCCGTCCCGGTCCAGGGATTTGTACATTTCCATGTACTCGGCCACCATGGCCTCGGCATCGTCCTCCGTCTCCCGGAAAACCTCCAGCAAAAGCGGCTTTAATTCTTCCTCGTAGATGGGGAAAGAGGCGCAGGCGCCCGCCCCGCTTTTGATTTTGTTGCTGCACACCCACTTGCTGTTTTTGTTCCCCTGCTTGTCCGTGGATTCCCGTCGGTAATAAGCCGCGCCGCAGGCCGTACAAAACAGCTTGCCCGTCAAGAGGTTGGCGTGGTTGCAGATACCTTGACGCCCCTTCACATCCTCGCTGCGCTTGCGCAGCACCTCGTTGGCCTTGTCCCACAGCGCCTCGGATACAATGGCGGGGACAATCTCGCCCGTTTCATCCTTGAACATGACCCACTCTTCCGGGGGCAAGAATTTCTGTTTCTTGGTGAACAGGTCGATGACCTTGACCTTGTTCCCCACATAGTACCCCTTATACTTGGGATTTGAGATCATACCGGACATGGTGGTGTGGGCGATCTTCTTGCCGTTGTGGTTGCGGTAACCCCGTTTCCAAAACAGATTTTCGATCTGCTTCATGCTGTGCTGACCCGTGGCGTACAACTCAAACAGTTCCCGCACCATGGGAGCCTCATCCTCGTCGATCACCAGCCGCCCGTTGTCCTTTCGGTAGCCGAAGATACGGCTGTTGCCCAGTACCACACTGTTTTTGATGGCCTGCTGGTGTCCGAACTTCACGCGGCTGGACAGCTTGCGCAGCTCGTCTTGGGCGATGCCGGACATGATGGTCAGGCGCAGTTCGCTGTCCTCGTCCAAGGTGTTGATATTGTCATTCTGGAAGAACACCCCGACCCCGGCATTCAGCAGTTCACGGGTGTACTGGATGGAGTCCAGGGTGTTACGGGCGAAACGGGTGATCTCCTTGGTGATGATGAGGTCAAAGAGGCCGGCGCGGCCGTCCTCTACCATGCGGTGGAAGTTTTCGCGCTTTTTGGTGGTGGCGGCAGACAAGCCCTCGTCAATATAGCCCTCCACATAGGTCCAGTTGGTATTTTTGCGGATCAGGCTTTCGTAGTATTGAATTTGGTTACCCAGAGAATTGAGCTGTTCGTCGCTCTCGCTGGACACGCGAGCGTAAAAGGTCACTCGCATAGGAATATCGAAGATGGTTTTCGTTTTCAGCAGCTGCCGAATATTGTGGATATCCATAAGTACATCCTCTCCTAAAGTTCGTTTTATCATGTTTATTATAGCATTGCCGCAACAGCGAATCAAGCCTGTGGAAACATTTACAAAAGGAGCGCAGTTCCCCCGGAACTGCGCTGAATTCTTCTCCCTCGTCTTGCGCTCTTTCTGATGATTTACGCCTTTTGCGAAACCGGATACTTCGTCCAAATCAGGTGGTTCATCTTCCGGTATTCATCCATGGTGATCATTCCCTGATCACGCAGAGTGCGGTTGAAATAACTGAGCCAAAGATAATGCTGCATATTGCGCTCCGGAGTTTTCTGATCCAAGATGAAATCACCCCCAATACATTCCATATTTTTTCCAGAAAGAGGGCGTTTATTCTCCTTGATTGAGTTGGTTCTGCATACAAAAAGGCATCAGGAAATTGTCTCCTGATGCCTTCGCATGATGTATGCAGTTTTGCTTGGTATGTATATAAAAAGTATGTGAGAATCGCAGAAAAATCCACAATACTCCTGTTTGATACAAAAAGAACGGAAACATAGCCGCTAAGCGGCAAAGGAAGAAACTGATTGCCTGATCGGCAGTAAAAAGAAACTGTTTACACATTTAGTGTAATGAATCGTGAGACTGAAGTCAAGGAAAAGTTTTTCGACTTTATTTGACTATGCCGCAATTGTTTTTAGCGTTTAGACCGCCAGAATGTAGTTGCAGACCGTGACATCCAGACGCCAATGGGACAAATGGAAAACGCTCACAGCCATGAGGGCCAGTCGGTTGTACGCGGTGGGAAGATTGTGCTCCTGAGCAAACTTGCGGTTGCGACCGCGCAGATAGTATATCCCATCTATCTGATCGTGATTCAACTCCCTGCCGTTGGATGCGAAGCGCACTTCCAGCTCGCGGATCAGCTGTGCCTTGAACGCCGGGTCACGGATGGCGTCCAGATAATACAGGTAGGCCCGCTTGGCTTGACAGGCGCGGAGGTGGTGCAGATCAATCTTGTTTTCCATTTCTTCCTGTGCAAAGAGATACTCATCGGTATCCTTTTCCTCAAAATAGGAACGGACAAAAGCAATGTCAGATGGGAGGATCCGTTGATACTGAATCTTCCCACCTTTTCCTTTGACCCAAATGCACAGGTGACCGGATTTGTCTTCTACCAAATCACCGCCACTGAGCTTCTGGTACTCTCGGCGGCGGAGTCCTACGCGCGACGCAAAGTCGTACAACCGAGGGGATGCCTCTCGCTGGGTATCCTTACGGCTATCCGACGCCTTAGTCCCGCGGCTGCGGGTGTTTTGCGCCACATGTCTGACGGGCTTTTGGATCGTATCCATAGCAACATTCCAGACCCGGCAGACCGCCGCCAGATAGGTGTGGATCGTACTGGCGGAATACCCTTTTTCGATCAGAAAATCGGCATAATCCTGTATGTGCGGCTTGCAGTCATCAAAGTGCCGGCAATGGTAGTTTCCCTTGCACCAATTCCCGAATTTGATGGCGTGGTCCTTATACTGCCGTTCGCTTTTTTTCGTAATCCTGACAACTTCTACGGGATTGCCGCTTTCGTCCTTTCCCGGAGACTTCAGATATTTTGCTTTATTGTATGCGTGGGTGGATATTTCATGTATCAAGCTTGCCATGTAGTTCGGTCCTTTCAATGATGAGATGCCTGTTTGTCATTGGCAAACAAGCCCAGCCTTGTGGCTTGTTAAATGCGTTACATATTTTTTTGTCATGCGGATAGACAGGTCCGCATGGGGATATAGAACCCAAGTATAAGCGGCTAACCAGACCACTTATACCCCTTAGCTGGTTATTTTCCGCCTTCGCGGCAAATAACCAGCTGCAGATACCCGACATCCAAAGCAGGCCCCAATGACGGGAGGCGTCCCGGAATATGCGGTTCCAGAGTCTGAAAGCAGGTATCTGAAGACAATGCGATATACTATTCTCCTGTCGATATCGCGGGACAAGGCTACCTTAACTAACGGATAAGCGTAGCAAACCGGTCGCAAGCGACATAATCCCAACAAGCCTTGTGGACTTGCGCGGCGAGGGTGGCTGGCTCCGCCGCTGAGCGTTGTATTAACCGTCACAATTACGCACAATAAGGGGGTGTTTCGTCCCAAGATTCATTTCTGATCCACAGCCACGCGAATCAGGCACCATCACACGGGGCGCAGCGTGACACACTAAGCAGTGCCGAGCTTTTACAGCGTGACATGGGTTACAGCTGATTCCATGTCGATTTAAGAGAGATGCGATATATAAAAAATCGACAGGGGGCAATAGGCCTCCTGTCGATGTATTTTCTGTGTTCGCCCGCATGAGCGGGCACATTGTAATTCTCTTTGATGATCATTGTTCTGAGTCCAAATGAATCAGAATTAAACTCTATGGATAATAAAAAAGTCGAAGCAACTATGGATAGACATAGTACACCTCGACGCAAACAAAAAAGAAAAGAAACAAATCGGCAAAAACGCGCGATTGATTGAAACAATCCGGGATAGCTTAAATCCCAAGCAAATAGAAACTGTATGATTGTATTGTAGCATTTTTGATTCGAAAAAGCAATAGAAAAGTTGCAAATAATAAATATTTTTTCGAAAAACCTGTACATTGTATCGAGTATTGTTCCGTTAACGGAACAATGCGGATAAAAACAGGGAGCCGGATTTTCCCGGCTCCCTGATTGGGTTCTATGACTTACGCCGCGTCGGGCGGGAGGGCGATGCCCTGTTCGTCCTTTGGTGTGTATTCACCACAAAAACTGTGATTTTTAACTGGAATTTTCACGAAAAAAGTCTGAATTCCAATTTTCCCAGTTATCGCAAGGAAAACGGAGTTTCTTCAAGTTGAAAAAATTCTGTCTCGTGCGGTTCTACTCGAAAAAAGTGTGGCGTCAATTTTTCTCAGAAGTGGGTGTGGCATGATCGAAGGGGTGATTTCGACTTTTTGAAAGTTTGAACTGAGAAGCGAGGTTGATACGGATTTGACTTTTTTAAAATCAGAATAGGCGGAAATGGTAATGTTACCGCCTGCAAAGACGGATATGCCATTAAAAGGAGATACTGTTATCGAAAATGATGTTTGGATTGGGCAAAATGCGGTGATTCTCCCCGGCGTTTACATTGGAAACGGAGCGATCATTGGTGCAAACAGCGTAGTGGGCAGTGATGTTGCACCATATGCTCCGCGTTTATCCGCCCCCCTAACGCTAATAACACAGCGTCTGCAAGGAGCAGAGAAGCACCTTGCTGCCTCTCTGCTCCCTCACTTTCTTGCTTATTTTCGGGGATTTTCTTCATCGTCCAGCAGATCGGTCATATTCCGCAGGCTGATGCCCAGCGTGGAGCCGTTGTGCAGCAATGCCGAGGTGGTAGGTGGCAGTACACCCGCCACGCCCAGCGCGATCAGCGTCAGGTTGAAGCCCACGATGAAGCGGTAGCTGCCGTGGATACGCTCCATCAGTGCCTCACCGAGCCTGCGCAGTGTTACCAGCGCAAACAGATCCTCCGAGGCAACGGTGATGTCGGCAATCTCCCGGGCGATGGCCGCGCCGGTGGAGATGGCGATGCCCGCGTCCGCTTCGGAGAGGGCGGGAGAATCGTTGACGCCGTCGCCCACCATGATAACGGTGTGTCCCTTTTCCTTTTCCTTCCGGATAAACGCGGCCTTGTCCTCCGGCAGCACCTCGGCGTACACAGCGTCCATGCCCACCTCGGTGGCCACGGTCTCCGCCGTGCGGCGGTTGTCGCCGGTCATCATCACCACATTGGTAAAGCCGCTCTCGTGCAGCGCTTTTACCGCCTCCCGTGCCTCCCGGCGCAGGGGATCGTGGATGCAGATTACCGCCGCCAGCTCCCCGTCCATGCAGAGGTACAAGTGGGAATACGCGGCGGGCAGCGCGTCAAATTTCGGCTGCTCTCCCTCCGGGATGCGGCAGCCCTCGTCCTCAAAGACAAAGTGTGCGCTGCCGATGATGACCTTCTTGCCCTCCACCATGCTGGAGATGCCGTGGGCCACCACATACTGCACCTGCGAATGGTACTCCTCGTGGGTGAGCCCGTGCCGCTTTGCCTCCGCCACCACGGCGTTTGCCATGGAATGGGGGTAATGCTCCTCCAGACAGGCGGCAAGGCGCAGCATTTCCGCCTCGTCGTGTCCGCCGAAGGGGACGACCGCCGCCACGGTGGGCGTCGCATAGGTCAGCGTGCCGGTCTTGTCGAACACAATGGTGTCCGCCTTGGCCACCGCCTCCAAAAAGCGTCCGCCCTTGACGGAGATGTGATAGCCGCTGCTCTCCCGCATGGCGGACAGCACCGCAATGGGGATGGCCAGCTTCAGGGCACAGGAGAAGTCCACCATCAGCACCGAGAGCATTTTCGTCACGTTCCGGGTCAGAAGATACGTCAGCGCCGTGCCGCCCAGCGTATAGGGCACCAGTCTGTCCGCCATCCGGGAGGCCTTGTCCTCGGCGGTGGATTTCAGCTTCTCCGACTCCTCGATCATGCGAACCACCCGGTCATACCGCCCGCTGCCGGAGGATTTCTCCACGGAGATGACGCACTCGCCCTCCTCCGCCACCGTCCCGGCATAGACGGGACTGCCGGGGTGCTTCGCCACAGGCATGGACTCGCCGGTGAGGGAGGACTGGTTCACCATGGCCTCTCCCTCCACCACCCGGCCGTCCAGCGGGATCATGCCGCCGGTGCGGATGACGATACGGTCCCCCGGCTTCACATCGGTGATTTTCGTCAGCACCTCGGTGCCGTTTACCTGCTGCCAGACGCTGTCCACCCGCAGGCTCATGGCGGAGGCAAGGTCGGCCACGGACTTTTTGTGGGTCCACTCCTCCAGAATTTCGCCCAGATGCAGCATGAACATCACAGAGCCGGCGGTGGCAAAATCGCCCCGTGCCATGGACACCGTGACGGCGGTGGCGTCCAGCACGGCGACGGACAGCCTGCCTTGCAGCAGCGCCTGGCAGCCCTCCTTGATGTACTTGACGGAACGGAAGAGGGAGATGGCGGTGGTGACGGGCACCGGCAGGAACAGGCGTGAAATACACCGCCGCATGATGGCGATAGCCAGCTTGTCCTCAAACTCCCGGTTCAGTGCCCGGGAGGTATGCTCCGGCACCAGCTCCATAGCTTCCGCCTTGGCGAAGGAGAATTGTGCCAGCGCACGAATTATGTTTCCGCGCTCCGCCTCATAGAGCACCACCGCGTCCTGCGTCCGGTCGTAGACCTTGACCGCCTGCACGCCGTCCTGGGCGCGCAGATAGTATTCCAGCACATCCGCTTGGGATACTGTCATCCGCCCGCAGCACAGGTGTACCCGCAGCCGCCCCGGCAAATCATGTAGGATCGTGCATTTCATGGCTCACTCCGCCTTGCTTTCCTCCGCAGAAGCGTCCTCCACCACAGCAGCAGCCTCCGCCTCTGCGCGGCATTCGTTGATTGCCTTCGCATCGGCATAAACATCCTCCGCACCCTCACGCACCGCCGTGACCATTTTCATCACGCCCTCCTTGGCGCGCAGTGCGGCAGCAGTGGTGTGGGCGTAGACTTTCTTGGCATCCTTGCTGCCCAGCAGCTTGATGCCTGCCGTGCCGAACAGCACGCCTGCTGCAAATAAACCGAGTTTTTTCATAATGATTGTCCTCCTATATAAAATATATATGTCAAACCGATGGCCGCGATGGCGGCATCGGAATGATCTTACTGTTTCTTCTTCCCGAAATGGAAAAAGCCTTTCTTCTCGTAGACTGCGGTGCTGATCTCCCTCGCCGTGTAGCCGATGTCATCGCCTCCTTACTTTCTTCCCACCAGCAATGTTGAACCGCGAAGCATCAGGCGTCCGGCTTCCTTCGGCGTCATAAAGCTGCCGTCGGTCGTGTCGATCAGCTCTACACGCTCATAGCCCATATCTCTGAGCTTTTGGACAAATGCCTGCATATCGCCGTATCTGCGAGGCGACATCAGGTCGTGGATGGCAAACGTTCCGCCTTTTTTCAGCACCCGCAGTGTTTCCAGCAGAAGTGCCTGCTTGTCTTTCCCTGTGATATTATGATAGACATAGTTGCTGGTCACCGCGTCGAAGCTCTCGTCGGGGAAATCCAGCTTTACGGCGTTCCCGCGCCTGAACGAAGCGTTCTTCACGCCCTCCGCAGCGGCGTTTTTTTCGCACAGCGGCAGGCTGAAGGAGGCGTATTCCTTGCCCCAGCGGTCAATGCCGACCATTTTTCCCTGCGGATTGCGCTTTGCGCAGGCAATGGTCAGCGCACCGCTGCCGCAGCCGATGTCCAGTCCCACGCCGCCCTCCGGCAGCGTGATCTGCTCCGCCGTGCCGTCAATGATCTGCTTTGAGAGCTCGCGCTCGCCGTCATAGGAAAAGCTCCGATAGGCATACACGCACCACTGGGTGTACCTTGCACAGATGACAAAGGCGATGCCGAATACCACACCCAGCACGACGCGCAGCTTTCCGCTCACACAGACGCCGAATACGCCGAAAACCAGCAGCAGCGCAAGGGACAGCACCGTTCCCGCGATGAGCGAAAACAGCATTCCCTTGGGGATCCAGTTTTTGTAGTCAGGCTTCATTCTTGGGACTCCTTTCTTTTCTAACGGTCTTCATGCAAAAATCCCAGCGGTCGTCGCCGCGTCCCAGCGTTTTCGTCCGATGCTAGACGAGCTTCGGGTGCAGACCGTCATAGGTGATATCATAGCTGTCGCAAAAGCAACGACACCTCCGCGCCTATCCCAGCGCCACATCCAGCGTCATCATGACGCTGAAGCCAGCGGCAAAAAAAATCGTGCCGATGTTGGAGTGCTTTCCCTGTGACATCTCTGGGATAAGTTCCTCCACCACGACGTAGAGCATGGCGCCCGCTGCAAAGCTCAGCAGATACGGCAGCGCCGGGATCACCAGCTGTGCCGCGAGAATCGTCAGCACCGCGCCGATAGGCTCCACCACACCGGAGAGCACGCCACCGAGAAACGCCTTGCCCTTGCTCTCGCCCTCCGCCCGGAGCGGCATGGAGATGATGGCGCCCTCGGGGAAATTCTGAATGGCAATGCCGAGGGACAGCGCCAGTGCGCTTGCCGCAGTAATCTGCGTATTGCCCGAAAGAAAGCCTGCATACACCACGCCGACTGCCATTCCCTCCGGGATATTATGTAAGGTAACAGCCAGCACCATCATGGTGGTGCGCCCGAGCTTGCTTTTCGGACCCTCGGCCTGTTCACTTCCCACATGAAGATGGGGAATCAAACGGTCAAGCAGGAGCAAAAACAGCACGCCGCTCCAAAAGCCGATAAAGGCCGGGAGGAAGGACAGCTTTCCCATGCCCTCCGACTGCTCGATGGCGGGGATCAGCAGACTCCATATCGACGCCGCCACCATTACTCCGGCGGCAAAGCCTGCGAGCGAGCGCTGCACCAGATCCCCAAGGGATCTTTTCATAAAGAACACGCAGGCCGAGCCCAGTGTTGTTCCCAAGAAAGGGATCATGATTCCAAGAAAGGTTTCCATTTGTCTCACCGCCTTTGCATTGCTGTATTATTTGCTTCTCCTGAATCCCGCCTCGTCCCTGTATTCTGGATGCTCCTTCAGATACGGATCTCTATTGCCGCATATAGCATAATCGCACTTGCAGCCGTCCACGCAGGTGGTCGTCCGCACCAGTCTTGCGTGCAGCAGCTCCATAGATGCAAAGTCCACATTACACAGGGCGGGCATGATATCCGTAAGGCCGTGCCGGATAGCAAACTCCGCTGCCGGACACGATGTAAATTCATAATAGATGGGCTTGCCGTTTTCATAAGGCGCAACCGACATCTCGTAATCGTGCCATTTGTCGCAGCCGCTTTTCGCACGAACAAACGCC